>Ga0209208_10005342_pt1 | contig 17929 bp, 18 predicted proteins | sample S1TSphfallax_3_FD_187694 | JGI IMG/M metagenome (GOLD analysis project Ga0209208, IMG submission 187694) | Host-associated microbial communities from peat moss isolated from Minnesota, USA - S1T2_Fd - Sphagnum fallax MG (SPAdes) (version 2) | ecosystem: Host-associated > Plants > Peat moss >... | reverse complement strand
CTGAGACAGTGCTGCTAGTCCCAACAAGCTCTGATAACCGTTCATTCGCGAAGCGTGTGCTTTGCACATAACTCACATTACCCCGAAAGGGAGGCTCCACAGAGCGAAACCATTATGCGTACAGGGTTGTTTAATTTGGAATGGTAACTGTCCCATTGAAAGTGCAATTATATTGGTACACCAAACCGAACAACCCCAAGGCGGTAATGGTAAACGAAAAAGATTCACTGCGACTAAAGTCGCCGCGTCGTTTCCCTCTCAACGGCTTTAGCCGCTGAGTTTCCCACTTACCGAGTTTCCTTATGAGCAATTCTCCGGCAAAAGAGCCTCAACCTAGCTACGTCAAACTCGCTATGCGAAATATGGTGAGAAAAGGTGGAATATCCCTGAAACATTTTGCCCTCACCGCTGTGGGGCTGTTAACTGTCCTTGTAGGTCTTGCTTACCTAACTCACTAGGAGAATTTGTGCCCCCAAGAGTCGAGCTATACGTAGAGGAATGTCTGGACAACCTTTCCTCAGCAGCAGCTATAAATGTTAGACAACCTCATTCCCACATTAGTGCCCAAATGTGGGAAAGCTGGTTCGATAGCTGGGTGGAAATACTTGAACCTTGGCTACCAATAGCACTAAGTTATGAAATAGGGTTAAGGTTAACAGACGACGCACAAATTCAAATACTAAATACCCAGTATCGGCAAAAGAATGAGCCGACGGATGTTTTAGCCTTTGCGGCTTTAGAGGTAGAGTGCCCACAGACTAGTGAAATGCTTGCCGATGCACCTTTGTATTTAGGTGATATTATCGTTTCTGTGGATACAGCACACCTTCAATCCCAACAACAGGGACACAGTTTGTCAACGGAGCTAGCTTGGCTAGTTGCCCACGGCCTATTGCATCTTTTGGGCTGGGATCATCCTGACGAAAGCAGTTTGAGCCAAATGTTAAAGCAACAAGTAGTACTACTAAACTCAATTGGTATTGCTATTAACCTAGAATATTAATATTTGCGTATTTACTGTTATTTTCACAGATAAATCTGTCTATTGTTGCCCGAAAACCAATTCACAATTACTGCCGAATCTCTGGATTTTGTTATTTTTAAGCCTATGTCCCAACAAGTTTCCCCACCACCCACACCAAACTGCACACAAAAATTGGTAAATAAACAACGGGAGTGGTCCTGGCAAATTGCACCAAGTTTATTCCTGAGTTTTAAATATGCTTGGGCTGGAATCACCTATAGTTTTCAAACTCAACGAAATTTTCGGATTCATGTAAGTGTGTGCGCTCTGGCGATCGCCTTGAGCATTTTTTTGCATTTACAGACAGTGGAAATAGCCGTAATTGGAGTAACTAGTGGCTTAGTTTTAGCACTAGAGTTAGTTAACACAGCCATTGAGTCTATTGTAGACTTGACAGTTAAGCAAACTTACCATGATTTAGCAAAAATCGCGAAAGACTGCGCGGCGGGTGCCGTACTTGTGTCGGCTTTGGTAGCGTTGTTTGTAGCTGCTACCCTTTTACTCCCTCCCCTAGTAGTATTACTTATATCCACATTTCTCAAGTAGAGTTTAACTCTTCATCTTGCAATAACCAAAAACCACTGTAGGTCATGCCTGAATCATCGGGTTGTACTAGTAAAAAATGTAGACCGTGACAGGGGAGTTTTCGCCGTTCATAGGTTTGAGCTGCATCTGCTACTTCTGAATCTGCAAAGGTAACTAGAACCCAGCGATCGCCGAGACCCGCCTCTAGTACCAGACCATGTGGTTGACCTGCCACATAATTTACAGCCACGGGGACGGCTTGGTTTAACCACCGTGCTAAGGACATTGATTGCCGCCCACCATAAATTATTACACCGGGAACAGAAATAGTTGAAGCCAAGCCCAGATTGATGGGGGTGAGATATTCTGGGATATGCAAAATAGGCACAGGGCGCTCTGTAAAGATATCCACAAGATCACCAGCACCCAGAGATGCAAACAGCCACTCCTCACCCCAAAGTTTTTCTGGTAAAGGTGTTGGTGGTGGCTTCTCTACCCTCAGGGGGAGTTGTTTTTCTTTTAACCACTGCTTCAAAGCCAGAGTGCGCCGGGTAGGTTCAACATTTATACCTAGGCTACGTCCAGCTGCTGCAATTAAACTTAAGGATTGGGGACGAAAGACCTGGATCACATCAGGCAATTGTCCCCCACAAGCTAGTTGCAATTGAGTAGTAACCCAATTGGAATTTGCTTCGGACTGGGGACACTGAGCGGTGTACTCTAAGCTCCGAGTGGGATCACAAATTGACAACTCCCATACAACCCCTCCTATGGTAGGACGTTTGTAAAAATCAGCTTGCCAAAGGGTCATACAATTTTGGATTTTGGATTAGCAGACACGCTCCTGTCCCCCTACAACCTAGAGTAGTATACTCTGCACGGTTTAGCGCTTTACTTTTAAAATCGCGCTTGAGGTTACAGGCAAAGTTTTTCTGCCCAGGCAAAAGTCCAGAAATCAGCCGTTTTTAGTATACTTTAGCCAAAATCGGCTCAAACCGGGCAGCAATCTCTGGGACGTACACCTGGGAGACATAGTCTATGATCATCCTGTGGGTATTAAATAAGGGAGCGTTAGTTTTAACAGATGCCTTCATCATCTGTACCCAGCGATGGGGGACACCCTGATTGTCTTGATTATAGTAGAGGGGTACGACTTCTTCCGCCAATAGCTGATAGGGTGATCGCGAGTCGATGCGATCTTGTAAGTACCTGGACATACTTATATGAAGAAACCAGAATGCAAATTGCTATTTTCTCGTCCTTTCCAGCAAAACTTTCTCGCCATTAAATCTTAATCATATTGGGCGACCTTACTTTAGTGAGGCAGCGGGCAGAACGGGGGTTTCCACGCCAGTTGCCTCAAGTCGGGGAACCCCTCCCCATGACCAACTACCTCCTGTAGTTTTTTAACTTGAAGGTAGTGGCGTGAGCTAGCCGACAGACTTGACACTCTCATGGCTTATAGCCATGAGATTCTGCTGACAGAGGAGTTTACCCATCCTCTCGCTACGGCCGTCAAACGCCGTCTACCCAGTCGTACTAGGTCAATGCCTAGATTTCTGGCTACTTAATATCTAAATGTTTTCCAGATATCTGGGGAGTTGCCATTTAGATAGCAACATATTAGTTCAATTAAAGCCAGATTGTCAAATTACGACGGTGACTAAAGTCACCGAGTCGCTTCCCTCTCAGTTCTAAAGAACTGAGTTTCCCACTTACCGAGGTTTCTTATGAGAACAAACTATTCTTCTTCTTCGTTTTCCTCAGGTGTGGGATAGACAAATGTAGAACGTCCAGACAAAATAGACTTGCCGAGGGAGATAGCCTTTTGAGCTTCAACGGTGGCTTTGTGCCTCCAGGTAGCGCGGCGCTTATCTCGTTTAGATTTGGAGGTTTTCTTCTTGGGGACTGCCATAATAGTCGATACTGCGATTTTTGACAACCTTACTATTCTAGACCATCAATGCAATTGTCGTCATTTTCCATTTTGGCGTGGCTCTAGTGACAGTAGGGATTGGGCGGTTTTGTAGCAGGTTGCCCACAGTTTGGGATCGGGACGTTGCCCCCAATTTGGGCGACTAACGGCTAATGTCAAAACTGGGACTATAGTACCTTGATTTTGGACAGTGACAATGATGGAAACATCTGTCACCAAGATATCCTGGTCGAAACTGCGTTGAGCAGCTGCCCTAGCCATTGTTTGCGCTCTTTGGATAATCGTTTCGTAGGTTTCATCTGGTAAGCGATCTAGAGACAGATTAACTTTAGCGGTGTATGCTTGGGCAATTTGGGGGGTGATAGCTGCTGTTGCTAACCACAGCGGAATTGCAGCTAACAGCCAGATCCCAGCATGAACTATCCGGATTCCTCTGCCAAATTGGCTAATAACTGAAGAGGGGTGCTTATGAGCAGAAGCTATACTCATGGCTTTGTAGCTCCTTAATTTACGCAAGGGTGAAAAATTCCAAATGATTATATCGTCATAAAGATTACATTTTATTTGGGATCGTGATGATAATCACTTAGACTATAAGTCATAGGTTAGCCTTGTTTGTTATTAAGGCCAACCGTATTTTTAGGCAAACAATAACCGACAAAGAGCGGGATGGTAAATTACTGGGCGATCGCGATTGGCATTAATCAATATGAGTTATTCCAACCTTTGAGTTGTGCTCAAAGGGATGCTGAGGCGCTAAAGGATTTTTTGGTGACGCAAGGAGGGTTTCTACCCGATAACTGCTTGCTGATGACAAATACATCACCTCCCATTGGGGACAAGTCCACCTACCCCACGAAGGAGAATATACTACTCTGGCAGGAAGAGTTAGCGGCTAAGTCTTGGCAACCCCAGGATCAGATTTGGTTCTTCTTTAGCGGTTATGGGGTTAACTTTCAAGACAAAGATTATTTGATGCCAGTGGAAGCTAACCCTGAGCGGATACAAGAGACTGGCATCGAAGTGCGATCGCTGCTGCAAAGCTTACAAGTTACTGGACTTAATGTACTACTGATCCTTGACATCAACCGGGCTTTCGGCACCCGAGCAGATGCATATCTTGGTCAAGAAATTATTGAACTAGCTTCAGAACTCCAATTTGCTCTCATTCTCTCCTGTCAGCCAGAGGAATTTTCCCATGAAAGTAGTGAATTAGGTCACGGATTCTTTACAGCAGCTTTGTTGGAAATCTTACGCTCTGGTAGTGGTAGTAACTTAAAGGATTTAGCAAGTCACATTAGTTCACTTACCCCTCAACTGTGCCAATACTACTGGCGACCTATCCAAAGTCCTGTAACTATTATCCCATCGCGTGTGCAGACTATTCTGCCATCTTTAGCACATGATCACCCTCAACCAGATCCGGTGATTTACCCAGACGAAAACTTTGCCCTAGCTCGTTCAGCTCCCTCCATCGGCAATATCTCAACACCAAGTAGAGATTGGTGGACAGAAACCTCCCTGAGTCAGGTGGAAAAGTCCCCGGAACTGACGGAATCAGGTACCAAGGGTAGGGTTATTCCCCCTCCACTCAAAGCAAATACCCCCCGATCACCCAAGTACGAAGCAAATACTCCCCTATGGCAACAGTTTCTTCTGTGGGGGGGCGGAAGTATATTAGTAGCAGGTTTGGTTGCCACATTTTTCCTCCGCCATCAAGCGTCCTTCCGGTTTAAGGATTTACCTACGGCATCACCTAGAAATTTTCCTCAAAATCCCCCAGTAAATAATTCTCTGCCCAATCTCAAACCAGTTCCACCAACAATTCCAGTGCCAGAGACCAGGAAAGTATCCCCTCGACTAACTCAGCCTAAGAATTTGAGTAAGTCCATCACCACTGGGAAAATTAGACCTGGGGATCAAAAAGTAGAAGTTTCCAGCCAGACCACCTTAGATATGGCTACCAGTCGTGCTCGACAAAGAAAATTTAAGAACGCCATAGCTACTGCCGAGTCAATTCCCCAACAAGATCCCCTCTACCCGCAAGCACAGGCGGCAATTAGCCAATGGCGACTGGAGGCCAAGCAATATTTAAGTAATAAGACCTTGTTAGATGCAGCTAGAGGTTTAATTGTACCTGGACAAGCCTCCAGCTATAATCGAGCGATCGAGGTGGCGAAGAAAGTACCACCTGGTCAACTGGGTTTTGATCTCGCTCAAACAGCGATTAATAGATGGAGTAAAAAAATTTTAGATCTAGCTAAAGACCGGGCTGCTAAAGGAGACTTTACTACAGCAATTGAAACTGCGGCTTTAGTTCCAGAGGTGACTGCTGCTTACGAAGATGCTCAGGATGCAATCCAAAAGTGGCAGGCGAAAAGAGTAAGTCATTAGGGATTGGGGATTTTACCAAACTTAATCAGCAATATTGAGATATATCTTCGCCGCATTCATCGGCTAGATAGCACATTGCTCGGAAACGTAAACCAACTACTTCTTGATATAAGGGATTAAGTTTACACATTGGAGGAATGTGAAACAGAGTCTTACCAAATAATTTGACATCGCGTTCAAAGGGGCATTGAGCGGGGATCGCTCTGCACAGACGGTGTGCAAGTTGGGGATCGCTGACTTGAATTGTATCTAACCACTGTCTTAGGGGTTGGAGAAAATCATAGCCGGGATTAGAAGCACAAGGCTGCAACTGACTGACATTCGTTTTGCTAGCTTCTTGGGGTTGTGCTAAAACCCAGCTGGCTAAAAAAATTCTCTTTGTGGTATTATCAACTACCTTCATGGTTACTCCTCTTTAGTTTTTGAGGGTATTCACCTGACTGATGAATGTATACAACGCTGTAACGGCTTTTCCGGGAAGAATGTTGTCCTGACTAAGATATAGTAGGGTATCTGAGTAGTAACCTGAGTCAGAATATATGTATTCCTTTGTCAAAGTTAACGCAAATTTCCTGGACTCGGTAGAGTGATAATCCGATCTTTTCCATAACTTGACACAGATTAAATTCTAATCAAGACACCTATCATCAGACAGAAATTTAGATTTTTTTAACATTTATTAATATAGCAAGATGCGGTAAATAATAGTATAAGTATTAATGACTGAATTGTCTGGAAAAAATTATCTGTCAATCATTGATAATCAACACTTTACGCCAAACCATTGCACGAAAAACCGTGGTAAAAGGCCAGTGAATCAGTATTAAATATTACAAGAGTGAATATATTGCCATTAGTAACCTATAGCGTCTTAGGGCTGACTTATTTGGGGTTAGCGCTGGGCTACATTCCTGGTCTAAGGATGAATCGTGCCACCATTGCCTTGGTCGGTCCTGCCTTTTTAATTGGCTTAGGGACCCTGAATTTACAGGAAGCATGGCAAGCAATAGATGCTAATACCATTGTGTTTCTGCTAAGTATGATGGTAGTAAATGCTCACCTCGCGGCTGCTGGTTTTTTTCGGCGATCGCTCTTGGGGCTATTGAGACTCACCCGTAGTCCCCTAGGCTTATTAGTGGTCTTCACCTTTGGTAGTGGTATCCTCTCTGCCCTATTCCTCAATGACACTATTGCCCTAATTTTCACACCCTTGGCCTTAAACCTCACCAAGTCCTTGAGGTTAAACCCCACTCCCTACCTATTAGCAGTGGCTGGGGGGACTAACATCGGCTCTGTTGCTACCTTAGGTGGTAATCCCCAAAATATTTTAATTGGCTCCTTCTCAGGGATTTCTTACCTGGACTTTCTCCAAGCATTGATCCCAGTTGCTTGGGCTGGGTTGGTAATCCAGATCGGTTGGCTATGGCTGTTGTACCCAGATGTGCGCTCAACCCAACCCTGTGAGTATCTACCCACCCAGAGGGATGGTATCTATCCTCCCCTATTTTATAAAAGCATACTAGTCACCACTGGACTACTGATTGCCTTTGTTCTAGGTTTACCCCTGGCAAAATCCGCCTTAGTTGCTGCTAGTTTGCTGTTAATTACACGGCAAATTAAACCTGAACGTATCTTGAGACAGGTAGACTGGAATTTGTTAGTCATGTTTTCCGGACTGTTTATTTTAACCAGAGCCGTCCAGAAGTTGAATTTACTCCAACCATTTATCTATGCAGTGAATTCATCCCTAAGTTTGTTGGGTGCGACAGTTATTTTATCTAATTTAATCTCTAATGTTCCCGCCGTACTTTTATTGCAACCATTGATCCCTCATGGTAACACCCAGTTTTGGCTGTTGTTAGCAGCGGGATCAACTTTGGCAGGTAATCTCACTTTATTTGGTTCAGTTGCTAATTTAATTGTGGTTGAAGCATCCGCTAGTTTAGGTTCTAGGCTTACATTTTGGGAACATCTGCGCTTTGGAGTACCGCTGACAGTGGCTACTTTGGCTCTAACTTATTTGTGGGTACATTAGCTTAGTCCACCTCGGCGTAAATAGGTAGACCATATTGTGGGGAGTAAGCAACAAGGTTGAGAGCAGTTTTGTATAGTCTGGATTATTTATGCCAACGGGTACTAGGATATTAATTAGGTTCGATTAACTGGAACCTAATTCTGTTTAAAGGCTTGATTGTAATGCCTCTGAGGTTACACAACTTTGAGTGGGAGGGAGAGCGTTTAGTCCAGAGAGAAACTGAACCGCATCATATTGCTGGCGTATTAGGGGAAATTCGACAGACGCTAGAAAACTCAGATTGCGATTGGGAAGATGTTTACTCAGCTTATTATGAGTGCGAAGAAGATGGAACGGTTACTTTTTATGAGGGTGAAAGCGCAGAAGCTGGTAATCCAGGAATATGGACTTATGTAGTTTATAGCTGTCCTGTTGGCTCAGAAGAGGTAGTAAAAAATCCAGATATAAACACTTTAGCTCCAGTGTTGCAGATGCAACAGCTTAGATGTAAGCTGATTTTTGCTGAATTAGCAGAGTATAGGCAACAGCTTGGCCTTCCGCCAGCAGGTAGTGAGGATAATCGGGCGACAATTGCAAAGTTAGAGATCAATGGGAGGGTATTTTTAGGTATCAGTGCTGGCAGTAATCCTAATCGCAGAAAGATTACACTGAAAGTAAATCCAATTAGTCGGACACACGCTGAAGCTGATGCCTTCCAACAAGCCTTTGATGCAGGATTAAGAGGAGGTAGAGCGCGTTTAACGGTTGATCGAGATCTTTGTAGAGCATGTGGTCAGAATGGAGGTGTAAAAGGAATGGCTAGACAGCTTGGTTTAGAAGAAATAGAAGTTATTAGCCCTAGCGTTCGTCAGAGGATTACACTGAAGTGAGGTAATTAACTAGGTTAATTATGTTCATCACAAAATTTTCAATTGAAGATTGGATTGGAAATCAGAACAGGGGTTGTGTAGAGCCAGTGCATAGCTGGCAAGAAATAGAATCAGCTATTAGAGAGTTGGATGGGCATCACAAAACACTTATAACCTTAGAAACAGATAGCGAAACTCACATGGCTGTAGGAGGTGGGTCGGGAAAGTATGTAGTATATTTGACATTTGATAATGAGAGTTTTCATTATCTTGTTGACCCATCTAAATTAGATATGGATGAATTCGTGATAGTTGGGGGGCAAGAAGGTGTTTATTCGGCTAAGTCTTGTGTTGACCTGAAGACAACCCTTAAAGCTGCCAAAGCTTTTGCGGAGCTTGGGACGATGGAAGAATCAGTGATTTGGGAAAAAGATGAAGTTGTTGAGCGAGTATAAGAAATTAGGTTGTCATTGTCAGTATTCTTGGAAAAGAAAGGAAAAACCGCAGCATCTACGCCATTCAGTCTAGACAGCGAAAGCATTATAGGTAAGTACTTGAACAGAATTAATTACACAAAATCTGGGCTGGAACCCTTCTCCAGTCTAGATATTAGTTTGTAAATATTTCTGTTCGGTTACTTAATTTTCAGCCTTTCTCCCAAGGCTTGAAAGATACCAGAGCCAGTCAATTTTAGATTTTGGATTTTGGATTGGGATGAGCTCGTTAGTCTCAGAGATTAGTTTTCTTGAAATCTTCTCCTAATCTAGGGTCTGCTGAAAAACTCCACTGAGCGAATCTAGATGCCACACAGTGCAAAAAATGGGAGCTTCAGAGTTTATTTCTCCGATTCAACCCCAGATTTTCCACCCAAGTGCAGGCATTTTGGGCATCTATTTGCCTGGGGGTTGCACTTGTTTGGGCTAAAAACAATTGAAACCCTTACCATAAATAGGTTTTATCCTTATTCAGCAAGCCCTAAATCCAAAATCCAAAATTGGAAAGGCTGGGAAGACATCCAGGAATACGGAATCAATAAGCAAGAATGGTTACAGCAGTTTTTAGAACTACCAGAGGGAATACCGAGTCCAGATACATTTAGAAGAGTATTTGAGAGAATTAAGCCAAAAGAACTAGAAAAATGCTTCCAGAAGTGATAGAGCCTAGAGCACCGGTCCAGTAGAAGTACTTGACCTAAAACGCAAGATATGGGTGTTGTTAAAATCGGGGATTTTCGTATTCCATTTGGGTGCGACTCGCTAAAAACCAGACTCCAATATTTTACCCAAAATAGGTATTTTACCCTAATACACACACCTTCGTTTTTGTCAACATATATTAGTGGACCGGCGCTCTAGTACATGATCTTAAAAATAATGCATATTACTCTATTTTTGAGCTAGGTTAGCAATAGCAATTAACTCAAAACCTTATTTTTTCGTGTAGACTAACTAATCTGCTATGCGTTTATTTAAAGCATTCAAGCTAGTCATAGAGAGGCTTTAGGAGTTTTCGGAGATATCTATTAGATTGGAAATCAGAACTATAATTCAGGTTAAAATAACTTCTAAACACTGCCCAACACATTTATAATACTCTCGGTATTCTTCTTCTGTAACCTCCCAAGCAATTTCTCCATCAGAACCAGGATGAGAAACGCTATTAGAGTTTCTACGATCAAATAAGTTTCGTATTCTTATACATATTTCATGTTGGATACCTTTTGATCGCAAAAAATTGACTACCTTGTTAACATCATACTCCTTCTTATTTGCTGCTCTTTCCTGTTTAATACAAACAGCGTGAATTTCATTAACTAAATGATTAAGGGCAACTGAATAAGATTTATTTCTTTCACTTAAAATTCGCAATCGAGTTTGCTCTAGTACATCAGGCATCTCTGACAACTTTTTCATCCGCATACAAGTCAAATTATAGTATCCAGGTTTATCGCAATTAAGTTCGTTATTAAGAAAAATATCTACAATGTTATTCATGTGGTCATTCTTTTTAAGCTTCTTAAGAAGATCTTGATCATTAAAACCTGTTTGACAGAGGAATTTAATGATTAAGTCAACATCCCCTGTAGTAATGATATTTTTATCCAAGCACATTTTTCTGAATTCGCTCGTCGCATTTTCATCCTTTAAGAGGATAATTAGTATTTCAAGTGGTTGAACTTTAACGAGTTCAAAATTAAATTTTTTGAAGATTTGTTTAATCTCACTTTTATTTTCAGGTTTATCAATGATCTGCTCTACTCTTTTATCGAATACTTCTCTAAGAATTTCTTCCCGAGTTTCCCGTGATGAATTATATCTTTTATCTTTTATTATAAAAGAATTCTCAATATTAGAGTTCTTTATCTTCTTTAGCTCTTTAAATATCTTATTTAGCTTGTCTTGAGGTTTCTCACTAATCAGTTCAACTTCCTTTTTTTCTTCGTTATTATCTTCATGAAGAGTAATAGAGTATTCATCACTTGGAGATGATTTGCGTATATTCTTGAGAAGCTCATCTTTCTCTTTCTTTTGCGATAAGTGAAACAGCCTGGTTTTTAGATTAAGTTTTAGACCAAGCTCTCTATACAAAATTTCAGCAATTTGAGAAGCAATTAAATGAATAAACAAACCTCGATTTTTTTGATCGATGCTTTGCTTAAAAGTTATAGAAATGTATATATCATCAGTGTATCTAATAGTCCTATATGAATCAATAACATTGGAATAATTTCTTAATGCATCATCTATAAAGAGGTCACCAAAAACTAAATATAAATATCCAATAAAGCTAGAAATAGTATCATTATCTGACTGAGGAATTCCAGATTTGCCATTAGAGATAAATTGAAACAAACATATAATTGATTCTTTTGTAAAGATATCATAAGACATTTTTGCCTGAACACTAGGCTTGATAAAACGACCTAAAAAATGAAGTAGTCTAGAAATCGACAATTCATTAAAGTAATTCTCAATATCAATTTTCAGAATTACTCTATCTTCGCATGATTTAACTTCTTCTTTAATTAGTGATGTGAATTCTTTATAAAATTCAAAAAAATAAATATTTTTAGAATTTAATTCAAGCTTTCCCTTCTTGTATTTAATGTCACCACCGTAAAAAGACTTAATACTTTTAATTTGTTTATAAGTCTCGTTTAAAAATTCCTGTGAAAGCTTAAGTAAATAAAGCCCAACAGCGTAGTACACTACTCTCATTGGATAGGTAAAAAACTTACGTTCTCTTAGTCCAAGACCTTGTTTTGGTATAACATATGAGAAAATAGAAAACTCTTTTTTTAATCCATAAAAAAGGTTGCTAGATATTTTTATATTGAAGTATTCTTCTGCAGCATCATTTAAACAAGTCACATCAATTCTTTCATAGTAAAATAGACTGAGAGTATTAAAATGCCTGTTAGTCTGCTTCTGCCTTATCTGAAAATTTATAAGTTCCAAAGCATCCTGCCAGAGGCTAAAATCTATAAAATATCCAAGTTGTGTTTTATTTCTGTTGGTCATCTCTATAAATTGGTATAAAAATAGTTTCTCATCTCTCAACTTAAGCTACTTAAGCTAAAATCTATCCATCCATTTTCCCTTTGTGGTCATCGCAAAGATACCAAATCTCGAAAAAATTGGAGTTTCACTTTACACATAAAACACACTGAAATTGAAATATAGGTAGTTGTATTGTACTATACTAGTGGTATTACCTAATTAAGTCCTTAACCAAAAATAGAGGGAGCATATCACTTTTAAAGATGCATATACTCTAAACGGTTTGGCGCTTTACTTTTAAAATCGCGATTGAGGTTACAGGCAAAGTTTTTTTGCCCAGGCAAAAGTCCAGAAATCAGCCGTTTTTAGTATAAATTGAGTGCCTTGGCAATGAGGTAGTTGAAAGCCCGTAATTAGAGCGTTTTGAGTCATGAGTATAAATACTCCATTGCAAAGGTGAATATGCTCCCAAAATAGATGACGCTGTTGGCGAATTCATAGGGGGTAACACCCCTCACGCCCCTCCAGGTCTTACTCAGAGTGCCTTCCTTGGTGCTTGGTAGCAAATTACTACACCAGTTCCCAGTAGAAAAAACAACGCCAAATCAAAGGTTTTAGGGTGGGGGTTAGACCCATCATTAATTCGCCAACAACATCATAGATTTAGATTATCCCAGTCATGACTGGAAATTCTTGCTTCCTAATCTTTACCTGTAGGCCTAAATTTATTTAAACTGTGATAATTGCTTCTCCATAGTATAGCTTCAGAGGATGTGATAAGACAGACACCCTATCTTCACAACTAGCCAATTCCTGAGTTAAAAAGAGATATGAACATCCCTAAAAATCTCACCAATTGGCTGGAAACCCGTGCCAGTATCCCTGCTTATGGCGGTTGGGTTCTATTAGGAATTACTCTTTGCTTTTTCGGTGCTGCCATCAATACGATGGCAGGCTGGCTCTACGTCATCAGTGGAATCAGTGTCGCCCTGTTACTGGTCTCAGCAATCCTTCCACCCCGATCGCTCACCAGTATAGTGGTCCAGCGCCGTCCCATTCAGCCAGTATCAGTGGGAGAGGAACTGACAATTGAATTAGTAATCTCGAACCAGACCAAACAACCCATCACCTCACTCCAAGTTACTGATATCCTCCCCTTCGTTTTAGGGAAACCAGTTAGCAAGGCCATTGATACCATCTCCGGTCAGGAAAGCCACCCCTGGATATACTACTACCCCACCCACCAGCGTGGTGTCTATCGTTGGGAGAGGGTAGAACTGGGTACTGGCGCACCTTGGGGGTTGTTCTGGTGTCGGCGAAACCGGAACTGTGCCGCTAGAGCCTTTGTCTACCCCCTAGTTCTCCCCTTAACCACCTGTCCCCTAGTAGATGAAATGGGGCAGGAAGATAGTCGGAAGGGTGATTCCCGCAGTAGACCAATACAAATAGCAACCACAGGGCTGATGCGATCGCTCCGTCCCTACCGCATTGGTGATCCCACCCATCTTATCCACTGGCGTACTAGTGCCCGGTTTGGGGAGTTACGAGTGCGGGAGTTGGAATTAATTACAGGGGGACAAGAAATTATCATTGCCCTAGATAGTGGGAGCAATTGGGAAGTAGCTCAATTTGAGGAAGCAGTCACTGCTGCTGCATCCTTATACTTCTACGCCCAAAGGCAACAACTACAAGTCCAACTGTGGACAGCAAACACAGGATTAGTCAAAGGGGAGCGGGTAGTTCTCGAAACCTTAGCCGCTACCATAGCTGGTGAGGACACTACCACATCTACATCGGTGAGTTATCCCCTGATTTGGCTCACCCAGAACCCCCTTAGCCTTTCCGCCCTACCCTTGGGTAGTCGTTGGGTTTTCTGGTCTTCTAGTTCTGCCCCACAAGCAGTGGTGAATTGGGACTATCCCGGTATCATCATCCAAGATGGACAAACACTGCATGCTCAGCTACAAAAACCACTCAAGTAATCTAAATCCCCTTGAGTTAACTTTTATTAAGTTAAATTCCTCTCAAGTCCCAGCTTTTTTTTGATCCCAGCACCCTAGACCTGCAAGCCTTTGGGCAAAGGTTAGTTAAATCTAATAGTTCATGTCGGGTAAAATTCCCTAGTAATACCTGAGTTAGGCTGAGTTACAATGCAAAGAAATATTTAAATTATGAGCTAGCCAAATCTAATGATCACATCAGGAGTTGACACCAAATCTAGCGACAAAAGCCTAGATGCTATGCGGCATTTTTCCGAACAATACGCCAAGCGGACTGGAACGTACTTCTGTTCTGAACCTTCAGTTACCGCAGTTGTCATTGAAGGACTAGCTAAACACAAGGACGAACTCGGTGCGCCCTTGTGTCCCTGCCGTCACTATGAAGATAAAGAGGCAGAAGTTGGTGCTGCCTACTGGAACTGTCCCTGCGTGCCAATGCGCGAACGCAAAGAGTGCCACTGTATGTTATTCCTCACACCGGACAACGAGTTTGCAGGCGACAAGCAAGATATTCCCCTAGAAACAATCAAAGAAGTGCGAGATAGTATGGGATGAGTGAAATTATACCACCAGAGTTTTGGCAAAGCGTAGACCAGTTTAATTCTGGACAATTCTACGTCTGTCATGATACGTTGGAAGCCTTGTGGGTTGAGGCTATGGAGCCAGATAAAAGCTTTTATCAAGGCATTTTGCAAATAGCAGTAGGGCTGTATCATTTAGCTAATAGCAACTGGCGAGGGGCAGTAATATTATTAGGGGAAGGTAGCCATCGCCTGCGAAATTACCCAACTATTTATAGTGGTATTGAGTTAGAAAAATTTTTAAATCAGAGTGTAGCACTGTTAAAGGCACTGCAACAAGCAGATCCCAAGAAAATTACTGCTGGCGACTTGAGTGAAGTTGAAGGTTTGCCGCGGCCTAAGTTGATCCAATCACTCCCTGGATATGTACAGTAGGTGAGAACAAATTAATTTTCCCCTACTTCATCCACCTATGGATAGAAAAACCAAACGCCTATTGCTGTTGATTGTTTCCTGTAGCGTGACTGGTGTAGTGTTGGGCGGTACCACCAGTTGGGCAGAATCTAACCTCTGCTTGTACGCCAGTAATGTTACCAGTGAATGCATCACCCAAAACCCCAAGCAAAAAACTATCCAGGGTATGAGTACTGGATTGTTAGCTGGGGCTGGGGCAGCATTTGGGGCAGCGTGGAACCTGCGGCATGAAGATTAGAAACGATAGTTGCGATCGCCTACCCAAAAACTAATGGGGACAACATTCCCCTGGGTATCAACTTTCACCTTGACAATGATAGGTTGTCTTCTTTGATATCGGTCGTCCAGTTCCCGGAAAAGGTCGTTGCTAATTTCTGATCGCTCCTCTTGGGGGATATAGTACGTTTGTGTACCATAGGTGATGAAACCATCCCGATAGACCCCTTTTAAAGCCACCTCATCCGCTGGGAGGGAAGTGGGAAGCCTACCACTCACCCTTACCAGCCTCCAAGCTCTGGGAACCCCACGATTATAGGATTCTCGTTCTTGCAAAATCGCATATAAGTTAGTTCCTTGAGTCAATCGCCGATTACGACCACGGTTTTGCCGCAGTAGTCCCCCCCAACCAGGAAATCTTCTCAAGATTTCAGGACGGGATATGTTATAATTTATCAGGACTGAGTTAGTATCGCGGATATCTTCTCGATCTGCCACTGCACCCTGCAAAATCACAGTCCTGCCGGACATATCTGTGTAATAAGCTTGGAAGGGGACCGCTAAAATCAGTCCTGTTTGAATCAGTAGAGGAACAAATAACCGCCACAAAGGAAGGGGTTTATTTGCCTCCTGTTCTGTAGCTATGAGATAATCTCGAAACGTCAATTTCTCCGAGAACTCTGCTTCTGGAGACAGTGTTTTTTTAGATTTGGAAGAATTACTATTCATCAGCGTAGTCCTATTGGGATCAGGAATTTAGCAAGTTAGGACTAACGCAGAGATGTACCTGATACGTATCTAGTGAGGGACGCTTACTTCTTAGATCCAGTAGATAAGCGCCGTTCAAACCAAGTTCCAGCAATCATTAAGGCTGAACCAGACATCAAAAAGACTAGGGACCTGAATAGCTGGTCTGTATTGTATTCTAGCACCCGACTGATAACTTGCAGCGTGAACAAGAGCATTCCTCCCCAAAAGGAGCGTCTATCGTTCAGCTTTAGTCCTTCTTGAATTAGTCCCCAGGCTAATGTGGCAAAAAGCACATTAAATGCAAAAATTCCCAGTTCGCCAATGCGACCAAAAGCTTGATGCCAGAAAAGTACTAGGGCACTAGTTGCAATAAAACTAGTAATTAGGGGAGTAGTAAAAACTACTTCTCGTCGAGGTTGGTTATTTCGATGGCGTAACAGAAACGACCACTGCAATACCGCTAAACCACTGAGAATTCCCAAATCGATAATTGGTAAGGTTCTGAGGATATTGCTATTAGAAGTTGGGGGGAAATAGCCATAATCTGGATATTGCCATTGCCAACGGAAAGACAGAATGTAAAATATAAGACCAAAACCAATTAGAGCTAGACTCCGGGCTAGAGGTTGAAACAACCGATAATTTACCCTGGGAAATAGGAGATCGTCATAACTCCACAGTAGTGCTGGTGGCAGCATAAAGGCAAAGGATGCTACCCAGGGAGGGATATCTGAATATGTTAGCATCTGCAGAGGGTTGAGGTTGAATTGCAGAGAAGAGGCAAAAGCAAAGGCTGCTAGACCAAAAACCCAACGCGATCGGCACAGATAGGCCAAGGGGACAAATAGTAGCCACGACAGTAAAGGCATGTGTCGCACTACTAACTGGGGCCAATTCCATTCATTGGAAGTGTACCACCAATCTCCCAGTCCCGTCCAATAGCCAACTTGCACCAAAACGATGGCAATAACTCCTAAGGAACTGATGGAGAGACAGTAAGCCATAATCAAGACACCGAATCCCCAAGCTAGGAAAAATTCAGAGGTGGAACCGCCTATATTGAATATTTCCGCCATTAACATGATATTGGCACCAAAAATTAAGGCGCCCAAAATCATTAATGCTTCTCCTAATATTCGTTTACTGGGTTGCGGTTTTTTGCCTTCAGCTTTTGCTATGGCAGGTTCTCTCCAGGTGTAAAAACCGATAATTGTGGTGCTAAGAAACAAACTCATCAAGAGGATAAACTTGACATCCCGTGACCATGTTTGCCAGTTTGCCGCCACAAAAGTAATGATGCCTAGACAGAGGAGTATACCGCCAACACCAGTTACAATTAAGATGAAACGTTCCCGTGCATTGGCTTCTAGGTTATTAAATTTATAACGTTGTGCTAGTTGTTCGTGCTGAGAAGAACTAATCAGTCCCTCATCTCGCCAAGATTGTGCCTCTTGGCGTAATTTTCGCTGAAAATTATCGAAGATCATCACCTGCTCCGGAGGGGGTAAAAATCTTGGTCGTGATAATTTTCAGTATGGGGCTAACTATCTTGTGGGGGTTGTTCTGTGAGAACAGTTTCTCTATTCAAGGTCTTGTCAATAGCAATTTAAAGGATTCTTGCTTGTTGAAAGAGTTACTGAGGTTTAAGGAGGCAGCTATGAATCCCCATAAATAAATTTAGGCTCAAATCCAAAATTGTTTGACTT
>Ga0209208_10005341_pt1 | contig 17932 bp, 19 predicted proteins | sample S1TSphfallax_3_FD_187694 | JGI IMG/M metagenome (GOLD analysis project Ga0209208, IMG submission 187694) | Host-associated microbial communities from peat moss isolated from Minnesota, USA - S1T2_Fd - Sphagnum fallax MG (SPAdes) (version 2) | ecosystem: Host-associated > Plants > Peat moss >... | reverse complement strand
TTTCGTTTTTTTTGGGTCCTCCCTCATTTTCTTGGGGGTGGCTGGAGTGGCGTAGCCACAGGTTACCTACACTCGTTACATATATTATATTTATCCAATGGAAACACTAGAAGAAAAACCTTGATTTACAACTAGTGTTTACAACTGTTTTTTAGTTGAAAGAGACATTTTACAACTAACTATCGAATAGTCGCCTAAAACAAGTCGTAGACGGTAAATAGTCGCATGAAACATTACATCAGGATGATGTCATCAAATGGTAGATGAGGTCTAAATTTAGTATATATTGTTTCATCCGATGGGGCTAGTATATACATAATGTATACAAGGCATCATTTTGCGACTATAAATTGCAACTATTTTGATGGATCCAAACTCCAACCATGTGGAGACACATGTCAACTATTGAAATACTTCAATTATATTTCCTTAAATCCTTCTAGATTTATCTAAGTCATTGGATTCAACACATTGGGATTGTCACATGTGGTAAGACAATGTAAACTCAAGTTTTTCCTGATCTTATGGGTAAGGAGTGGCCATGTTTTTTTTCCGATTAACTAATGGGTTGTTGCCACATGGCATGGTTTTTAATATTTGGGAAACCGGATTGTGATATTGGATGATGTAGAATTTTCTAAATCTTATGGCCAAGAAATGGCCACATCTTTGTTGTTTGGCTAATCGAAATGTGCCACGTGTCTCATTATGAGCATCATGACATTTAAATATTTATTAAAAAACCCTAGATATATCCCATTCATTAGATGTCAATAATGAAGATCTTGACATGTGTCACATTATTATTTGAATGGAAATTTCAAATTTGCCACATCTTTTAAAAATCGAAGAATAGAAACATGTCACATGGTGATGTTAAATAATTTGTAAAATATTTTTTATTGAAAAGGAATAATGGACCCTAGTTTAACATTATGAATTAAGGTTAACATTTTAATGTTTAATTAACAATGTTATAGGGTTAGGGTTACCATGACTCACTAATCACACACAAAATGGACATGGAAAATGGTTTCCATTGAGCTAATAAAAACTCAGTGAGCACACTCACCTCTTAATTAACTTTCAGTTCATTCTTAGTTGAATTTTAATTAAATTTTAGTTCACAGATGGGTGAACATAGGCCACACATAAGTACACATGAATCACACAGAGGTGCAAATGGATGAACATGAGTCACATGTAAGTTGAAAGTTTTTTGAAATTTTTCTTAAAGCTAAATGTTCAATGTGTATAAATGGAGGCAAAATTTTGGATCATTTTCATTCTGTTCAACATTAATTTTGGGTAAATTTTTTATTACAACCTTTTTTTGTTTTTGTTTTCTTTATGCAAAGTTATTGGATTTTTTTTTTTTTTTTTTTTTTTTTTTTTTTTTTTTTTTTTTTTTTTTTTTTTTTGTTTTTGATTTAATTTTTTTTTTTTTTTTCCTTTTGGGTTTACAAAATCTTGTATACTTGGTTGTATTTGTGTACATTACAAGCTTAACCTTAAAACTTATGCCCAACAAAAAAAGTGAAAATTCATCTAAGTGTGACAATAATTTTCACTTTTATTAGATTTTTAATTTTATTTTTTTATCATGTGACATTTTTATTGATACAAACTTTCAATGACAATTTTATCATGTCATTTAAAAAGTTCACAAAAGTGATAATTGGTCTATTTTTCTTTACAACATGTTCCTTGTTGTATCGTACGATCAATATAACAATAATGTTTCATATGTTTATTAAAAAATCACAAAATTAGTGCTTTCATTGCATTCTATTTGAAAAAGCTCCATCAAATTTTTAGAATCCATATTCACATTAATGTCTTGCATGTTTTTATGCAAATTTTATATTATAGAAAAATATGCCATTGTTGCATTGACACACAACCTTATGCACATTAAAGTTATAAATTAGATGTTTCAATTGTTTTACTGTATTTAAAATTTGACAAATTTTTTTTCAATTATTACTTGAAAATGTTGGGATCCTTGTACTTGTTTTGTTGTTATTTGTCGACAACAAAATTCTTGTGTTTGTTTTGTTGAAATGGATTGATGTGTATTATGGTCTACGTTGACTTCTTTTGTTTTTGCATTTAAGCGCACAAAATTTTATCCACCCAACATTACAAGATTGTAGATATTAAGCTACCCATTGAATCTTTAATTTTTTTAAAAATTCATTGATTACCAATACAAGCAACCTAACTCAAACTTTCCCAATACAAAAGCTTGCAATATTGTTGAGATTATAAAATATATAATTATTTCAAAGAATAACAAAAAATATATCAACAACAAGAAAGGGTAATTCAAAGATACATTCTTATTGTCGATATATTTTTTGTTATTCTTTGAATTTTTAAAAAATCAACCACAAATTAAAACCAAATCAAAGAAACCCTATCTTTTGGTTTAAAAAAATTGACTCTTTCCACCATTCTACCTACAAATTTAAAATCAGTAATGATGTACTTGAATGGTCCAAACTCTTTTTAAGAGAATTAATTAAATCATCACTTTTCATCTTTAAATAAAAATATGGTTAAGTAGTTCAAAGTTGATGTTGTGAAAGTTCAATTTTTGCATTTGTTAAAACTTTTATAATATGACAATTAGCAACTTATGCATCCAATGTACATTTCCTTATGCTTCCATTCAAAAATATGAATAACTTTGAGGGTGTACATGGTTAAACATTTACTTAGTAAAAAATCCTATGTAAAAGCATGAAATGTTGAATAAAAATGATTTAATATGAATTGATAATATAACATTTAGTTAAAAAATCTTTTATAAGGGAAGGTTCTAATGTATTTCATTCTTAAACACCTCATTTCATGTTGTCTTATTTTATTAAAAGCATTTGATTCCATTATGTTAAAAATTTTGAATTCACATGTTAAATTTTATTTTATGATCAAATTAATTGTTGAATTTCAAAAGTTCACTATGAGTCAATTACAAATCCATTTAAAAAAAGAACTCATTCATATTTTTCAATATGTTTCTAGTTTAAATCTATTACAATTTTGAATACGTTTAAAATTTGACAATGTTAATGTTGAGTATAATTCTACATTTTAAGTTCATGTATAGTCTTAAAAAATTGCTACTATAACAATCTAAACTACCCACTAACCTATGCTTTCATTAAAACAATTCAAAAATCACATTATTTAACTATTGATGATAACAAGTCCATCATGTGACAATCCATTGAACATTTGAAAAGAATCATACTACGAACCAAGCCAATTAATTGGTACATGTTCATACTTAAGCCTATATCCGGACACCTCTTTTTAAAGGCCTATCAATGACTTTTAGTGCATCGATTCTATTTTTAGCTCATTAATGCCAACAAATCTACCTAATTTAAGAAATATTTGGATCTTTGGAATCTTAAAAAAATACAAAAATTTCATGCATTAGGTATTACAAACATTGGCAAGAGGAGGTGAAAACTTACCTCATGCACTTGTTGCTTTTACAATGAGAACCTTGTGTGCTTGTTGCTTCTTTTAGGGATTGGAGCTTGTTGTAGTGCAAGCCGTGCGATGCAAGACCTACAAGCATGGGAACCAATTTCCAAAAGTTGCATACAATTTTTAGAGTATGACAAACAAAAGTGTTTGAAATGCCCATGAAATAAAGAAGGTATCCAAGGTGGAAAAGAGGAAAACAAAAAGGGGAGGAGGAAATGAAAGCTTATGTCACACACTTATTGCCTTTACAATGAGAACATTGTGTGCTTGTTGCTTCTTTTAGGGACTAGAGCTTGTTATAGTGGAAGCCTCACAATGCAAGTCCTAGCATGGGAACCAATTTCCAAAAGTTGCATGCAAGTTTGTAGAATATGATGAACAAATGTGTCTGAAATGCCCATGAAATAAAGAAGGTATCCAAGGTGAAAAAGACAGAAACAAAAAGGGGAGGAGGAAACAAAAGCTTACTTACACACACTTATTGCCTTTATGATGAGAACATCGTGTGATTGTTGCTTCCTTCAGGGACTAGAGCTTGTTGTAGTGCAAGCCTCGCAATCCAAGACCTGCAAGCATGTGAACCGATTTCAAAAAGTTGCATGCAAGTTTGTAGAATATGATGAACATCATGTGCAAGAGCAACAATTTGACAATGCTCCTTGTACCAATCAGATCCCAACAGAATGTCTTTTGCACATTTCATTTGTCCAGATTGCATGTGAAATGGTTGGAGCAAACAACAGAGCTATACCTGCAGCAGTTGACAGTGTATTGTAGGGTGACATCCAAAACAAAGGCTCTACTCCTTCAGGCAAAGAAAAATGATCATCCTCCCCATCAATGCTTTCACAAGTTGTCCTCTCCCATTTCTTTGTCTGGTAGAAAGCAATGGAATGGATCCAATGATCAAAGAACAACACAAGGTAGTTTGAATATTTCATCTTCATATACATGGTCATGGGTGTGTGGCATATACTCTTGCAAGGTCAACTGTTTTTGAGATGAAGAAAGTAAATTCTGTACTCTGTGAGTGGGGTGGAGCAAATAATTGAGGTGGTTGATGTTTTTGAATGCATTTTGAGTACTCATCTCCTTTCTGCAGATCACAGTAAAAGGACTCAAGCTTTTACATCTCCTGTGTACAAACAACACACACACACATAAATCAGAGCAATTGCTAACTTACAAAACAAATCTGAAACCAGAAATGCAAGGGTAGTAGTCAACCACAGAAAACTGCACAAAACTGAGTGAAATATATTGCATCCAGTTCAGATGGTGTCTGTCTTTCTCACCCTCCCCAGCAGCATCAACAAAATCCACCATGTGATGGATCCACATGATCCATCATCATCATGAAACAGCAATTGAGAACAAAACTGCAATGAAGTTGATTTTGTAGACTATATAGATAGATTTTCAGACCCACCGAAGAAGCAATGCTCAAGTTCAACTCTTGCTGCTGATGCATGCGGCAGCACACAAAGCCCACAACTACTGCTCTAGGGTTTCAGGCAAACTGCACAAAGCAGCCATTCAGCCATGTCCTCGAACCATACAAACCCTCTCTCTTCAGGCTCATCGCACGTCGTGCTTTGCTTTGCTTTCCTTTCCTTTCGCACAGTAGCCTACACACCTCGGCCTAACGCAACTTGATCCTTGTCCGTAAATTGCCTATCCCCCTCTTGCATCTTTGCATTTCACCGCTTTTTTAATTTTGTTGTGAGGGGGCGTCGACCTCTGTGCACGAGGGTTTGGCAAACTGCAAATTGCAGCTGGATCTTCTGCACTTGCTCGTGGGGTACACGATTATTATTGTCTATTATGCGGTTCATGTAGTGCATCGGGAGCCACAGGAACAGCGGCCGGGGAGGGGAGCGCATGCACTGCTGCTGTCGCACCAGCCTACACAACCGGCCGTGTGCAGTGAGTGACAGCCTCGTTTCCTTGCAGTTGTTGATTTTGTGATGCCGTAGTTGCTGCTGGGACGAATGGACTGAGATAAAAGAGGTAGGAGAGAGAGAGAGAGAGAGAGAGAGAGAGAGAGAGAGAGAGAGAGAGAGAGAAAAGAGGCTTCGAGTAGAGGAGCTTTGTTTTGAAGCAAAGAAGCCATGGAGGTAGTCGTCACAGGCGGTGAGGATTATGTGGTAGGATGTCGTCTGGCGATCAAAACGACGCTTGGAGACGACATCGACGGCACCGTGTTAGCATACGATTCTTCCAGCAAAATTGTGGTTCTTCATATCCTCTCTTTCTCTCTCCTCTTCTTCAATTGGCATCGGAGTGTTGTTCTTGTTCTTCGTCTCGGATTTTGCTTTCCAACTTCGGGGGACGTTGCGGCAGTCCCAGCCAGGATTGTGGTTTTGTGGAACCCTAAAATAAATTCTGTCTGTCCTCTCGTCATTCTCTTGCTTGTAGTAGACCTAGAAATCAAACCCTTGCACTCACTCCCTGTGATATGCTGATGACTTCTCTTTCTGCTTCTTCTCCTTCTTCTTCTTCTTCCATCTCTTCTCTTTTCTTCTTTCAACAACCTGTGCAAAATAATGTTTTTTTTGCTTCGCATTATCCTTGACCAAGAAGTAAACAAGAAGGCAGTTCAGGAGAACGGCGGAACTTGCGCTTTTTGAAGGTGAACTATGTCAAGGACGTGACATTATTGGGGCAATCTGAGGAGGAGCAGTTTGAATTGAAAAATCCCTACCTTGACATGACCAGCCTGCGCAACCGTGAAGAAGCTGCCATCAGGTTTGTCTTATTGCTTCTGTTCTACTTTCCAAATCAATTTTGCTGCTCTTTTGGAGAATTCTTTTGGACTGCGTTAGGTGGGTTGAAAGCAAAGCTTCCATGATCTTCATGAGGTTTGCACCTTGTCATGGCTATGTAGACTTTTAAGGAACACAACCCATCTTCCCTCATGGCAACAGGCATCTGATTCCATATGCAGTATTGAGTGTCTCAGCCAACAAGAGCATCTGCCCTCCAAGACCCAGATCAAAGAGTGGGTTTGATGGGCAAAGACTGAAGAGAGGAAAGAAGTGAAATGTCAACAGGGATTGCAGGGTTGGTTTTGAAATAGACTATTGGGCATATGCGCCCTCATCAGTAGTGTGAACTGTCAACATAATAGAGATGGCATCTGATGGTCGAGTGTAGAGGGGAAGTTTCAAGAGCTCCTCTCAGCTTGGCATGTCAGCCACTCAAATGAGAAAGATTTCAGAGCATTGTTTAAAATCTCAATGCATACTACCTTTCCTAGCACCTTATTTGTTCTTTTGGGTGTGGGAATCCTTCGTCGTGCAGGCAAGCAGAGGCAGAGGCTGAGAGGTTTGGAGTGGGAGTCACACAGGAAGCCCAAGACATTTTTGATGCCCTGTCTAAAACGTATTTGCTCATGTACCCATGTTCTCAAATGCAAAGCACCGGTTTTTTTTTGCTGCTATAGATTTTGGAGAAGCAACCTGCTTTGTTTTGCAGGAGAGTGATACAGAAAAGCCCTACTATTTTGATATGTTTCATTCCAAGTCCTTTTCAGCATGAATATTTAGCAAAACATTTCAGGCTGGATAGCTTATGGCCCCCCTACACATGGTGTGCATGGGTATTCTTTGTCCAGACTGAGGTTGACAAGCTGTTGGATTTCAAGAATGAACTTTCATGTCTGTCCTATTGCTGTTGAAGGTCTCTGAACATTTGTTTGACTTTTCACTGTTGTTCAATACTCCTCAGTTTTGTTTTTGTTTGTCTGGTTTTTCCCCTCCATTCTTCTGGGTGGGTTTCCTGTTTTTCCTGTTCATGGATTTGATGACAGAACTGGAATCTTGAGAATAGGATATGGTTGTCCCTCCATTCTTTTCAGGTTGACTTCAGTTGTACGTATCAAGGAGTTCTCAGTATTTATGAAGATATTAATACTTTCCTTAGACCTCTCATCTTAGGAGTAATTTTTCTGTGCAATTGTCTTGTTTCTGTGGAAGTTTGAATCTATGGCTTATTCAAAGAGTACAGCTAACATGGGGATGGTAACGGACAGGTTGCCAGTTAGATGGGAGAATACTGCAATACTGGTAATGAATGAAGTGCGTGTGAGTCAACCGTACCTTCCAGACAATGTCATCGGTGGCCCACCTGCTGCCAATGAGCGAGTACGAAAAGTGGTAAGTTGCTGATTATTCTATGCCAGGAGGTTGCTTTCATTAGTTAACTTTCTAGGGGACTGGTAAGTAAAGCCCTGAACCTCAAATGGTTTATGGCCAGAGATTGTTCAAAGCACTGTAAGATATTCCTTGTACCTTGCCCTACTGAATTAGCTCATTTTATGCATGGGGATTGTTCACACTCACAATAATTTTTTTCTCATATCTGATAGTGCTCACTAGGACATAATACCAGTAGCTTTGTCAAATCCTGGTATGGTTATGAAATGATCCTTGTTGTGGGTGGACCATGCATCTAAAGGTTGTTGATCTTGATTTTTACATTTCACCTGCTTTGAGTGTTCATTTTCAGGACTTGGGTGAACTTGGCTACCTTGCCTGATTGATCTATCTGTTTGTTTTCAATGGACGTATCCTTGGATGGAAATTCTATTGTGGTCATACTTCAATATGATAGATCATTGCTTGAAAGCAATAAAAGACTATTGACAATGCATGAGTTTTGCTTTTGGCGACTTACAGAGACTGTTGAATGGATGTGTTTTGCAGTTGGAATTGGAAAGGAAAAGGTTACAGTCACGAGCCACTGGATAAAAGGGGTGCTATGTAAGAAACTCCTGGCAAGCTTCCCTTGTGCCAGTGGAATTTGTGGAGGGCTGGCAATGGCCATCTGCCAATCTTCCCTTCTGACCCCTCTGAGGCCACAAAGGTGGCCAGCTTCACATCCAAGTTTTGTTGCTCATTTCTTTTAGGGGTAACTTTCTGGTCAGTGATATATTGCTGTGTGATTCTCTACATGAGTTATTGGATACTCTCAGACTGCATCGATCACTCAGAATGTGTTACATTTGTAGCATTGGTGATATTTATGTTGAGTTGCTGATTGGTGGGCATCCTGAGAGAATGGTTTTGCATTTGTTGAAACTCGGCTGAAAGCTCTCATGTACATCATCTCCACAAACTGCATTGTAGGTTAGTGTAATGTTTGTCCAATTCTTGACATGAAGAAAAGCTTTTCTGTGCTGCAGGTCATGTGAAAGCTTGTGATGGATTCAGGCATTCATGATCATAATCCAGGACACCTCTTGTGCACAAGGGCATTCAGTAATCAAATCTGCTGTTGTAAAGGGTACCTACCTAGTGTGTAGAGAATCAAGACAAAGAGGCTTTTATTAGTTTTACATTGTTCTTGCTTTCTTAATCATGAGTATGGAAATTTCTTGACTCTCATGAGGGTTATTATTTTGTGAGCTGCACTTCTGGTGTGCTAAATAAAGACTCATGTTGGTCCCCCTGTGGATAAATGGTGCAATTTCTAGTAAATCTTTCCATGCATCCTGCCTCATGCAAGTTGATGGGGGTTCCCATGTCTGTGTTCACATTTACCTCTGGTTTTTTGACCTGAGAACCTGACAGACTTTGTTTAGGTTGGAATAAGCAAACAGCTGAACAATTGTGAGGGTGACTTCCAAGTAGTTTTTGACCTTATTATGTTCCAAGTCAGTTGCATTTAAGATGGAGTCCCAATGAAACAGAGAGTGAGTGCAAGGGTGTCCAAGGTGAGGAAGAAGCACCTGCACCTGACCCAGTTATTCTGACTTAAAATGTGGCAAACAATACCAAGGAAACCCTTTAATACATCTGAGAGAGTGACATGACACCGTGCAATAGTACAAGTGAAAGGTGGTGAATGAACAACAGCAACAACAATCCATCCAATGGATTTGATAGTCCTTTGTAAATAGTTTGTAAAGCACTCGGAGAAATTTCCTAGAGTATTTGGAGACCACCTTTATATCTGTAAATATCCCTGCTAAAAAAGAGGAGAGATCTTACACCTACTATTCAGGAGCATGCGAGATCTTTGATTTTATGCACACTCATAGGTGTAAGGTCCCTCCGACTCCTATGTCCTCATGGACATATATTTAGACTTAGGATAAGTATTGCCTTGTGCTTTACTACCATGGGTAAGGTCCACACAGGGAGGGGGGGGTTATAATCCCAAAATGTGTATCCAGACTTGGCTACCACCACTTCTTTGCTGATTTCTTTTGGTAATGCCCCACCCTGTGTGGGTGTGAAGTTTGGTGTCCTCACTTGCTTTGGTATGCAGGTGAATCAGTTAACCTTCAACAATGTCAAGATCACATTTATTGACAAGCAAACCATTTTGTCAACCAATTTCATTGGTTAATGTAAACCAGATATTTAGATGTTCTCAGCATTGCCACTTTCTTGTTGCCTTGTTGACTCAACAAATGTTCACAAATTGGAAAACATTATGGAGTTTGGGTTGGGGAAGAGCTTGTAGTGATGGTACTCGGTGTACCAAAGAATCAGTAAAGTGTTTTCTTCCCTGTAACAAATGTCCAGAAAAAAAACAGTAATCTTTCTTGTAGCATCCACCCTTAATATGTACACACAAACAGAAGTCCAGTTTCCCCTGTACACACAACTGGTGAAGCTCTTTGATGGAGCTCCTCCACGGTGCTCTCCTCAATGCTCGCAGCTGAGTTGAGTGAAGTTGATCGAATAAGATTTGTGACATCCATGGTCCGACACTGCACAGAACTGCATTGACTATCGGTATGACCCTACATTGCCAATTTCCCATGTAACCTGCAGGGTCATGACAACTAATATACATCTACCTCAGTTACTTGGTGATTCCATTTGCAGTGTGCAGTCACTTTGCAGCAGCCTGGGCAGCAGCCAACCTTGCAATAGGTACTCTGTACAAACCCCAACAGCCAGCAGTCTGTTATGTCTACATGTCCTGTATAGATCACAATAGTATAATCATTGCAGAGCTCAGGGCTATATTTTCAGGATTAAATAACAGAAAAGAGTTCAGCAGCAAGAGGATCTTGATAATTTTTACATCAATCAAGATGAAAAGAAACTTCTGGGATCCATTAGGCTCTGGGGTGTAGAGTAGCAGAAAGGCCACCTGAATGGGGAACAAGAAACATAGTCTAGGCCTGCCTGTGCAAAGAAGGCCACTGATGATGGATCTCCACCATGCTCACCACATACTCCAACCTGCATGCAATGGATGTCAATCCTCTCAGAGATGCCACTCCTTATTCTGGATGCTGGATGCGACTTCAATTAGTTCTACACCTCCAATTCCCAGCCACCTTTCCCACTTTGAATAAATGACATACAGTTTATGACCCAATTGAAAGCCTTGCCTTCAAATCAGGTCGTGCTTGGCGACCACGATCTTTTGCCATCACAATGAGCTGCCCAACGCCCCTTTGGTCGAGCACCTGTGAATAGAAGACTTATGTTTCAGACCAAACGAGATGAATAAATCAGGAAACCTGATTCTGATCAATTCAAGTATGAGTCTATATGAAGTTGACCCTTGGCACCAGGAAGTCCTGTAAACCTCTTCTTATGTACTCTTGAAGGAGCTAGTCAAATAACTTCTAAAAAATGAAAGTTAAAGGAGCAGGTGATGTGAACATCCTGCAAACTATAGCTCAAAAATAAGAGTGGGGGAAAGCCACTACCTCAAAAGGATCATGCTGAAGAATTCCCCTTGCCAGATATGCAGGTAGGAACTTGCTCACATCATCTCGGCTGTAGCCAAAGGTCATTTGTGTCAAGTCGTTTGTTCCAAATGAGAAGAATTGAGCATGCTCTGCAATCTTTTGCAAGAACATAATATCAGGAGCCAATAGAGAACAAACCTCCTCTGGGTCTCAAACTTCAAAGATGTAACCCCTGCCCCCTCTCTGCAAAAGTGCTCTTTGAATTGTCAGCCCTTTTCTGTTGAAGCTATCAAGTTTATATGCAAAATATTGCCAAAAATTTCTAAGAATGCATTTTCTGGGATTCTTGCAGAGCTAAGATAAATATTCTGCAATACTGAAATTGTGCCATTTTTGCCTGAAAATCTAATGCATGCAACCTCCATACATCTAAAAACATACATGGAAGGTTGGAAACAAGCCTGATGTTGGTTTGAAGCACAGATCAGCTTTCACAGGCAATAAAGGTTTCAAATTGGGCCTGATCCATTGCTCCCAATTACTCATAATTATTTCTTCCTGTGCATCAGAAATAAAACTTTGATCCTTACCTCATTTGCCAACAGAGCTGCTCTTGGGATCTCAATCATTGTGCCAATCTTGTACTGCAGAGTGCTGCCAGTTTCTGCAAACACGTCTTCTGCTGTTTTCCTAATAAGAGCTGCCTGATGCGCTAGTTCCTGCAGGGCAAACATTCCCATGTGATCCAGCCAAACAAGCCTTCTTACCTGTTAGTGGTTGCAAAGAGAATTCAAAACTACTAACATAGGAGCACATCAAATGGTACAACATTGGGAGTCGACCTTGTTGAGGGTAGTGTTGCAATCAAGTGAGAGAAGTATTCACATATTCTTGCCAGGAAACAGGTGGTTCTTGAGCACTGAACAACTAGACACATAGCTGTATCCAACTGAATTTTCCACACCTGCTCTTCTTCAGATGACCCACTAAGTTTAGCAAAGTATCAGAAAATTACTCAAATGAAATCATACCTGGGGTGTTCCCACAAGTGGGACCATGATTTCTGGAAACACTTTGATACCCTGGTGTGCCATTGCTGTGGCTGCCTCAAAAATAGCTCTAGCTTGCATCTGTGACAACTCTGGATATGCAATTCCTAGCCTGGAAAATGAATGGAACACCTCATGTCTCAAGGTAGGCAAAGGAGAGACCTCAGAGAAGAAAAATGGGTAATGAAAGCAACAACTTCTCTAATCATCCACTTTCACAAGATTTAAGTGAATGTGAAATGGACACTTTTAAAAAAGATAAGAGGAGTTATTCCCACAATGTAGGCAAGAAAAACAGGACTTCTAACACTGAAAATCATTGGTTCAAACAGCAATGGCAGAAATGGTGGGAAGAAGAAAGGAGAAAGATGAGATGAGAGCAAGAGCTGTGGGATAGTTTTACCTGCATCCACGAAAACCAAGCATGGGATTAACTTCTGATAGCTTCTCAATGCGGGTGAGAACCTCTTCCTCATCAACCCCTGTTGCCTCAGCCAGCTGTGACACAATCTCATCAATATCCCCCTCTGGTAGAAATTCATGGAGAGGGGGATCAAGAAGACGGATTACAACAGGAAGTCCTGCAAATCAATCACCACAACATATCAATCACTCCAACACGAACAATTCATTCATTTTAAATCCTCATAGAGAAGAGGAGATTACAAGACAGCCCAAATATGATGATTCAGTGGAGTGATTCAGTGAGCAAACCTGCAGATAACACATCAAATACACTTTGAAAAGAACCAATAACCTGTTGTCCACTAGTGCAATGTAATGCAAGTAATCTATGGTAGCTGTAGGGTAGTGTATCATTTGCAAATATCGGTTGAAATGAACTTGCCAGCCTACACAATCGATCAACAAGCATCAGCTTACAAGAGTACTGAAGCGCACCATCCATAACCCTAAAAATGCCTTCAAAATCTGATCGCTGATAGGGAAGCAACTTGTCAAGAGCAACTTGACGCTGTGGTGTTGTTGTTGCCATGATCATTTGCCTCACTGCTTTGATTCTCTCATCAGATGCAAAGAACTGCATAACAGCAGACCACACTGATCAAGAAGTCTCAACATCTGGATGAACATGCAGGCTGGCTCACAAATTTCACAAAACTAAGAGCTTTGCTATGTTTCAAGGTCTCATAACATAATTGACTTCTTGCACTGTGTTCCACTTTTGCTTAGACTATCATTATTCAGAAGCTCTTCACTTCAATAGATTAAGTGGCAAACTTGAAACTGGAACTTGTGAGTGTAGATATTCCTGAAGTGAAGAGCTCTCAGATGTCACCCTGGAGACATTGGTCTGCATTCAGAACCTCTTACCATGTGCTCAGTTCGGCACAGCCCAATGCCCTCAGCCCCATTGTTGCGGGCAGCCAATGCATCCTCAGGAGTGTCAGCATTTGCCATCACCTGCATATGTAATTCAAAACTTATCCAGCAAGCATCGCATGTCCAGCATGTATGTGTCCTTGCAAGATTTATGGTACACCAAATTGCAAGCTCTTCAAGGATTGCTGCCAACTTTGTGAAATACTACAGCACAGACTGACTGATAAAAATTACAAACAAACTTTTAAGAGGAACTGTCACTGACAAGGGGTCCAAAGAAAAACCTGCCACATTAGTGTGATGTTACGTGTCAAAGTACCTTCAGATGACGAATCTCATCAACCCATTGCATGAAAGTTCCTAGGTCCCCACTGATGGCTGGAGGTGCCAGTGGCTGCTTGCCCAAAATGACCTCTCCTGTTGATCCATTCAAAGATATCCAATCACCCTCCCCTAGGGTCTTGCCATGTGTTGACACGGTCTGCACAAAACCCCATGTAATGACAGGCATTCAAGAGAACTGACCACATGAATCCAAAATTCAATGCTCTAAGATGCAGAGTCACTTCTGCATGTTACTCATCCAGAAGCAACTAGATGAAATACTTGATAAGATCAAAATGGAACAAATGAAGCTATAATGATCCACTGACAGAGAAAAGCAGTGACAAAATGAGCTGCCCTACATAGATGATGAGTTCCATCAGAAAAAAAGGATGGGAAATAACCTTGTTTGTTTCACTAACGCGAATTTCAGAACAACCTGAGACACAACACTTGCCCCAACCGCGAGCAACAACAGCAGCATGAGAAGTCATGCCACCTCGAGCAGTCAAAATCCCAGCAGCTGCATGCATGCCTCCCACATCTTCTGGGCTTGTTTCATTTCGGACCTGGACCTCAGAGAGGTTTGATTTAGTTCTATCCCTTTCATTGCTTTATACATTCTCTCTTAGGGCAGAGTCCAGCTATAACTTTGCAGCAGGTATTGGAACAAAGTAACAATGACTATGCACCTGGAGTAAGAATTCATACCAGAATCACTGCTTTGCCCTGTGCATGCCATGCTTCTGCATCTTCCGTGGTGAAGACAATCTGTCCAATAGCTGCACCTGGAGATGCAGGCAGTCCTGTTGCAATAACATTGTCCTTGTACAGCGTGGGATTTTCAAACTGCATGATGAAAAGGAGACAGTTCAGGTTTCTGAACAGATTGGAAATATCTATGACTAACATTGTCTTCATGATCAAAGAAGAACATAGTTCCCTGCATACTCTGCAGGCTTTTTCATGTTTATATCATATCTGACCTGGGGATGCAGAAGCTGATCCAAATGTTGTGGTTCAACTTTCTGGACTGCAGCACGCTTATCAATCAGGTTCTCCAAAACCATGTCAACAGCGATCTTCACAGCCCCAGCACCTGTACGCTTGCCTGAACGGCATTGGAGCATCCAGAGTCTGCCCTCTTGCACTGTAAACTCAATATCCTGCAACATCACATGTCAGCAATTGTAACAATGCACCAATTCAGATGAAAGAGCACCAGGACCCTGATCTTTGTAATTATTGAGATATATCTGTCATGAGAACTGGTAATTTACTGGTAGGTGACAGTGATCCCAAACTAACCCCTATATAAGCACAACTGAAAATAGCAGGCTTGAAATCAAATAAATGTCTGGGACAATATTCTCATGAAGCCTCCATACCATCATTTCCTTGTAATGCGACTCAAGTATGTTGCAATTTTCAAGCAGCTCCTTGTATGCATCTGGCAGAGCCTGTCTCATTGTATCTATGTCCTCAGGAGTTCGAATGCCTGCAACAACATCTTCTCCCTGTAAGACATGAACAAGGTCAGAAGTTAGCACAGGAAATGTAGGGTAACCATGATGACATCCCAGATTTTTGGAGGAGAAAAAAATCCATTTCTCCATGAGTGTTTGGCCTTGATGCAGAACATGCCTGCAAGGATGACTTCACAAAAGAGTTGGAACCCCAGATAGCATAATTCTGGATTGTTGCAAACCTGTGCATTGATAAGGTACTCCCCATACAGTTTCTTTTCACCAGTGCTGGGATTGCGAGTGAAGAGCACCCCTGTACCAGAATCAGCTCCCATGTTTCCAAACACCATTGCTTGCACATTGACAGCAGTTCCCTTGAGGCCAGTGATCTGGTTGATATTGCGATACTTCTCAGCTCTTGAACTATTCCATGAGTCAAATACTGCAATTACAGCCAGTCGCAATTGCTCCACAGGATCTGCAGGACAAATCACTTGTCCAAGTGACTATTTTTCATGAACATCCTCATGCTCCCACCAGACAAGGTGCACAGGATGCTATATTAGCAAAGAAGAAGATTCACCTGTAGGAAAGTCTTCACCAATGGCCTTGCGATAGACCCCTTTGTATTTTGAAACAAGCTCCTTCAAATCTTCTGTTGTAAGATCTGTATCAAGCACCAAACCTTGGGCAGCTTTCAAGGTCTCCAGCTCATGCTCAAAAAGAGAGTGAGAAACACCCATGACCTGCCAGAGACATAGTGCACATTATGACTACATGTTCAAGTGAGCAGATTGTTATGTACTGGATCTAGATAACAATGGACTGACACAAGAGATAACCTACTGACCGTTTTCTTGAAGTGTCACTTACCACACCTCCAAACATGTCAATGAAGCGTCGATATGAGTCATAAGCAAATCGTTCACCACTGCGGGCAGCAAGTCCAGTGACCACTTGGTCATTGAGGCCCAAGTTCAGAACAGTGTCCATCATTCCAGGCATTGAAATCTGCACCATGTATGGCCACTGTCTGTTAATCAACAATCTTGAGTTTCTGCTCTTCATGCAAATTACATTATGTCCAAGTTTCTATGCAGTAAGGAAGCTCTATCAGATACTCTCAAACTAATAAACTAGTGTTATAGTACAGGAAATTTTACCGCTGCACCAGAGCGGACAGAAACAAGAAGTGGCTTTGATGGATCCCCCAAGGTAGCACCCATATCCTGTTCCACTGTTTTTAAAGCCTCCAAGACTTCTTCCCAAAGACCTTCTGGCAGCTTATTACCATTTTGATTGTACTCATGACATGTCTCAGTAGTGATAGTGAGGCCTGGTGGCACTGAAAGACCAATGCTTGACATCTCTGCAAGGTTTGCACCCTTCCCTCCAAGCTGTCACACCACACATAGCATTACTATGGTTTGTCTTTTGGGTGGACTTGGGAACATTTTTAAAGCAGGGGCTGTAAGCTCATGCTAGACCGAAATTCTGCTCAATCTCACAAACCAGCATGCATGCAGGTATGGACAAAAACCCTACCAGGGATTTCATTCCCATGTTTCCTTGACTCAGTCCCTTTCGAAAAGTGAAAACTCTCTGCAACACAAGAGCGAATCACTTAGTAATGCCTCATTCAATGTGCCCTCTTAGCTGCAACTGCAAAGTTCTCATGATCACATTGTAGCAAAGCATCTGGCCTACTTAATAGGTAGCTATCTATCAACCAGCAGGAGCCGATCCTGGATGCAACAAAGCAGCAGTCTTCATACTTTTGAACAGAATAAGCACATAAATTTCACCACAATTCACATCTCAAAACAGTCAGAAGTTCAGTAGTGCTCAGGGCAGTAAGAGCAAGACAGTTCTGTTCAAGTAACCCTAGGGGGAACAAGAACTTTGTTCTGCATATGTACCTGCTTCGTTTGCGTCAGAGGGGTGGCCACAGTCTGGCTCCGTATAGAGCAAGATCGCCTTGTGCTTGATGAGTTGACCATGACCTTAGGAGAAGTAGTGCTCAACAGTTTGCCTTGTAGAGACTTCCTATTTGCTGCCAGATGGTGTGGTCCAGATAAAGAACATTTTGCAGGATTTGCAAGCCTTGATTGCAGAGGTGAAGCAAGTTTAAGGCAAGTTGAAGAAGCCATGGCTTTCTCTACACTCATTACAGACTCCATCTTCATCAACTTCACTGAAGATCACAGGTACAAGATGTTCCAAAATTGTGTTCAGAAGCTCAGTGCATTATCAGTGTCTAAAAAGCCTCCATCTCCTGCCGAATATCAGAGGAGCTTCTTTCTGCTTTCTTTCTGAAACAAATCCTCAAAGGGCCCTGTTCGTGACCTGAAAAGCAAAAATAAAAACCAATCAACAAAACCTGACTGCACAACAAACAATCAGGTCTTTGCCACAATTTCAAGGCTCCTAAAATTCTTTTCCAGGGCAAAAAGAACTTCCCTCGCAATCATACTCTAAAAATTTGATCACGAAGCCAAGAGCATCAAATAGGTACTATTATCCATGCAGCAAAACAGTAGTAGAAGGCAAGAAACCGTTGACGAAAAAAGCAAAGCAAAGATCATCAA
>Ga0209208_10005339_pt1 | contig 17935 bp, 12 predicted proteins | sample S1TSphfallax_3_FD_187694 | JGI IMG/M metagenome (GOLD analysis project Ga0209208, IMG submission 187694) | Host-associated microbial communities from peat moss isolated from Minnesota, USA - S1T2_Fd - Sphagnum fallax MG (SPAdes) (version 2) | ecosystem: Host-associated > Plants > Peat moss >... | reverse complement strand
ATTTTTTCACTGAAAACTAAATTAAATTATAGAATTGTTTTTTGGAGGAATTGGAATGTGCCTTTGGTGTTCTTGAAAAGATCTTGATGAATAGGATTTAATGGAATTTATTTGGTAAGATTTGGATTTAGGATGTGGGAGACATTGATTTTTAAATGATTTTTGCCACTGAAAATTCAAATAAATTCCAAAAAATCAGGTTTTGGAAGGAAAAATCAGTTGAGTACGTGTTAACACTTGGGCCAACAGCATAGGCACACTAATATGGAATTGAAATGGACTTCCAACAATATTTTTTTTGAATTTTCTTTTATTTTGACAAATTCCCTTTTGAAGGTTATTTAACACCAAACCCTAGTGGGTGGAACATGGTATTCAATTATTCCAACAAAAGGGGTCACACATGTCAAATTTGAATATTTTATGATTTCACCAATCAAACATCAAATATAGAAGGGCCTTCATCTATTTTGAATTTTCTATATTAACCCAATGGTGTGGACTCCTTCCTATATTGCATAGGTATAGGGATCGATTCTTGAAAAATATGCTTCTTGAAAAATAGTTAGTCCCTAATATCAATTGTAGGTATGGTATTCATGGCCTCTTGGTTTAGGTTTTTTAAAAACATGTGATTGAAATTATTTTTAGGCTTATATTTGTTATATATTTTTCAACACAATCAAGGGGCACCTTACCTATGTAATTGTTCCTTTTGTTGTTTGCAAGGTGTTTTGAAAAATTGAAAACTTGCTTCATTAAGAATTCCATTTTTTGAAACATTTTTTTTGGGGTTTTTTCCCATTCCCACCTTTGCAAACAAGAAAGAAAAGAAAGGGAGCAAGACGACCCAACTAATACACACAACACACCAACAAGGAGAGAAGAGAAGAGGATGAAAACAATGAGGGAGGGTGAAAACAAGGTAAAGTTGACGGCCTATTGTTCCTTATCAAAAAAATTACAAATAGCCATAAAAAACCTTTGATATGTTAGAAATAAAATTACTATTTTTTACAATGACCAATATATTGAAAATCTTTCACTTTATGATTATAATGTTGAAAAACCCCATTTCGAAAATAGATTTAAGTAGATTTTTTTTAAATGCATCTACTTGCATGAAATGTCATATTTTACAAAATGGGTTGCAAGTAGATGAAATATTGATTTTTATTAAAAAAATCAATTTAATGAAAATCTAAAAGATACTTTGTGTTGTCAAATTATGCATGTTAGAATCACAATATATCAAAATTTCAATGTGAAGTAAGTTTGAACACCATATTGACCAATTGTTTTCAACTGTATTTTTGATTTACTTTTATGATACCAAAGTTATTCAAAATTTATATGTAACTTACCATAAACTAAATGCAATGATGTGTTTTTTCATATTTCAATTTACAAACAATTTGAATATATCTTTTGTGTTTATATTTTAAAAATATTTCATTAAATTACATTGAATTTAGGTGGACTACTTTTTTTTGGTCTACTTTAGTTTGCTAACACTCGGGGAGTGAGATTGAACCCTCACACTCACCTAAAGCCAGACTTGGAGAAGTGATGGTGATGGCGTTCCTACTTCAACCAACCTACACCCACCTCCCTTTCGTAAAACATTAAAAGAATAAACAAGGAACAAAACAACTTTGGTACACAGTACACAATACACACAACGCACACCATAGAAAAGAAAGGGAACAAGGTGACCAAGAGGGAATGAATGTGAGGTGTAAACACCTTGTTCACTCAAAATGAATGGCAAGTTGGTGAAACTAATTGCAAAATGTCATTAAAGTTCATGCTCTCAACTCCCAATTTCATTGAAAGATTACACATTACACTAACATAAACAACTACAAACACTAACCTAAATGACTATAAACTATAAACCTTAAAAGAGGAGCTTTAACCTTAATGTGTATATACACAACTTTTACATGGTTAAAAAAATACATGTTGTCGTTTAAATGTATAATAAATCTATATGTGACGGGTAAGTGTAAATGATTTACACTTACACACCATTTACATATTGTTGTATATATGGTTATTTACACTTACTTGCACAACAATGGTAAAAATAACCTTAACCTATATATCAACCATCTACCTATTTAGTAATTACATATTTTTACACCTATATCTACTAATATATGAGATCTATTTCCTAACAAAATTGGTTGACAAGGTGAACCCAAATATTAACTTGGTTACAATTCATTCATAAATGAGTAATAATGGGCATCCAATAGATGGTGCACTAGTGGGTGTTAGTTCATTATGGCCCTATTTTATGGGTTGTTATAGGAGCTCTAACAATGCATTGCATTTGGGACAATATTATTGATTTAATACTTGTTTCATTTTGGCAATAATTGTTTTCCTAGTAAATGCAAATTATTTTCAAAATTATTTGCCCATGATAAAGTTATTCGTATTGTCCTCCCTATACCCAATTTCATCCTTTATCCTAGTTTCATCCCTTATTATTGATTATCTATAAAGTCCAAAAGTTAGGGGATGAAATCTTAGGGACCCATGATGAAAATGGGGGGTGTGAAGTAACTTTTTTGACATTTGTTTTTGAGGGCATCACTTGAAGGATTTCTTTGAAAAATCTTGTTCAAAATGTTTTTTTTGGGGGCATCATTTGAAAGGTTTTTTTGAAACTTTTTTGGGCATGATTTTTTTTCGATCGCACCACTTGAAAGATCTTTTACGGCTTGCATTTTTGGGCAATTTTTTGGGTTTTCATTACAAAGTTATTTTAAGGTTTGCAATATGGATTACATAGGATGGTTTTTAACGTTTCTTCTACATGATTTTTCCATTTCTAACTTTTTTTTCATTTTCAATTCATTGAGTTCATTTTGCTTTTTTTCATTCATTTGAACTCTTTTAACTTTGTTCTTTTATTTTGCGTAAAGATATTCATATCTTACCAATTTCACGTATGGTAGTTTTTGGAGATTGCAATTGGGAGTTTTGGTAAACAAAATTTGGATTTTTTATTATTCTTGATTTTTAGTGTTTTTTGTTTCTTCTTGCCTTCTCATTTCTTTTTTTCAAATGCTTGATTCATTTTATTTTATTTTTCAAATGGGTTTCTGTTCTCTTTTCTATTGTCTTCCTAGCTTTTTTTAAAATTTTTTTTTTTTAATTGCTAGGTTTTCTATCTTTTTTTTTAAAGAATTTTTTAAGGGTTTGTTATAGATTTTTTGGGGGATTTTTTTAGTGTTTCATCTTATGTTCCATGGTTTTTTCTTCAAGTCATGCATCTTTAGACATGGGTGATTTATATATTTATTCATCAAATAGTGATGGGGGATGTTTCAAAGGGCATGTAAGTAACATAAAATCATGTTTAGGTTGTGGTTATGGGCACTAACACATTGGTATTGTTTCATGCAAATGAGTTAATCCTTAATGTTGGGCAATCAATCAACACTAGGTGGGGGTTTGGGATATGCTTGGCACAATGTGGACAACTCCAAGTTTATTCAAGACTTTAGCAACATGAACTAACTACGTTAATGGTCCCCACCATCCAAACCCATGAAAGGTCCACTAACAAAACTCACATTTTGACAAAGCAACCAATTAAGTTGAATGCATAATAACATCTACCATAGTTCATCTTGTTTTTTAAACATGACAACATTATCATGTATAACACCTTCATGTGGAACTAGAGCAAGAATGTAGAATGTGATGATGTAGTGTTTATTACATTTTGCATTTGTGTGGTAATATGCAAAGAATTTCAATGGCATACTATTTAGTAGTACAACACATCCTAAATTCCAAGTTTATATCAAACTCATTATGGGATTATTATTGGAATTCATAAGCTTTGGAACAACCCTAATCATAAGTCATGGTTCAAGGGGCACAAGAAAATGTATTGTATGGACAACATGGTGATTGTTGACTATCGTGGATTGTTCATTTATGTGGATACTGGGTATCCTAATTCCTTTCACATGATGTGAACATCCTATGCAAATCAACAAGTAAAAAACTTAACATCAATTTTTTATACATATAGATGAATACTTTGAATATTTATTGGAGGATCTAGGTTATATGGGCAAGGAGATGTGGGTCAAAGCACACTACATGGGGCCCAAGATTGTTGTTATATGGTATTGTTTTCAAGAGTCTTATGTTTGAACTTCAACCATGTCATTATTATGAATTTTTTTCACAATGTTTTTGCATATTATGGTAGGTCAAAACCCAAAAAAGTCAAATGCCAAATAAATTACACTTTATTATTTCATATGATGTGATCTTAAAATATATTTGTACCAAAAAATATAGATCACAACGTACTAAAAATATAAATATACTCAAAAAAATATTGAAATGATTTTTAGTTTTAATGAAATTTGTAGTATCTACTAAACATTGCAATTCCATATGATTGAAATAAGTTTGTGAACCATGTGAAGAGTTTACTAATTATCATATCACAAATTGGTGTTTTTAAGACAATGTTTATGTATGTGGTAAATTAACATTTTGACAAACAATCATTTTCTAATGGAAGATGACAAGATATGTGAAGTGGGTCATTTTTTAAGTTTTCATTTCAAATATGTTTTGGTTGACTAATTCAACCCCAAACTTAATGTAGTCCAAAAAGCAAACAATTTTCATTATATTGCATATACCATAAATATATTCCTTGAATTTAATCTTTTAATTATTATTTTTCCAAATAATATTAGATATCATTAATTTTTTGAAAACAAAAATATCAAGCCTAAACACCAAAGTGAAACCCAAAATTAAATGTGACACATTTTACATGTGTATATTTTATCCACATCATGAAAATGCCCAAGTTGATACCCTTGTAATGTGCTTCCACCTATGTTTGTGATGCACGATGTGATGATGCGATGATTCAAGAGGCATGAATTTACCCTTGAGCATGATTTAGATGTAGTGCAAACATACAACAAGATGCACGTAGGGCATAGAATGCAAGTGGAGCAAGGAATTGTGGGGCTGAAGTGGAAATGGAAAAGATTCATGAAGAGTTTTGATTCCACAAAGGATAAGTATAGTCACTTGTTTAAAATTGTAGTTATTTTAACAAATTTCCTACATATATGTCATTTCAACTTCACATACGAAGTCAGTAGCAACCCAATTGATGACCCAATTGACTACAATTGGGATGGGGACTTCTAATTGTAGGTCTAACACCTCCCTAACTTTTGTTTTAAATTATACATCTATCAAAATCCCAAGGTCTCTAGATGCTTTCAAATTTTTCGACCTAAACTACTTCTTTTTTTCTATGCTAACCTCCATCTTTGCCTTGATTATAACTTTTTAATCATCATTGTTGAATGCCATTCCACATGCCATGCTAGCAAAGTTGATTCATTGTGACTACAAAACCTCCACCTTTGTGCCAACCTTCCCAAAGTTGGACAATGGAGTAGATGTTGAATAAATGTTAGAATATGTGTTGCCTTTTCTACTAAGTCTTATAAGGAAGGAAGAGTAGGGGGCCTAGGTATTGTGAATGGTGGGGTACATGTACCATCAATGACATTCTATTGTCTTTTGATAAGTTTTTAAATGGTATGTCCATATTTTGCTTTTAATTGTGCCAAGATTTAATCATTTTACAATACAATTCTTTTAAACACCTTTTCATTATATGTCTTGGTCTTGCACTTTTTTGAGGCATCTCAAAATCAATCCTTCAATGTGTTTTCTTGGAATGAAGAATCTAAATATGTTTTTTTATATTTGATGTATACCACCTTTCACACAAGGGTTAATATCAATTGGGTCACTTACCTTTTGTCCCTAGAATACAAAACAAAATGATAAAACTGTAGCTTGTAACCATGATGCTTAAATATAAAATGTTAAGGGTAGAAATTCCACCTAGACTAATTAGTCTTATGAACATGAAACCATGAAGATTAATTGGCCCATGGAGATGGGTGATTGATATTTGTTTGTCAATTAGTAGGAGAGATTTGTGAATGGATTAAAATAAGGGAACCTATTTTGGTGTAGAAATGTGAGCCTCGTGTGGTCTTATGAAAGGGGGGTTTGGAGATGGATCTCCTATCATTCTTTCTTGCACGAAAGACTTTAAAGGAATGGAGGAAAGGAATGTGGTATGAAGGAATGTTGATGCATGTGGAGAGATTATAGAACTTGTGTGTATTATGTGGTTGCATTTTATTTTTATTTTCCTTGGTTGATTTTCCTTCTAGTATGATAATAATTTATTATAATTTGATGTAATAGTGAAAGCACATTATAGTGGCCAGAAAAATGTTGTCACAAATATTACATTTCGAAACTATGTGACATTCAATGACGCACTCCCAACTCCTTGAAGGACTCAAAAGTGAGTCCAAGTACAAGACAGCGGAAGGGGGAAGAGTTGGGGCATGCTCCCTAGTTCATAACACTTTGAGGGGTAGAAGCGCGTGTTGGAGTTTCGGGATGGGACTAGGAAGAGTTGACAAGCTTTACTCACTCACACGGGCCTACACACAACCCACACAAAGTGGTTAGTGCATAGTTGGAGCACCTTTGGTGCTAGGACGAACCACGGGCAACACGGACACACAAGACTCACCATGGCTCGGACTTGGGGGAAGCCACCACCTTCCCCCTTATAGTATACTCTGCACCTCTCCATGGGGCCTACATCCAAATGGCTTTTCTTTCTCGGGACTCCCGAGTGGGAGTCTCGAAATCGCACCAGCCGGGACTCCCGCGACTTTGGAGCCCCATAACTTTGTGAGCAAACCTTGGATCGAGGTGCGGTCTAAAGCAAAGTTGTATCTCTCGTCGAGATCTTTCCAATGGTATGTCGCACATCATCTGCAAACAAGTAAATCGGGTCAATTCTTGACTTTTTCTGGTCGGGAGTCAAATTGGCAATTTGACTCCCGGCCCTTCTTTTGGCCATAATTTGTGTTTCAAATGTCCAAATGAGTAATGCAAGCCCATTTTAGACATTTACGTTCCAAGATATTTCCAATGATATAAAAAACGCCACAAGCCATTGACTTTTGACCCCTCAAATTGCTCTTTGAAGTTTTGGGAGTCCACCGGGACTCCATCTCCCAAAGTGGGAATTGCCTTGGGAGTGTGAGGGTTCACTCCCTCACACTTTCTTACACTCCCGAGAGTATGTGATGTGACTCTTGGGCTTCCTCTTGGCCCGCAACCTTGCAACCCCTTTTGCTTTGGTCGCAAGCCCAAGGCTAGGGTTGCGACATTCAATTTCCACCAAGCCAATATTAAAGGAGGATTTCATAAATTATGTTCAAAATAAGGTAGTTCAATTGCCAAATAATGCAAAATTGTCAAAAGAAATTACGTTTTTTGATTAATTTTAAACGATAAACCATACATTTGTGAAAAATTAATACATGTACCAATATATTGCAAAGTGAAAACGTACTTTTAAATTATTCAAATAATTACAACACTTGATCAAATATTTTGTCATATATTGCCAATGCTTGATGGGCTAAATGAACTAATCAAATTATCCCAATCCCAATTGTGTTTTTTGTGTGATCTTTTTCTTTCTATGAATTTGTGCCAAACATATTTTTATTATTGGTACAATGACCCCCCTACTTCTTAAATATAAATGATGTGTTCCATGGGTATTGGAACTTTTTGAATATAATGTCAAATGTAGTGGTGCATGAATCGACACATATTTTAAACACAAGTTTGGAGGACTTGAACTTGAAATTTTTTGACACTTCATCACAATGTATTGCCATTGTCTTCAAATGGTGTTTTATGTGCTTATGATTCAAGTTGCATTCCAATAAATTGTTGATGATGTTCAAAAGCAATGTTCTAAAACAACAACTAAGGTTACTAAAAAGTTTGAAAAATGGTTTCTTGCGTACAATGTGATGGATGTTTTAGGTTTAGTTTATCCATAATATTGGCTGAAACCAATGTGTAAAAATAACATTTTGACATGAGGTTTTTCAATTAAACAAACATAATTATGTTGAAAAAAAAATGTTGAAAATTTACTTTCATTTGAAATATAATAAAATTATTTTAAAGGCCTTTGTATTAGAATCAATTTTACATGTTTATTAAAATGTTAGATGAAATCAAAGAAAAATTGCCCCCAAAATAATAGAAAATTTATAAAAATAAGACTACATTTTCTTGCTTAAAGTGGACCCCCCATAGTGTGCTATCACCTAAGATAAATTATAATTCTGATATTTATTTATTCTATTTAGTTAATTTACATATAAAACTAGCTTTTTGGAATATGCAAGTTTGTTGGAAGGTAGTAGTGAAGGACGGTACAAGTAGTCTGCAAGCAATTTGGTGGAAGGTAACAACTCACTATTAAGGCAGCAAGGTGGATGGCATTGGCTTGTTGGATTATTGGAACATCAACTTTCAAAGGTACAAAGGCTTGGGGCTAGAAGGTAGTTTACCTTCCTATCTTCTCCATGAGTAATTGGAAATTCTAATTAGTTTATGTTTTTGCTTCATTTTTCTAGTTTTTTGTTGGAAGACATGGTTATTTTCCCCATCTCAATCATTGAAGATTGCCCTCCCCTTTGAAATATTTGGTAGTTTTTTACTCAACAACCTTTTCAAAATTTTATTTTTTAGGTTGTTGAGTTCGTGATCTTACAATTGTTCATGAATGTTTTTGGTTCATTTCCTTGTTGTCATGTTTTATGGTCAATTTGACATCCTAAATTCCAAAATTTGTATCAATGTTTTGAACAAAAAGTTGAATTAACATGTAATTAAAAGCCAGTTTTCCTAATACATTGCTTGTAATTATTATGCAACTATTTTGGTATCAATATTTGCAATATCTAAAGTTGCCATGTTTCAACAATGCCTAGCTTAGTGAATTACTATCATCATGTGTTATAGTCACCAAACAAAAGCTTTAGCCAACATGATTCCTTTTGCACAAACTTAGACAATTGTTTGAGCATTGTCTTTTATTGTGTTTGCATGTGTATTTAATTGCATCATGGATATTGATTACTATCATATGGTCTTGCCACAACAATTAGGTTGCATGTTCAGCTTTCTAAAGATAGGTTGGATTTGCAAGCAAAGCTTGATGTTACAAAGGACATGGATATGCACATGAAGGTGAAGCAACTTGGTGCCAACATGTGACTATAAATAATTACTATATTGAAACGTTTTTTGGATTTCATTTATTTTTTCAAATTTTTTAAAACCCACAATATGTTTGTTCTGATGTTAGATCCTTACTTTTAGAACTTGAGTTTGGTGGGGTATTATGTTGGCCACACTTTAATAATTGAAATTCTTGTTGTATATGACACCTAGTTTTGGGTCTTGACCATGAAGACTTTGTACCAAAATTGCACGGGCAATTGACTGCATCTTCAAGTGTTGTGCATGAAATTGCAAAACATATTAATGTTATTTTTGGAATTGGGAGTATTTGAGGAAGAGACTTGTTTGGAACAAATAAATGTTTTTTTTTTATCATCTGTAGAACATTACAAGGACACTTGATTTATTCTTTGTAATTTATAAATAAACTTGACACATTTCAATAACTATTTTTTTCCCTCATTTTATTTGGAAGTGCAAGTTCAACAAGATGTGATGGAAAATCAAGATGGAAAGAGTCTTTTCTATTGTAGGGATTCTCATTGATCTCCATCATGTCGATTTGGTGGAAAAACTTGGATTTAATAATTCTTTTGATCAATAATTGGCATGACGATTCCACTATTAGTTTTGAGGATAGGATAGGACTTGTAGACTTGTATGGGTTTGGTGAAGTTGAAGAGGACATCCTAGATGTCATAGACTTTGAGTTTCTTTGCGAGGTTTAGGTTCATGTAGAGGATTCATCCAAGATTGGGATATGTATTTATCATTTGGTGTTGTTTTGTTCATGATGCACATGCTACCTATTTACTTTTGCTTGAACTTTGACCTTTATGTTCTTATTAACACTTTCTAATAGGCAATGGACATTGGAAATGCATGTTCATAGCCCTTCATGTGAATGAAATTGAAGTTTGCATCTTGTGGCATCTTGTGTGATGCATTATTTTGACATTTTTTGAATTTACACCTTTTTTTACACAACATGTAAAAACAATGTAAAATGTTCAATGACACTGTTTTTACACTTCCACTTGTTTATGTAGCATGTAAAAAAAGTGTAAGTGTAATTAATTTACACTTACACTTGCACACTTTTTACATGGCCAAAATTTATTTACCCAATTTTACATTTACACATCTCACCTTGCGCATTTATAGGTACACAAAGTGTAGGTCCTAAACCATATACATGCAGAACATTGGTTTCTACCAGTGTTGTATTGGTATGTATAGTGTATGTATTTCCACATACTAGACTAATACAAAAAAAACCTTAGGTTCTAGAAACAACCTGAGTATATACTTTAAAACATACCCAACGAGTAGGTTCTAATATATTCTTATACATACCATTGTTCATACTAAAGGTCAACCCTCTATACCAGTAGAACACTGGTTTCTACTGCCTACCAACCTGCTTGTGAGTTGTTAGCAACTAAGTAGTTAAAAAAAAGGCAACTGAGGTAACCACCATGGTTAAGTAGGGAACTGGAACCCAACAGAAAACTGTTTCCTGACCACTTACCATCCATCCTTCACGGTGCGCTGGTGGGTGCTGCTTCACTGTGTAGGGAGGAGCTACTCGGAGCTGCCGAGAGAAGGAACGGCCACGCGTTTGAAGAAGGGTGGCAAACTCATGGACTTGAGAAAGATCTAGGCCTAGTCCTAAGAGCATGGTTTGCATTTGGATTGGAATTGTGAGCTGAGGAGGAGGTCAGTACTGACTGATCCGTTGTTTCTGCTGCTGTTGCATCCGTGTCAGCTTGAGGTTGAGGGGACTAGTGTGTTTCTTCCTTTGGAGCTAGAGTTGGGATTTGGGATCAGCTGCAGAGAAGAGTGGACAATAGTTTTGAGAGAGAGATGCTCCGAAGAAGAGTGAGTAAACAAGTAGAAGAAGAAGAAGAAGAAGAAGCGAAGACAACAAGTGAATATATAGTAGACCGTGATCCAGCCAGCGAACTTAAGGAATCCGACACAGATGATAGCAGCAAGTCGCAGCATGAGCGACAGAAGGATAAGCTGCTGCAAAAGAAGAAGGAGAAGAAGAAGAGAAAGGGTGCAAGAAGATGGGGGTGCCTAGATGTGTGTTGCTGGTTTATTGGTTACGTGTGTGTCATCTGGTGGTTCTTAACGGTACTATTTAACGCTATGCCCAGTGCATTACCACAGTTTGTGATGGAGAGGATGTTTACAGGCCCACTTCCTGATCCACCTGGTGTGAAATTGAGGAAGGAAGGGCTTTTCGCCAAGCACCCGGTTGTTTTTGTTCCTGGAATTGTGACAGGGGGTTTGGAGCTCTGGGAAGGCAAACCTTGTGCTGACAGTCTCTTCAGGAAACGTTTGTGGGGCGGAACATTCGGTGAAATCTACAAAAGGTCAGTAAGTACTCTACTACCACTGCAACACTCACAACTACATGAGCACTTCAAAACAAAAAACCCCAAAACCCCAAGCTCTTCTCCTCCTAAAACCCTTGTGCCCTAATTGAGTCCTCATGCTCTCCTAAAATCCTTGTTCCCTAATTGAGTCCTGATGCTCTCCTAAAACCCTGGTGCCCTAATTGAGTCCTCATGCTCTCCTAAAACCCGTGTGCTGTAATTGAGTCGTGATGCTCTCCTAAAACCCTGGTGCCCTAATTGAGTCCTTGTGCTCTCCTAAAACCTCTGTGCCCGAATTGAGTCCTCATTCTCTCCTAAAACCCTTGTGCCTTAATTGAGTTTTCATGCTCTCCTAAAACCCTTGTGCCCTAATTGAGTCCTCATACTCTCCTAAAACCCTTGCGCCATAATTGAGTCCTCAAGCTCTCCTAAAACCCTTAAGGTTATCACCACCTTTGAAAATTTGCAGCTCAATTGTTGCAGTAAGACAGCTTCAAGTTTTGTCAAATTGGTGGGTTCAGAGAGCTTCTTTTTGAGCATAGTATGTTGCAGATCTGGTTTTTTGGTGATGATGTATGTGTAGGGTTTCTGAATATTTTTTAGGAGGGGCAAGATATCCTGGTACCAGATTTGAGATGAGAAGTGAAATAGTGTTGGTGAGGAGGGAGGATTTAGAGTTGATATTGGATGGGAATCTGGTATTGAAGGCCTAAATGCTGGATGGAGCATATGTCATTAAACAATGAGACTGGGCTAGATCCAGATGGAATAAGGGTTAGACCTGTCTCCGGCTTGGTGGCAGCAGATTACTTTGCACCTGGCTACTTTGTGTGGGCAGTCTTGATTCAGAATCTAGCACAGATTGGGTATGAAGAAAAAAATATGCACATGGCAGCTTATGATTGGCGACTCACTTTTCAAAACACTGAGGTGAGGTTTCATGGGTTGCTCTGTTTTCCCTTGAAAGATTTGCACTTACTGCCTGTACTAGATTTTGGGTTTACATCAGTTTGAGGTTTTGCAGTTTTGACCTCCTATTCTTATTCACCTACCAGGTACGTGACAAATCTTTGAGCAGATTGAAGAGCACCATTGAGACAATGGTACAAACTAGTGCAGGCAACAAAGTGGTCGTCATCCCTCACTCTATGGGATCTCTCTACTTCTTACACTTCCTCAAGTGGGTTGAAGCTCCTGTGCCAATCGGGGGTGGAGGTGGTCCAGACTGGTGTGCATCCCATATCAAAGCAACCATGAACATTGCCGGACCTTTGCTGGGTGTGCCAAAAGCATTTGCGGGACTTTTCTCTGCTGAAGCCAAAGACATTGCTGTTGCCAGGTGAACAAGGATTTGAAACTCCCAATGCTGTTTAATTTGTTAAGAGATGTAGGTCAAAGTCAAATTGGCCACATGGCCTTCTTATTGGGGTTTGGACTCAGTTACAGTGCAGATGGTATTTTTTTGAAAAACCTGCATCCCCTGGTGCTCCACAATGTTGCAGGGCAATTGCACCTGGTGTGCTTGGTAATGACCATTTTGGCCTCCAGACATTAGAGCACATCATGCGGGTGACACGTACATGGGATGCATGCATGTCAATGATGCCAAAGGGTGGCAATACTATATGGGGGGATGCCAATTGGTCACCAGAAGAGGGTTATGCTTGCATGAAGAGCAAGTTTGCGCCTGATGAACACCAGGTGTCTACAAAGATCAAACAAGAATCAGCAGTAGACATAGGGCCACATGGAAAGCCTTTTGCACACTATGGGCGGATGGTGGCTTTTGGAAAAGAGGCAGCAGTGCTAGCCTACTCTGCCATTCTTGAGGAAAGGAAGGGGTCTCCCAAGGTATGCAAATCTATGTATAGAACTAGTGTATTGGTGATTATACATTCCAGTTCACCATGACAGGGACTTTCTCTCATATATATATCTCTTTCCATCATTCTTTGTTCCTCTCTCTGTATATCAACTCCTTTTTCCATTGTGTGTAAGATCTATGGCCAAATCCCTAGAAAATTGTGTTCCTCTCACACTCTTTCTTCCTGATCAAATCACCTGAGTTCCAATACTTTGTGATTGTGTAGATGGGATCAAGGAATGGCAAACTTCACTTGAATGCATCCTGTGGTGATGTCTGGACAGAGTATCATGAGTTGAGCTGGGATGATGTGGAAGATGTAGCAAATCATGACGTCTACTGTGCTGATGACTTAGTGGGTCTTATGGAAAGAGTGGCCCCAAAACTTATGGTGCGTGGTGAGGAGAATTGGGGATTCGGTCTGGCAGATGATCTTGATGATCCAAAATACCAGCATTTTCGGCACTGGTCAAATCCTCTTGAGACATTGTGAGTTTACTCTCTTATCTATTCCTTGTCCTCCACTATGTCGTTATTCTTAGACACCACCTTTTGCCTATCTGATGCCAAATAAGGAAGTTGGGGTGTAGCTTATGCACAAAATTACAGTTGATGCCAGTTCCATGAACCTGTTGTTGTCTTGGATGTGCTCATTATATGATGCAGACTCCCAAATGCACCAGAGATGGAAGTCTTTTGCCTATATGGCGTTGGGATCCTGACAGAGAGATCTTATATATACAAAGTGTCACCCTCCACTGATACTTGCAACATTCCATTCCGCATCGATTCGTCAGCTGATGGAGATTCAGAGGGTTGTCTTAAGGGAGGTGTCCAATTTGTTGATGGTGATGAAACAGTGCCAGCATTGAGTGCTGGGTTCATGTGCTACAAACCTTGGAAGGGCAAGACTCGGTTCAATCCTGCCAGCAGTTCAAGTTATGTGCGGGAATACAACCATGCACCACCCACAAATCTCCTCGAGGGAAGGGGAACACAGAGTGGGAGCCATGTTGACATCATGGGAAATTTTGCTTTGATAGAAGACATATTGAGGGTTGCTTCAGGACAGTCAGGTGATGAGATTGGTGGAGACCGAATCTACTCTGATCTGCCAACGTGGTCAGAGAGGATTAAATTGAAACTCTGATTGAAGTGAGTGTGGCACATGCAATGAGTCGTGTAATTTGAAGGTAAATGCACTTTCTAATTCTGAATGAAATTGGGGTTGAGGTCTTGGACTTCTATGTCATCTACTGGTGATTATTACACATTGGATTTCCTTTGCTTGTAAGGTTCCTACTGAGAAGGGATTGATACTAAGCAATCAGGAAAACCTTCAAAGAGGTGTGTACCTCTCATGGTTTGAGATGCATGTCAAGGGCAAAGGGTTGTGCTTTAAGTCACACAGGAGTAGCCACTAACAAAATCACCTTCTGTAGTCATCTTGAGTTGGTCAACTGTACTGTGAGCCTTGTGCCTGTCATGAGTGGCAGATAGTTTGTTGAGGTTTTTTTTTTGGAAAGACAGTGACCAATCAATTGTAGCATCATCTTGAGAGCATCTTTAAGTAATATCACCCACAGAATAGGTGTCAGGCAAGATCCTAAAACTATCTCACTGCAAATATAGAGAGCTTAACTCCAAGGAGAACAAGCTTGAGTATTTCCAAGCTCCATAAATTCTTTGCACAAATTAACAGTAAAGTTTTAACATTTGAGCAACCTTTGCTATGATGTCAATTCATTTTTATTGCACAGTGTGATGTCAATTCATTTATTGGCATCATTTGATGTTAGACCTGGTGTCCATGGCATTGACAAAGAACTTGACACCTAAGCTATGAGTGGGACATGAAATGTGGCTGGATGAAAATGAAGAGACTGCATGGCACAGTGGGTTACAGGAATAGAACCTTCAAAATTTGCTGACTGTGCTATTGGATGGTTCTACAGGCCCTTTCTTGGCTGGCTGACACCCTGACACCCACACAGTAAAACATGTCCAAATGGCCTCACCTGTCCATCTATATCCAGGATGGTTTTGATGATGCCACAATAGTCATGGGACAAGAGGATGGCCACAGGAACATCAGGATCCATGGAATTTGTACATGCACATGGACATCATATGAGACTGAGGTCTGCAACATCAGATCAGTGGGCAGCAGGTAAAGGGCCTTGGGGGATTGTCAGAAGGATTCTAATTGCATTTTGGAAGGTCTTATCTTCTGTGCACTTTGCCATCCTGCAGTTGGCAACTGGAGGAATGAGATGTATTCTCAAATTGAATGGCAAATCTAATTCAAACTTTCAGAAGATGCAATTGCAAATTGTGAACTTGCAACCCGCTAAAAAGTATATATATATATATTTCTATAACACAGCATAGGAAACAGACACTTCACACTTTGTGAGATTGACCTGTAAATTGATCTTCATTGAATGAGAAGATTATGACAGTTCTGCTTGGACACTGATAATTAGTTGCAAATCAATAATGTGACATGATGAGTGTCCAAGCACAGCTGCAATTTAGTACTCATGGCACCTTCAACTCTCCGAGGTTTGGGACTTTGAAGCAGGTGCTGGAGTTTGTTGTTTTAACCTATCAGGTTTCTATGTGCACAGAAATATAAAGTACATGTGTTCTCTCTATAATTTATTGGTTAGAATCATAGAATGTTGTTCCAGCCAAACCATTATCTCTTGCTTGCACAAAGTCAGATGAGTATGATATTTAAGTGATTCCCATTCCTTAAGGCATCCACTGCTTCCATTAATATATTTTCTCTGTGCATCTGTTGATCTTTAGACTGGCAATTTTTTCCAACTTGTTTTCAACATGAAGGCAGGGAAAGCATGGATTAGTGCTCTAACTGATGAGTCTCAAACTTACATTTCAACAACCTTACTGTATGCTGGAATTATTGATTAGTCAGGAATGCCATGAGCATAGGGAGAAATAAAAGGTAAAGCTCAACACAGCTACAGCAACAAAATATTCACAAGAGGTGGATTGTTTTTTAGCCAGTAGCATGTTAACATCACATTTATGCCTAATGGTACAACCTCATTCTTGCAAGATTTTCTGAGTTGGAACAGAGTCAGGCTGATGTTAGTTGCAAACTGTAGATGTGAATGAAATTGCATAGAATAAAAAAAACAGGCAGACATTTTCTCACTACTGGCAACACATGTTTTATCAAAGATTTGCTTTATCAAAGTTTTCCACATTTGTCATCCTCAGAAGTTCCACAAAGTCTGGAAAAGCAAATCATAATCTCATTCATGGCATGTGATGGGCACAATTCAAATCAACTGGTGAAACCAATGAACTGTGAACCAATAATTCTTGCTTAATCCAATTCCTTTCAGCAACAAAACAATTTCCACAGTATATATATCAAACATGGATGGCAGGCAGGTATGACAGGTATGTAGAGTTAGTCATGTGTGCACTGCCAAGTCAGGAGCCTCCTGCAGCCTGAACATATTCTTTAATCATGCCACTGGTGACTACCAGGATTTAGTACATCCAATTGGGGGAAAAAATATCTTGTTATCCTCACAAGACTATTCATTTCATTGAGCATTGTGGCGATTATTGCTTTTGCTACATTCATTTTACAAACATATACAATCTCATCCACCTGGAATTTCCACACAATGTGTGGCTTTTCTGATTGCAACCTTCTTATCTGTCACCACCAACATCAGAGCTATCAGGGCCCTGTTCTGATCACCATAACTACTCTATGAGAAAATTCTCTACCTGCAAAATCCAATGGTATCCATTTATATTCACATATTGCTTGCCAGACCATTCCAGCTGGTGTTGAAGGAGACAGTTTTTTGAACACCTATGGTTCAGGCTGCATCCTTTCAGCTTCTTCTCGGATTGATTGGAAAAGCACAGTTGAGAGATACCTTTCTCCAAAACTTGGAAAAACCACCTGTACACACAACTAGATGAGCAATGACATATAGATACCAATCTTAGTCTATAAAATCTCTGTGCTAATATTGATTCTATAGTTCACGATGACAGACTACAACATAATGATTCGGCAATCAATTTTGCCCTCAAAACTAAGTCCACTATAGTTCAAAACCTTGGCAAGGAGTAAGAAAGACCATAAAATAGGTCTAACCTCAGGTCAATTTAGAACTCATTTTTGACAAGCCAGCTGAATTGACAGAGATCCACTTACAACAATTAATTTGCCTTCGTTCTCAGGTCTCTTAGCCACTTGGATTGCTGCTACTGTGGCAGCCCCTGATGAAATCCCCACCTGCCAACAATATTCAGGCAGAATGGATTACTTTCCCATATCCTATAACAATCAACACAAGCTAAGGGTAGAATGACCTATGAGATAGGACTAGAGAAGCTAGATAATCAACTCTTCAAATACCACTCCTCCAACTAGGGATGATGCACACAGGCTTGATATGAAAGCAAAGGTCACAGTAGGTGACGATGTGATGCGTCTAGTACTGAGTTAGCAGTTAGCACATTCTGG
>Ga0209208_10005338_pt1 | contig 17935 bp, 20 predicted proteins | sample S1TSphfallax_3_FD_187694 | JGI IMG/M metagenome (GOLD analysis project Ga0209208, IMG submission 187694) | Host-associated microbial communities from peat moss isolated from Minnesota, USA - S1T2_Fd - Sphagnum fallax MG (SPAdes) (version 2) | ecosystem: Host-associated > Plants > Peat moss >... | reverse complement strand
CAAGGGGAAGGCTCCATTATTCTTGATGTCCAAACAAAACTTAAACCTTTTCTATTGACTTAAACCTCTTCTATTGGCACATCTAGTGCATTAAAGAATCATCAAAAACAAAATAGAATTGAGAAAGTTACAGCCTCCAAAGTAGAGAGAATCAAAAACTCAAAAAAATAAATCACCAAATGCTACAAAGGCTAGTTCATGAACACCCCCAACAATTCCTTGTATGTTGCTCTGTTGCTATTAGAGTTCCAAGATGATTTGTAAAGCTTGAGAGAAGGTGCACCTTTGGCAAAGGTTGTGCTTTAAATGACATTAATGTTGTTACAATAATGTACACTCCATTCTTCCTTCCATATGTAGTAGGCGACGAGAAGTAGTGTTTTTCTTGCAATTTTGGAGATTTTTATGGGTTGCTATTTGTATTTAAAAAAAACGAATTTTCTTTTTTCACGCATAAATGGCGAAAATAATAAATTTAAAAAAGAAATCCTCTTGGCTAAAATGACACCTTTGTTTCTTAGCACATGTGGCAAATGACAAAACAGTGTGGCAATGAAAAGATAAATGAAATATAAATTTGCCGAAAGTCTCACATTTTAGAAGACCCACTATCAGATGTAGCCTGAAACCTAAAATGAAATTTAAAACATTAAAAAAAAACTGAATAAAAACCCGAAACTAACTCACATAACAAAACTCTATTTCAATTTGTTGCCAAAATAGCCAAACTTAGAATTTGGACTAACATCAATCAATGCAAGATATTTTTCAGTAATGACAACTTGAAACAACACATATTGTCATGGAAAGAAAGTACAAAAGATAGGTAGAATCCTTTTCGTAGAGCTTCAAAGGAGTAAAGATATGGAGTAAAGATTTTGAGAATCACAAACACAACAAGAGACAATGCAATGCAAGTTCATCCTAACAATATAGTGCGACAAGATGTACACTCCTCCAAAAGCTTCCATCTTCTAGAGGTCGTCGTTTTCTAGGGTTTAGGGTTTATGGTTTTCGGGTTTCAGGGACAAGTTTAGCGTTTACGAGCCCAATGTGATTGCCCAACCCTCTAACTGATGACTGTAACATGTGCAAATGTGGTTTTTGCTCAAACCCGTTCCCAAGGTTTGACAACTAGGTACTCACAAAATTTTGTGTCCATGCTGCCATGACTTCGACTGACTTCATGCGCTCATGACCATGGGTGTAGATATAAGCATATAATAGTCTGCCCAAAACTTCAGGCAGACCATTAATACAAAATCGAGTTTCTATCACATTTTCAGAAGCCATAGGAAGACTCAGTCAGGACGGTGGCTAGCACTCAAAGAGACAATAGCTAAATTTCAAGAAATTATATTGTCAGAGAGCATAATGGATTAGAAGCCTTTTTTGTGAGCACAAAGCTCCAAGCTTGACCCAGAAATTAAAGGTCCACAAAATCTTTGGAATACCACAATCCCATGCACTGAAATGGCAGGCACAGAGGGCAGAGATTTTAAAGGTATGATACCAACAACTCTACAGCTTCCCTCAACGGAATCGCAGCTTCAAGTTTGACACTAGAAAATGCTTCACTCTCCCCAGTATGTTCTGTGCAATAGACTTGCTCCCAGTGATACCAATCAGAAACTCATCTGCAAATCTGACGTACCTCACCCTGATGTACTCAGGATCCTGGTGGTTCTGTTGCCGTCGTCCAGGCCCAGATCCCCCTGTCCTTGCAATCCCTGTTATGTCATCACGTTTCTTTGACCCAACATTCACCTCCGATTTAATTCTGGCTATTTCCAAATCCAATTGGTGGTAGTATATATTGCAGAGAAGGGCCGAGAGTAAACTTCCATTCTCACACATGGGTCCTCCCATGTCAATAATACCTACTGCTAACATCTGCTCCAACATATTGAGAAGTCTTTGATCCTGTATCCTCTCTGAAAGGATGTCCAAAAGCCTCTTTTGGTTTGAAATGCCATACCTATTGTCAATCTCTACATCAAGAAACCAGGAAGTTCCTTTCCAACCATTCTTGATGGCCTTCAGAGCTGAGTGCCGGGACTTGCCTGGTCGGAACCCGTGAGAGTCCTGAAGAAACATTGGATCATATATGCTCTCTAATTCTACTCTGATAGCTTCTTCTACAATCTGGTCCCTCAGACAGACTAGTGCATGAGATCGCATCTGCCCACCTATCCCAGGTTTCCTCATGTCAACTTGCTCCACAGGTGTGAACTCATACTTGCCTGTCTTCAACGAATGTGCTGTATTATTGAACCAATTCCAGTCAAACTCCTCCCCTACTTCACCCTCTTTCAGATAAGCAAACTGCAATCTGGCTTTGATGTTGCCATAGCTTGCTAAAAGCGCATGTGGGTCAGCTATTCTATCAATGATCTTGTGTACATTTTGATCTACCCTAGTAGGTGACAAGCTAAGATTTTGAAGGTCTGCAGGCTGAAGCTCAGTAATGTCAGGAAACCCCTCTATGTTATCAAATCTATCCACTGTTGGCTTGAAAAAATGTCCATCATCCCTTCTTGAAATAATGCTGGACGGATCATTCTCATTGTCCTGACTGCTGACATTCTGGTGTCTCTCCTGACCAGAAGGATTTCGCTGTAGACGCTTCAGGGCTGCTGCCTGAACTTTGAGCTCATCACATGCCTCGTCAATGCTAAGTAGAAAATTCTCATATGCACCTTTCACTCGCAGTGGAAGGTATGCCCAACGTTGCCTACTAAAGTGGTCCTTCTCTTCTTCTAAAAGTTTCTTAAGATGGTTGCGTGATTCTGTGGGGTCTCCTTCTGTTAAGTTCAAGGCTGTCTTCATCCCTAGTACTGCGGCTTTCTTCACAACTACCTGTCGTCCATTCTGGGGGCTTGATCTCAATGTGCTAATGGCCTTTCTGTAGCCACGGATCCATGCTTTCAAGACCAGGCGTTCAGCTTCTTTTTCCCAGGAGGTTTGCCGTTGCTTTTGCAGCATGTGCAGCCGGTGAATAACACGGCGCCGCTTCTCTAGCCCCTTGGCTTCACGACGTTTCTGTTTCGACATGACCACAGCTGCAATGTACACACCTAGAAATTTCACCCTGCTGGACATTGCATGAACCAAAGCACCTTGAGCCCTTATGGACTTGCTTGTCCTTGATGTAGTCGGATCTTGTTCCATAATGTGAGCTGTTTCTCTTGTTGATGCTGTAGAATCTTGTTCCAAAATGTGAGCTGTTTCTTGTCTAGGTTGAGCCTCTGTGCTCATGCTGCTGGAGGTAAACCCCAATTGTGAGCCATGCACAAAGACTCTGACCTTGTCTATAAGAGAGAACTGCTGCTGTGAACGCCCATCTCGATGATGATGTGAGGATCCTGCTGCAGCAAAACAAGATCATCATGTTGCATCATCTGGTCTGCTAACAATAAACCCTAGATGATGGAAAAAAGAAAGAAATCTGCAAAAGAAGATTACTGCCACATTCATGCTCTTGGCTTTTGATAAAAAAATGAACCAAAGAGAGAATCATCTGTCTTTCTCTCCAATAAATCTCTCATAATAACTGCTCAAAAGAATCCACAGTTTTTTCCTTCTGCATGCATACAGACAAACTAAGCAAGCAAGCAAGCCGCTTACCCCAGGAGGTAGATGGCTGCTTCTTCATGTGCTGCGTGCGCGCGTTGTTGAAATCTTTGCAGAACGCCATGAGGTTGAGCCGATGCTGCTGTCCCAGCGCTGGACTCACTGTCGTCGCCACCTTGGCTTGCCCCGCATTCACCACTAACCTGATCAGCGCCGACACTTGCCGCTCCTTGCCTGCCATCTCCTCTCTCTATCTCTCTCTCACGGAGCGGAAGGACTGTAAGCAACCCAAGCAGCTCTCACATCCCTAACGCCCACGACCACGACTACACTCTCGGAGGAGAGAGAGAACCCTCGTCGCGGATGTGCATTCTTCTTCCCGCAACTGCGCGCGAAAGCTGGCTGTAGATAATCGGACTGGGAAAAAGGAATGAGCTTAGAATGTCCATCACGTGAGCGAACATCACCAGTGCACATCATGCATCATCACACACTTAGCAAAATGCAGATCACAAACAGACAGAAAGAAGAGAGACAGACAAACACCTGCAACAAACAGCCGCGCACAAACGGCTATGGCAATGACAGCAGGAGGAGCAGCAGCAGCAGCACATGTAGCAAGGGCAGGAGCCAATCTTCCCATAGGAGTAAACAACTCTCAGCCCATTCCTGGTTTCCTTCCAGTGGACCTTGGGTTTCAGGAACATGTGAAAGAATGATACCAAATCCTTCAAGAAAAAACACAAGTTTGGTTTCAACAAGAAAAATGCAACTTCAGTTTCTACAAGGAATTTTTTTTGAAGTTGATGATGGTCAGAAAGAAAGCTTGGATTACTTTGCAGGTGGAGCCACCAAAAGAGGAGACCCAAACGTCTGACTCTGTTTTGGGGATTTACTGAGAATGCTGAGGTTTCGAATTCCTGGGCAGCCATGATTGGTCTTTTGGGCATCACTGTTGTTGAAGCTGCAAGCACTCTTATTTCCTCTCTGGGTTTGCTTGAATTTTGCAGTTTGCTAGGCTACAGAAACACATCAAATGCTGTCAACATATTGTCAACACAAGCTTGTGTTTTTTCTCTGTTTTCTTGAGTTTTGCAATTTGCTAGGTCACACAAACACATTGAATGCTGTCAACATATTGTTTACATAAAGCGCATGTTTTTTCTCTGTTTTCTTGAGTTTTGCGACTTTCTAGTTATAACAACACATCAAATGCTGAAACATGCTATCACCGACAGTGTTTTGGTGAAAGCTTGAGCTCAAAGCAGCTTTTATGTTTTTTTGTGGCATATGGTGGTGGTGAACAGATTATAAACGAAGGCCTTGTGCAATTGCTGGGTTATAAACAGATTGGAAAGGGACTTGATCTTCCATTGTGACCAGGTCTAGCAAATGTTCACCCTGTGGTTTTATATGTGAAGTGCCAAGGTTATTAGGTCTCAGTGTTAGTTTCTTTGCATGTTACTGTGCTAGACCATTTGAATGAAAAGAATGCTGTCATATGTACCTTCTTTGTTGTAGGCTGAGTTTTCTGATGATTTCCTTGAGAAAGAATGGTTTGTTTACTGATTGTGATGTGATTTCAAGACGGTTTTTCGTTCATCTCTTTGGTTGAGCTTGCAGCAATCTCCTGCAACAATTGAACACATTTGAAGTATGTTTGGTCAAAATCTGCCCCATATTTGCCACTTTTGTGAGTATGCAATATCAGCCTTTGATATCCTTTGCTGTGTGCGTGCGTGTGTTTGTGCTGGTACATTTTTGCGGCTCCAAAAGGCTTATTAGACAAAGCCATAGTGAGTTGTCCATCAATTCCCTCAAAGATTGTTCATCAACAAATTGGGCTTGCAAAAATGTGTTTCCTGTGCTGTGGAAAGATGTGATTGAATCTGGGTAGATGGTGGCAATGGGTATAGGCTTTAGGTCCTTGTACTGAGAAGCTGGCAAAGTAAAGGCGGCGATCCCTGAGATGGAGGAAGATAAATTGAAGCATCCACAACACTAGCAATGTTTCATTTATAAACAATGGGTCACTGTTTGTCCTCCCACACCACAGTACTACTGGCCCTACAAAACCAACATGTTTTCCCTTGTTGAACTATGAGTAATTGTTTTGATCACTGATCTGAAGATTTTCACTAGAAATGGGCATTCTTTTTTTCATGCCCCTGCTGCAAGGATTAGTCTACCAGAAAGAATCTGAATGACTATCCAATATGACCATTCCAAGTGACAACTTCCATTATGAATGTCATGTTCAAGAAATTGCAGACTGAAAATTTGAAATCTCATGATCAAGGGAATCACAAACTGAAATTTTGGTTGTGCTGATTGCGCATCACAATGCAGAGATGGCCCTCACAAATTCACCAGACATAGCAAGTAGAAGGGAGAGTGGGTTGCAGCATTCTGTAGAAGAGGGGTTTGTCCCCAGAGCTACAGTGAGATCCCCCTTCTTGATAGGATAAGAGTTGCAATTCCTAAGAGCTGAGGCTTCCTGTGCTAAACTTGTGGAGAAGTAGATTTCTAAAACTTTTGTGTGGAAATTTCAGCACACAGCCCAGGGCTCATTTAGAATGAGGAACAGTTGTTGCCTAAGAGGAGTCTGAGGGGGAGGGGAGTAAGAGATCACACACTCCATAAGCCTGCATCCTCAGATCTTGTCTAGAAGAAAAAGGTAAGCTGATAAGCTTTTTCATCATGCATCATCAGTTCATGCTCTTTCCTCATACCACTTAATCCTCCATCTCATGCAACTCAAGGGATTAGCTTGCCAATACCTCCTGCAGTGTTTTGTGCATGGTGATGGGAAGTGCAGGTGTCATATGTAAACTGCACTTTCTGTTGCAATGCACATTGTTTCAGCTTCCTAACCTACCACTGCATCCATTATGTGAAGAAAGACAGCATGCAAAGAAAGACAGCTTTGTGATACTGAAAGGAAAAACATTCTGATGGTCCTTTTCTGGCAGCTACATGACATAAGACAACTGGCCAAGAACAGGGCATTGAAGAGAGACACACTCTGCTGAAATCAATGGCTAACAAGTGCAATGTAACACAGGAAGCTCCTGACAACAAAACCAGATTCGGAAAGTTGAGACCCAGAGCAGGTACTCACTCACTTTCAACATCTTTGCAATCAGAATGACTGCGTTTGCAACTTTTTTTTCTTCTTCTTGGGTACAAAGCAGAATCTGCATTGTCCTCAAGTTTCATTGCAAAAAAAGAGGAGTTGCTGCTGGCAGGGAGACTGCCAGGGATTTCTTTTCCAGCAATTCCTCCTTCACCCAAGTTTTCCACACTTGAGCGAGCACCCATTTGATGAATACAAACAGGTGATGCAAAACAGAAATGCCCTCTTCAATCTGAAAGAAAAAAACACCTACATTGCTTGCTGCTACTGCTGCTGCTGCTGCACAATTTACCTTGAAGCGCATTCTGCGAAAACCCTAGCTGCTGTGACCTCCAATTCCTTCCTGATGGCATCGTCTGTGCATTGAATTTGAATTCAAGCACAGTAGTACAGGGAGCCAGCAGCAGCACACCGAGCAGGAGACGGAGATGGAGATGGAGAGATTTGTGCTGGTTTTAGTCATCGTCTTTGTATTCTCTGCGATCCAAGTAGCGAGGTTGAATGCCAGTGCCCTGGCAAGTGGTGCACGTCAAGGATCCGGAGCCCTCGCAATTGATGCACTTGGAGACTTCCTTCTCCCCAGCCCCCAGCTCCACCGTGATGTTGCCTGCGCCGTAACAGAATCTGCAAGTTTGCGAGCCCGTTCCTCGGCAAGGGAAACACGGCTGGTCGTTCCCTCGAGTCTCCGCCGCCTTCAACTGCGTCTCGTAGAAGATGGGTATGCCGATACCCAGTGCAAGCCCCGCCACTCCCACGCTAATTGCCAACAGACTGTCTTGATCCAGCTCGAATGCTCTCACCACAAATTTCTCTCCTCTCGCTGCTGCTCCCTCCACTCTTGCAGCTCCGGAGCTGCCTACTGCGATTCCCAGATGCGCAGTTCCGGATCCCAGAAACTGGGTACTGAGCTTTGGGGTCGAATTCGCAGCAGCGTTGACGCAAGCAGGAAGCGAGCGCTGAACAAGGGAGCTACAGGGACAGAGGGATGCGGAGGAGGATGATGCCATTGCTGCTGTTGCCGCCATCGCCATCGCCATCGCACCTGCTGCGAGCGCGTGGGTGAGTGGCAGTGGTAGACGCAAAGAGAGAGATGCGCTTCTGCGTGGATATGGGTAGCGCTTGCGCGCTTATGGGCTCTCTTATCCCGTGCGCCTTCTTCGCCGTCTTCCTCTGCGCCATAGCGGATAGCGGATGTCGAAGAAGCGCAAAAGAGCAGCCCATAAGCGATCAGCCCATCCCTAGCTGCTTGGATGGATTCCTGCAAGAAGCGTAGAACCAACTGCCATCGCCATTGAATCTCAATGCCATGATGATGAGAACTGTGCATCTCTCCTGTTTTCTCTGACTGTGTCTCTAGGTCTCTGTGTCTCTCTCTCATGTGTTTAGGTGTGTGCTGTCAAACCAAGCAAGAGCCAAAGGAATCTGTAGAGCTTCTCTGCAGTTCTACAAAAGTTATCAAAGCCCCAGTGACATTCAATTCTTGATTGCGGGGGAGATTTGTGGCCATAACTTGCAAAAGAAATGGCACTGGCTGGTGATGACAAGAAGCTCTGCATTGGTGACATGACAAGAACCTGAGCATTGTTGATGGCAAGAAGCTGGGCATTGGTGGTGGTGGTGGTGGTGATGGGCATCATCAATGCCTGTCCTTTGTGCATCATCAGGTAGACTTTTCTCTATGGGGACATTGCAATGTCTGAATGGCACCGAGCAGCACCCACCAACCTTCAGAGCTGAAAGGTATAGATAGTCTCTCTTGCTCTCTTGCTAATTTCCTATTCTCTATTCACATGTTACCTCCATGTGCGCATGTGGACATTCTTGGTGATGCTCTTGCTCTCTCAATTATCGAACAACAAAATGTCATCACATGGATGTTGTTCATGTTATGTAATGCGAATTGTGTTATAGCATGAAGCCTTTGAACATTTCTAGCAGTGAATTGTGCAGTTTTGTGGGAGAGTTAACGAGCTGTGATCCAGGATCTAGACTTAAACATACAATGAATTCAAACCGTTCACAGACTTGGAAGAGCAAAAACACTAGCCAACAACAACACAACATGATCAAGAGCTTTTTTGCACCAAGCTGGATGACATGGGGCGTCTTCTAAAGCAGTGCAAACTCCATTTTTGTCAATATGGAATTTCTCTCTCTCACAAATTGACTTCACACAATTCATGTCACCCATTTCAGCATTGGTTATTTTATTCATCAACACAATTTCATTCATTACATTTAATGTGTATTGCCAGTGAAATGTGTGTTGAACTTTCATAAATGCACAATCGAATTCATATTATGTATTGAAAATTTTCATCTAAAAGATTGGTCTACAAGATTGGTTTTAGTGATGCAGCCACATTTCAGTCACCCATGAACAATTCTTTACAATCAAATTTATCAATGAAAAATGTTTCATGATTCCATTTGGTTTAGCTACTTCATTGTTGATGTTCATTTATTTATTGATCGATTTTAATTATGTTTGCAATCTATTTTGTATCAGTTATCTATTTCTTTGGCAATTGTTGGCTCAAATAGTTGTGTGTGACATTACAGAATTTGGAAAAACAGTGGAAAACAATATTGGAGAAGTATAATTGCATTGTTGCATATGTTTTGGATCCATAAGAGAAGATTCAGACATGCCGACAAAAAAATTAGATAACCTAATCAATTATCAAGATATATCACATTTTGCATTCTCTCCCCATTACCAAATGTTTTATTATCATCCAATTTGTGCAGTACTGCTTAGCAATATACATAAAATGTAGTTAATCATTTCCAAAAAACCAAAAATTGTCTTGCTAACAAATGACCCAATCTGATCTTTAGGCAATTTTTAAAAATGATATCAGAATATGCTACAGTAATTGAAGAAAATACCACTAGAGCTTTACTGAAAGGAAAGGTAACTAGGACTCAGTGATGAAGCATCAGATCTCACCTATAAGACAGTGCTGGTTTGCTGGAGTGCACTCTCAAAGAATCCACCCCATTGATTTGGAGCTTGTGCCAGAGGAGGTGCAAACTGCATGATAATATCACGCAATGTTATCACACCCGTTAGTCTTCCCTTGTCATCCACAATAAAACTCCGATTGCTGTGAGATTGCACTAGCTTTTCCATCGTGGTTTTCAGACTATCACTGGGTAGACTCACTACAGGCTGGGTCATCTTGGGTCTTGATACTGAACCCAAAGTAAGTGAAGTTGTTGAAATTACAGCTCCCAAGTCTTCTTCCATGGAATCCTGAGTAATAATTTGGCTTTTCTCATCAGCAGTTTCCACCTGTAGAAAGTCTTTCAAGAGTATCTCCCTGCAGACACACACACAATTGATTATCAAATAATACAGTGAAGTTCCAATTCTGGCTCAAAAGGCAGCTGAAATACCATGATGTTCTGAAACTGTATGACAATACAATTGAGGAAAACCACTTTTGGTGTGGGAAACGGACCTGCGCTTGTTGAATAGATTAGGCTGATCCAAGAGAATCAGCAAATCTGTGTTGCGGAGAGTACCAATGATGTGCTTAGATGCAGTGTCAGTGACAGGCATAGCACTCACACGGTGCTTCCACATTGCTCGAAATGCTGTTATTAATGTATCATCACCATTGACACCCACCAGTGTGCCTGAATTTTGCTCTAGTTCAAATCTGATCAAAAACCAACATCCATACATCAAATATTCGTTTCAAGTTCACATTCTTGGCACTCTTGGTGTTACAATCCTGGCCATATGCAGAAATTCAGCTGACACGCCTTGAATATCATGGCTTTGATACTCACAGGATCAAGCTCAACTGAATTCTATATAGTCTAGGGACTAGAACCCATGGGCCCTGATATTAAAGCTTGAGACTCGAACAGAACATATGCAGGTGAATTGAACTGACCCCAAGTCACTGAGGGGCTTCTCTGCAATGAGGTCAAACCAGGTCAGCCCATCACACTGCAACAGCAACTGCACAGCTGCATCCTGTTTTCACCAACCACAAAAAAATGGTGTCAATTACATCAATCTCAGATGTCTGAATCTAATTAGTCCTGCAAATCAACAAGTTTTCTGAGAACAGTAGACTCATTACCTGAGTGATGAATCCTTTCACAGTAGCATCTTCAGATTCTGCAGCAACTACAGGTACAGCCTGCAAATGATGTTTGGAGAGGAGGAGCAAAACATGCAATAGTGAATCATCAGGCCGCACTGGTAGAAAGGGACCCCACCGGAAGGATCGTGACAGAGCACCCACCTGTGCACACATGCTCACTCCCATGTCAGCTATGAATTGATGAATATGTTCTGCAATTTGTGTGCCAACACCTTTTCTCAAGCAGGTTATTCATTACTCTAACTGCTGTTTGCTCTCTCCTGCAAGCAATGTAACCTGGGTTTTTTGGCAGTTGGTTACTGAGTTCAAAATGACTCAGGTGAATAGAACTTCAAACAGTTCCTCATTCAAATACTGTTGTAATCAGATTCCAGTCATAGCTTGTCTGATTCAAACTTGATGGTATGAGCAAAATTTTCAAACCATACATTTGTAGACTTCACACTGTCAAGTTTGTTGAGAAGGCCAAAGAAACCATCCTCCAAATCATCATCTGCTGGCAAAGAAGTGCTTTGTGTGCCTCCACTCACTTGCTCTGCCATCATCATCTTGCCTAAAGATGCGGTGGCATTGTCTGGTGCATCTGTGGGACTCAATATCATTCCTGACACTTTCCCTCTTTCTTCTGCGTCCTCAAATTCCTACATTTGGGCAACAGCCTTTAGAGTTCTTTTGTACATCCAGTCTCACTGACGGAAAAAACAGAAAACGGAGTTTCAGTGGAGCTCAACAGATTTGTACCCTGACAATTCTTTTGTGCCATTTTGAACAACAACCAGAGGTAACAAACTTGCACAAAACTCAGTAGTGATCTTCAGATAGAAATTGATTCAATCTGAATTTGATGAAGTACCTCAAGAGCCCAGAGAACCATACTTGCAAATTCAATCAAGCCAACATAGCGATCCGTCAAGGGTGCACTATCAAGTCTGTGTGAATCACGCACTGGTGCTCCCAGCACCCTCTGCTTGTACAAAAGCTTGAGAGCATCACCAATTGTGTCATTCGCAGTCACCTCCACAACTGGTCACCACAAAAGAAATCAAAAGAAAAACTTTTCACCTTAGCTCTTTCTCCACGTCTTTCTTTCAAAACCTGATACATTTGTGGAACAGCCTGCTTGAGAACACATATGTATGCATGAACGATTTTCTGCAGTCTGAGATATCAAGATGAAGAGGAAAAAAAGTATTTGAAAACTGCAAACTTCAAAGGTCAGGAACAGAATAAGATTAACATCTTGCACGAAAACTGAGGAGCGAGGGAAACTCTGAAGCTTTGTAAGATGAAAAAGATGGCAAGTAGGCTGCAATTCATGGATAAGCAAGCATCAAAGAAGAGGATTCAAAGGTGATCGAGGATCTACCTCCAGCATTGTCGATGCCAGGGACAGAGAATAAGGGGATGCGATCGAAGAAGACTTTGAGAGCTTCGGTAGGCTGTAGCGCAGTTCTTGTTTTCTGCGCTTGCTTGTCGTGTCTTCTGTCTTCTTTCTCCAGCCTCTGCATCACGACTTCCTTTTTCTCCAATATGCCGCGCTCCGTCTCTGACACTAGTCTCTCCATCTTGGATCGCCTTCCTTTTTTTCCTGTATGTCCACTCTTGCTGACAAACAACCGCAGCAAAGTAGAGAGAATTCTACGAAAATTCTTCTTCAAGGAAAAGCCAAAAACAGGATCTGAAACTCCAAAGCTTCGAAACACCAAAAAAACAAATAAGCCGGTTTTTCTTATTCCAAGTTCAAACAGATCCACTTGCCCGGCTCGATGCTCCAAAACTTTGCAATTACAATCAAAGGAAAAAAAAAATCAAGTCGACTTCCTCAAAACACGACAGAAACTCGAACTTCTTCTGACAACAAACAGAACAATCGATTCCCGAACTATTGCAAAAGAACTCGCGACTTGTCTACACAGCTGACGTACTAGCTTTCAGACTAGTAGAAGAAACCAAGAAGCAGTTCCCTGCAATCTTGTGCAAAACAAAACCAGCTGAATCGCGATAGGTAAGATCAGCATTTCCGACCCGAACTTAGCAAGAATAGAAATCTTCGATAGTATGTCCACAGAAATCACGAGAATACAAGGCACTCTTTCAGATGATACCGGAGGCAGAAAGAGATCCGAGTCTCAGAGACGAAAACAAAAAATCCGCACGTCCTCCAGACTCTGGCGCGCGACGTGTTATGCAAAGAACTGCTGAGCGAAATCAGAGAGAAAACGAAGCGACAAAAAATATCGCAAAACTTACAAACAGGAAGTCGCATTTTGTTGCCAACTCTTGCGGGCTCCAAGTCTCTCGAGTTCCCGCAACGTGTCCACCGTCCGGAATGTATGTTCCGTCTTCCACGTGGTTGTCATTCCTTGTTCTTCCTTCCTTCCTCTCTGTCTCTGTCTCTGTGTGTGTGTCTCTCTCTCTCGCCTTCCTTCGTCCTCACCGTTCTTCCTTTTGTTTCTTCCTTGTTCACCGTTCTTTCTTCATCATCCACTGCAGGTGTTTTTTTTCTTTCAATTTTGTGATGAGTCTCAGCTCAAGTGGCGATCATCCATGAATATATTTAGTCAAATTTGGAGATATTCAACATATGAAACCAAAAAATCTTAATTACCTTTTGAATAGGAGAAGGGCCTGAGTACAGACCCGTGCCAGAGGCTGGTAGGCCAAGGGAGCAGGTTGAAAATCGCAGAAGGGCCTGTACTCAGGTCCTTTTCCTAAGTAAAGCAGAGTTTTCCTAGTACCTGGTAGGCCAAGGGAGCAAGTTGAAAATCGCAGAAGGGCCTGTACTCAGGTCCTTTTCCTAAGTAAAGCAGAGTTTTCCTGGACCTGGTAGGCCAAGGGAGCAGGTTGAAAATCGCAGAAGGGCCTGTACTCAGGTCCTTTTCCTAAGTAAAGCAGAGTTTTCCTGGTACCTGGTAGGCCAAGGGAGTAGGTTGAAAATCGTAGAAGGGCCTGTACTCAGGTCCTTTTCCTAAGTAAAGCAGAGTTTTCCTGGTACCTTCCACTGGTCAGAAGATCCCAATACCGCCTGGCTGGTACCTCCACCGCAGAAGATCCCACTTGCTGAAAACAGGTTTCTTCAGACAGGTAAGGGAGCTGAAATACAAAGGAAAAATCAAGGCAGTGCTTTACATTTACTGTTAGGCAATTATTGCAATTTTTGGGGGATCTTTTTTCCCAAAACACATGAAACTTTTGACAGAATACTCTTGTTACAAGTACTTTTCACAAAATGACGAAAATTCATCACCGAAAAAATCACTGCTCAGAATGTGGCATTACTAAAAAGGCATCTAAAATCTTAGGCCAGTACACTTCTTGCTTTGCCACAATTCCAATTTTTGCGTAAAAGAATGGTGACCGACTTTGAGCAGCTTGTGTGTTCTCCTCACCCACTACAAGATTTGGCACCAATATTAACTAAGAGAATAAGATAGTATGTCAGAGGGCAGAACTTCTTAGAATGTATAAACAATCTCCAAATCAGCTCAATCAAATTAGTTTACATGGATGATGCAAACCCAATAAGCAGTCTCAGGCTCAATGCAAAGCTTGATTGTCAACAGGCCGGACATTTCTAATTCACAGATGGGTGTAGATGCTAATCTTAAACCTACTGCTTCTTTGAAAGAATTAACCACCAGACTCCAGAATATCCTGCCACACACTGCCCCCACCCCCAATAATGAAAACTTCAAGAATGATGAATGACTCCAGATTGCTGAATGTGTTAGTTCCTGTGCCATACATATACCATGAACATCAAAACTGGAAGTTATAATGTTGGACCCAACTCTCATGCTATTTAGTTGTACAGTTTACACCCTGTGTAGAGGAAGTCTCAGTACAGGATATAACCAAATGGCCAGGGCCCAGGAAAATCTAGAAAGTGAGAGCACCAGAGTTACTACATTTCAAACCTGGCCAGTTTCTAGTCCTAGAAAACAGGATTAAGTGCTTTGGGTTTTGCAAAAAGAATAGATACAAACCTTGGATCATCTCTTCAGTGCGTGTAGTAGGCCCCTGGTGCTGCATTGTAATAGCCTCCGGGTGGTGCAGTTTGATAGGGTGGCTGACTGGAGACTGCTTGTGATTGACCAGGCACTTGTGGTGTACTGTAGTAGGCACCTTGCCATCCTGGGTATGGAGGCTGACTAAAATTAGCGTTTTGTGGAGGTGGCTGTGTATAGTAGGGAGGGAGAGGCATAGCTGAATGGTTTTGAGCTGCATAGTATGGGGGCTGACCTGGTGCTTGTGGCACTTGCCCCTGGTAACTAGAGTATCCAGCATGTGTAAACTGGGCAGGGTTCACACTAAGATTTGAGGAATGGAAGTATGTATGATGTGATGATGAATCGTGGGAAACCTGAGCAGGGGGTTGTCCTTGAGAAGAATTTCCTCCAATTGACTGATATGGTTGAGATGGCCTGTCATTGACCGAGAGTCCACCAATGTGACTTTGAAGGTCTTCCATCATTTCACGGCTCTGGATGCTACGGGTCAGGACATAGTCACTGCATTGCTGCTTCAGATTTGTGATTGCATCCTGCAGTGTAACATAGAACTTCAAACCTTCATTGAAATTGCCTCGGACTTCACGGTACTTTGCAACTGCAACATTAACCTGCTTGAATGCTTTTTCCCGTGAAGCCTTATAATCCTCCAAATTGAATGTAGCAGAAAACACATCATTCTGTGACTTGATTTGCTGGAGAACCCTCTCTTGAGCTTCCACATTCCGGCTGACTTCCACAGATACTTGATCATACTTGGCAAGCTCCTTCTTGAAGAGATCTTCATATGAGCCAGAGGTGGTCATCAGCTTCGGAAGTATGTTATCTTTATGCTTCATGTCTTTCAGCATGTCTTCCAACCCAGCTCTCTGTAATCCAAGCTGCTCAAGCTCACCAAGCTTCTGCCGCAAAACTCCAATGATCTGGTCTTCATTCCCATCCAACGACTGCATAGGTCGACCCAAAGTGGGTAGGGCTTTCTCAATTGGTTTCGCATCCAAAATCGCCATCATGGCCATATTGTCACGTATTGTGCGCTCAATTCGTGCATCACTCTCCTTGGCCTGTTTCAAATTTGCAGCAAACCCATTAGCCCGATTTTGCAAGTTTTTGGTGAGAGTGCTGGATTGTGGCCTAGTCCACCGGGTCCCATACTGTGACCGATTCTGTGCATCCTGTCTTGCCTCTTTCTCCAAAAGATCTTCAGTCTGTACAAGCAGTTCTTCATTCACTTGGCGCAGGGCACATAACTGCTGCATCTCTGCTTCCAGACCTGCTGGGCCCCCATCCAATTGAACAGCCTCAACATCATCCTGCAGCTGGTCAGGAAGAGTCGCACTCCCTTCAAGAGCATGAAGAGAGTCCGGCAGATCCATTTCCCGCAGTTTCACACGTGTAATCTCACTCTCTGTTTGCAGTTTCTCAGCTTGCATTCGTATGATACCATCAACCATTTCAGTATACTTTGAGAGAGCCTTTGCAGATGAATCTGGTACAAGTCCTGCAAACATTTTTTCTTGACTTGCATCAAAGACCTCAGAAACTGGAGTTGATTTGGCTAATGCAGCTCTAGTCAAAGGTGGAAGAGAATCAGCAGCTGGAACTCGCATCAGATACACCCTATCATTCTCCTTGATTGCACGCTCAAGGTTGCGATTTATGTTCAGCTCAAGCTTTGCAACAGCATCGATGAGGGGTGCCACACCTCCTTTCCCTGATCTCCGTGCTTCCGATAGCATGTGGCTGCCTGCCTTCAACCGCGCAATCTCTTCAGCAATATTTTCCTTGTCATGAAGGTCCAGCCCTGCTCTGTAACAAGCTTCTGCATTGAACTGTGCGGATTTGAGCTGCACATGTGCAACCCATGGGCGATCAAAATGCTGATTCAGGGGTGGTAGCACCAGTGCTGCATAGGCTTCTTCATAGAATAATCCCACCTGTTTTGCAATTTTTGAACAGAGTGAAGATTGCTTGTTTTCAGAGACCACTTTCTCAAAAAAGCATTCTTGTGCCTGTGCAAGCATAAGCCTTTCAAGCATACCTGCACACTCAACAGATATATCCGGTGTACAATGATTCCCTGCTGCTTTCATGGAGATGTTGTCACGCAAGAAAGCAAAGACCCCAGCTGCAGCTTGGAATGCATTGCATGCTTGCTTCAGGCCATTTGGTGATGAGCGATCATGTCCCAAAGCTATCTGGGATTGGACAGCCCCTAGGTTAAAAGCAATTGCTGCTTTCTCAAAGTGTATATTCTGCTGACTTGCTTTCCTCCCAGTCTTGAACGCATCAAACCACGTGAAATGCAATGTGTTAACATGCTCTCTTTCATTTGAGATGGGAAACCTGGATTCCATCACTGTCAAAGCTCTGAAATACCTTTGCAGCAAATCTCTTTGCTGCTCCAAAGAATTAGTGGATTTCTCAACCTCATTCCGCATGTGATGAACTGTTTGAAGATCCTCCTCCATGTCCTGTGCCTCTCTCTCCGAGTAATGATACACTATGTACTGCCTGAGGGGCTTGTACATGTCAACTGCTGTTGTCCGCTTGGCACTCATTGCCAGCATGGCGTTTACTGTCCCTTGAGTTGTCGCCATAGCTCAAAGCTTCGAGAAATACCACAACAACTTCCACCAATCCTTTTTTCCCCCTTTTTTCCTTCAACCTAAAAACTCCAAAGCGAAAGGAAAAAAATCAGCAAGAAAAGACTATAAAATCAAAAGAAAATCCCACCGACAAAAATCATCGCAGTTTAAGACCATCGCTACACATGAAGTTTGACGATCAATAATCCTCTTTCTATCTCCCTCCAGTTCTTCAAAATCCACTTCTCCTTCAATCGATCTCTCTTCTTCCTAACCCTAAAAACTCCGAGACTCCACAACTACTCCTAAGAACAAAAACGGCAAAAAAAACCCCCCAAGAAAAAACCATAGTCATCATCAGATATCATTGCCTGAGGAAAAAAAAAAAACCAAAAAGAAAATAAAATCAAGAGCAACGTCGTTTCTTCTCACCTGTTTGGAAATCGACACGGCGATGGCGACGATGATCCATCGAGTTTGAGTCCAAGCCACGAACGTCCTCAA
>Ga0209208_10005337_pt1 | contig 17937 bp, 11 predicted proteins | sample S1TSphfallax_3_FD_187694 | JGI IMG/M metagenome (GOLD analysis project Ga0209208, IMG submission 187694) | Host-associated microbial communities from peat moss isolated from Minnesota, USA - S1T2_Fd - Sphagnum fallax MG (SPAdes) (version 2) | ecosystem: Host-associated > Plants > Peat moss >... | reverse complement strand
TGAGCTAGACCATGAGATATGTCATTTGCAATGCCACCAAACAATTTAGACATTCAAAATTTACCATTCAACCTCACAAAGGACTTGTCATTTGCAATCTTATACATGTGATTACCTCCATGAAAAAACATATTGACAACCAACATGGAACAATTGTCATTAAATATAGATTCCATTGTAAGCAAGGAGAAAAATCTATTCATCTTGAATGTGAAAAGAATAAGAAACACAAGGGAGCTACACCTTTTGCCATCACCAATTTTTTTGGAAGCCGACAACCTTACAAGAGCTTCAATCCAACACAACTATGTTTCATTAAAGACCTAATGTTGTTCATTGCAAAATAATACAAAGTTTTGTCTATGATGGAATGTCCTAGGTTGCGACGCTTGATGATGCAACAAAATGGTAAAATTTGTTTCACTACTTAAAAAGATTTTGTTGAAAAACACATCCTTTTCACGTTTGCTATGAGTTTGGGTTGTCATGTTGTTCCTACTTCAACATAGTGTGAGCTAGGAGTGTGGCTTTCAATATGTGGATGTTTCAAACAAGGTTCTCAACACATTTGCCCTAGTTGTGAACTTTCCAAATTGTGAATCAATTATTTGCCATTTTATGATCAGTTTATTTGAAGTTCCAAACATTAATGGAAATAATGAAATTTCTTTCGGTTGAGATCCAATTGAGAAGCAAGTTAATTGCTTGTGTGAAAGATGAAGGTAAGAACTTGACTACTTTGAATGTTGCCTTGTTTCAAGTTGTTTCATGTTGACGCACTCCCAACTCCTTGAAGGACTCAAATGTGAGTCCAAGTGAAAGATAACGGAAGGGGGAGGAGTCGGGGCACATTCCCTAGCTCACAACATTTTGAGGGGTAGAAGGGCGTGTTGGAGCTCCGGGATGGGACTAGGAAGAGTTGACAAGCTTCACTCACTCACACGAGCCTACACACAACGCATACAAAGTGATTAGTGCATAGTTGAAGCTTTGGGATGGGACTAGGAAGAATTGACAAGCTTCACTCATTCACACGAACCTACACACAATCCACACAAAGTGATTAGTGCATAGTTGGAGCTCCGGGATGGGATTAGGAAGAGTTGACAAGCTTCACTCATTCACACGAACCTACACACAATCCACACAAAGTGATTAGTGCATAGTTGGAGCTCCGGGATGGGATTAGGAAGAGTTGACAAGCTTCACTCATTCACACGAACCTACACACAACCCACACAAAGTGATTAGTGCATAGTTGGAACACTTTTGGTGCTAGGACAAGCCACAGGCAACACGGACACACAAGACTCACCATGGCCTGGACTTGGGGGAAGCCACCACCTTCCCCCTTATAGTATACTCTCGACCTCTCCACGGGGCCCACATCCAAATGTCTTTTCTCTCCCGGGATTCTCGCGTGGGAGCCCCGAAATCGTGCCAACCGGGACTCTCACGACTTTGGAACCGCATAACTTTGCGAGCAGACCTCGGATCGAGGTGCAATCTAAAGCAAAGTTGTAGCTCTCGTCGAGAGCTTTTCAACGGTATGTCGCACGTTGTCTGCAGCCAAGTAAATCGGGTCGATTCTTGACTTTTTCTGGTCGGGAGTCAAACTGGCAATTTGACTCCCGGCCTTTCTTTTGGTCATAACTTGTGTTTTAGATGTCCAAATGAGCAATGCGAGCCCATTTTAGACATTAACGTTTCAAGAGCTTTCCAATGATATAAAGAACGCCACAAGCCATTGAGTTTTGACCCTTCAAATTTCTCTTTGAAGTTTTGGGAGTCCATCGGGACTCCATCTCCCAAAGTGGGAGTTGCCTTGGGAGTGTGAGGGTTCACTCCCTCACACTTTCCTACACTCCCGGGAGTATGTGATGTGACTATCGGGCTTCCTCTTGCCCCGCACCTTTGCAACCCCTTTGCCTTAGTCGCGAGCCCAAAGCTAGGGTTGCAACACATGTAATGTGTTTTAGTTGGGGAAACTTCGTTCAAGTACATGCTTTGGACATGTGATGTCCAAAGCATGCCAATATGCTCCAAACAATTATATAGTTTGTCAAAACATGAAGGAGATATTTTCGAAAGAAAAAAGGTTTGTCCTTCAAAACACCATTGCATGGACAAAAAAATTGGGCAAATGGAAGCATGAGTGAGAAATTGAAAGTGCCTATTAAAACTAGGTTTGTGTCAAAAGTCATGTTTTACCATGAAGCATTGGAGTATGCACATTTGATCTCAATTTGTTATAACCAATAGTCATTCCATTTGCAAACATAAATGCTTAACTTGAGGTAATTTGGGCCATTGTTTAAGCAATGACTAACATCTTGAACCTTATAATTAGGCAATGTGTTTTAAATCAAACCAAGGTGTGTCAATTGTTATTTAACACCCTACACTTTCCACTTGTTTGAAATTTCAAGTCAAATATGATTCACATGTAACTAATGTTCCACTTCTAATTTGTGAGGAATTTGATATAAATCTTAAATTTTTGGATGTTAGGATGATTGTTGAGGCATTCCATGTTTTACAATCATTTTTTGCTTTTTGTGTTACATTGCTCAATGGCCCACAACGTATTGGATTTTCATTTTGGACCCTAGATTGAAAATTTTGAAATGTATGACATATTAAAAAAAAATGTACAACCATTCAAATAGAAGGCTACAATGTCCATGTGTTTGTTTGAAACACAAGTTGAAATATAAAAATTAAAACCAAAAAATACCAAAAAAAAACATTGGCATATAATAAGGCTTGAAACTCCTTTTAACACCAAATTTGGTACTAAAAGGAATTTCATGTTGAGTTTTTAATTTGCCTTGGACATCAATTTTCATTGTTAGTTATCTTAGTGTATTACACCTTCATTGTTGTTTAATTTTGAGTCCTTAAATTATTATTTTTTCCCCCCAACCTTCAAATCCTATGAACTTCATCCTAGGTATTGATTTTTTTTTTAAAAATTCACCCACTTTATAAATAACCACATTTGGAAATGAATTAAAGATAAAAATGAAATTAAAGTTCAAAGATAAGGTGGTTTTACTGATTTTTTTGTTTAATTGGGAAGGATAGAACTCAAGTTGTAATGGATAAATATGATACAAAAGTTTTTATTCATTTATTGATTGTAATGTTCAAGTTCCAAGGTTAGTGCAAATACACCTCTTTTAATGCAACCACTTGAACACTACAAATGAATAGTTTTTGGTGTTTTCCCGTCCAAAGAAGCTGATAAAGATTTGTTAAAATATGAGTTATCCTTGTTTCAACAAATTGTTGTTTTAGAAGAATATATGAAAAGTTGTGAACATTTATTGGTGTAAGAAACATGAATTCTAATATTTCCCTAGTGTTAGGTTTTTAATGAGACAATTTTTGGAATCATGGGAAGTCAAAGTGAAACCAAACACATCTTCTTCACTATTAGTGTGTTGACTAGCTTAAAGCATTGTCAATTATGCTTGATAACTAGGATGTTTTTGTTACAATCTACAAAAAATGGGATGATGATTATGCATGTGTAGATTGTCCATTCACTCAAGGCATGATTAAAAACATTTCTTTTGAAGATGTGTTGTTCGATGAACATGATGAGAAGGAGCTTTGAAAGTAGGTTTACTTTGAAAATGACTAATTTTTTTCCCCAAGCAATTGTATTTAATTTTGTTGTCATTTTTGTAATAACCCTAAATTTTCTTTGGAAATGTTTGTTGTTTTAGTCGTGCCTACATGACACACTCATGATGTTTGTTTGTGAATGCAAGTTCCAACTTGGTGGTGGATGCTTCTTCAAGTGTTGCAAAGATGCACATTTTTTTCAAATTCAATACAACATTAGTATTTAGTCAAACTTGATTCAAGCTTGGATCTTAAAAAATAGACTATTTTTTGTTAGTTAACTAGTGTTTGTGAATCATAAATCACAAGGTTCAATGTAGGTTTTTTTGTTGTTTCAATTTGGATATTTCAAGCAATTCTTTTTTTTCAAGTTTAGTTTTTGTGTATGAGATATAATTCCATTTAGGTATTTAGGCACTCATAATTTGTTGAAGTTTAGTTTTTATGAATCATACATTTCGGATGGTTTATAAACTCTATTTTTCAATTTGAATGTATGAGGATCACAAGGCTCATTTTGCATTGATTTAAATTTGATAGCTCAATTTTGATTTTGATTTTCATGTTGAATGTATGAAGATCACAAGGCTTAATATTAATTGATTCAAATCTGATATTTCAAGTTGAATGTATGAAAATCACAAGGTTTAATCAAAGTTGATTCACATTTGATAGTTCAAATTGCCAATTGCCACCTTCTAAAAGGTAGGTGGTAAGTTGACTTCTTTACTTACCATCCCTAGAAGCTAGCTAGATTAATGGGTCTAATCCCACAAGGTGAAGATGACAATTATTGATAATAAAAATTACTTGGATGCCCCCTAAGTAACTAACCTCTTAAGTAAAAAGGTAAAAGATTGATTCAAGGTTAACATGGGACCATCAAATCATGTATCATTCATTACACATCATATTACACCAATCAATTTAGTTTACATACAAGTTGTTGAAAGAACATATGTACATGATATATTCATATTCATACTATGTACCTTTTTGGTAAGAAAAATATCAAAAGATTACATACCTATTTACTCATACCATTACATATAATTTTTGAACCCCAAATACATTAAAACCAATATGAAAATTTAAAATTCTACCCTAACACCAATTTCAATAAGCTTCATAAGATGTGTGACTTTTGAACAAGCTCTAAGAGTAAGGTAATGCCCAATGAATGATGCACTCCCCAAATATCATTTATTTTGGGCATGCTTTGTTTTGAAGGCACTATCATAGCCTAGGGTTAATTTCCATGTTGACAAAACAATTTTTTTTTCTAAAAAAAATAATTCATTTTTAATTCTGAAATTACATATGTTTCCATCATCTACTATAATATTGTGATATGAATAATGGAATTATTCAGAGTGTACTGATTAGTCTATGATAATTATGATGATTTTCAACATATCAACATCATATTTTCACAAAACTTCATTTTACTATTTATAGGATTATGTAATGATGAAATTGACCTTAGGGTAAGGTACTTGATGTAAAACATTAACAAAAAAAATTTCATGTCTTTTGATTCCTACCATCTGTCAATGGGAAAAAAAAGAAGAAACAAGGTGATACATTTCGAAATAAAAACACCCACCCCTTTTGTGAAGGAAATTTTTCATTTGATAACATGTTCTTTGGATACACTGGAATTTTCTTGTTAGTTATTTATGCATAGTTGTAGGTGTAAGAATGAGATCATTCCCACTTTTAAGGAGCAAGTGTACACATGTTCCCCTTTATCATTGATGAAAGTTTAGGTTCATGATAACTTTAACTTCATGTTTCAAGGGTGGGGTGAAATTTCCAAAATGTAGGGCCATACTTAGTTACCATTTCATCTTAGTCCCCTTATTTTGGGAATGTCATCACCATGGGGCTTTATCCTAAACATAAGATCCTTCTCACTCTTGAGGAGCAAACTCAATATCCCCCCTCTTGTTCAAGAGGGATGTTCATGGATATGAGGTGCATTCTAAATACATTTGGATTTTTTCCCAAATGTTTAATGAGTATTTGGAAAGATTATGTATCATCACAAAAAAAATCCCTCCAAAAAAAGAGCTCACCATATTAAATGAAACTGGGTTTCCAGTGATATTAAATCTACCTTGATGGTGGTCATGAGGCTTAATGGTAGCGTGCCTCTAAGAAAATGTTCCCATTTATTGCTATTGATGTGGGCTTCAATAAAGTTCTTAACAAGGACCCTAAAATGCTTTTAAAATGTTTTAAAATTTCTATTGATGATGTTGTTAAAGCTCACACTAAGGCTACATGAAAGTCCAAAAGTAGTTTGGCTTGGTTGCTTTCCATTTTTGGGCTCACAATTTTTGCAACACTTAAATCATCACATTGTCATTTTTTTTATTCATTTGATGCCCATTGCCCATATTTCTTTGTGGTTTGATTTACATTGAAAAATGCCAAATTTGGACTTAGAGACTCTAGTTTTAAGTTTGTGACAAGATATTTATAATTTAAAGAAAATAAAAGTAAAATTCGAAGTTTTCACTAGTGTCGACAAGTTTTCTAGGTTTTCCAATTTGCAATATTTAACTTATTGTGACCCATATTCAAGTTTGAATCCTTTTGTTGGAATCTACACAAGAACCAGACATGGAATTAACTTTTTTATATATCCAAAGCCATGAAAAAAAGAAGTTGAGAACATAGGTTCACATTCTTTGGGTAGGCAAGTTGATTTCTTTTGAAAAGTTGACAAGTAGGCTTAACATTATAAGCAAATGTTAGTTTCAATTAGTTCTAAGACTCTATACACCTATACAAACCCAATTTTTAATTTTTGTAAAACCTTGTACCTATGTAGTTTCTACCATTAGGGAGTGTAATGTTTCCATGGAGTCAAATTTGATTCTTGAATTAGGCCCAAGGGTTCAAGTGAATTTTTTTAATGTGACAAAATAAAGATGACAAGGTTTACAAATTAAAAAACTTTAGTTCAAACATGCACTTGGAAAATATTTTAAAAAATTAGGCATACCCAATTAAGATTGAAGGTTAAAAAAAAAGAACTTCTCAACATTAATTTTTACCATGGTAATAGTGTAGGATTCACCTAAGTTGTTTTCTCACTATAGTGGAACTTCACACAATTTTAAAATCACCTTGTGCAACATTATACCATTCTAATTGCTAACTTGTTTCTTGTTGCTTGTTGAATTAGGATTTCCATCAATTAGGAAATTGATGAGAGGTTGTTAGTTTTTGAAAATAGTAAAAATCATGAGCCGATTTCTAGTTATTGGGGATCTTGAACCAATTTCTATAACCAATGATCTTGAGTTGATTATTAAACATATATTAACATCCTTTTGTTCAAAAGGTGGATGTAGACCAATTTTCACTCATAAACAAAATGGACATGAATCACCTCTCGTGCACAAACTAAATGAAATACATGTTGCTTAATTTGTGGCATAATTGGGCATGGATGTCCAATCAAAAAGAGATGCATTGATGATTTTTTCTTTTATTAAATATTTTCATTAAATTTTCAAACCAATTTTTAGAAATTGTAAACACAAAACATATGACTTGGAATACAAACATATGACCTATAACACAAGTTTAGCAATTGGCAAATTCCAACAACAATAATCAAGAAGCCTATTGAGTCATTACATTGTACAATAAGAAATTAGAATCATGAGAGTATGCACCTTGAGCTAAAGTTTGGCAATTTGGTGTTTAGAAATTTGGTGATGAAAAAATGTGGTTTTATATCAATCTTATCAATGACAGAAGAGGATGGTGAAAATGGAGCTTGATGGCTACAAGACATAAAATGTGAGCTTCAAATTTAGTTGAACGGTGATGTCAGCATCATTGATAATGGTAGCTAGTGGCAATAAATGTTGTTTGTCTTTGCGAAGTGGTTATTGCCATTAACATGCAAGGGTGATCTAGGTTCTTTGTAACATTTCTTTCTTCACGATTTTAGCTTGATTGTTTTCCCTTTAATGCATAAGCTACATATACCTTAAAAATAATAATGGACTCCCACACAATAGTTAATGTCTTTTTTTCAATTTTGTGATGCAACAAAAAAATGATCATTAAAAAAAACATTTAGTCAAATTTGACTATATAATGAATATGAAAAGTACAAAAAGAAGGATCCTTTTATATTTTTGGCTACATGTTCAAATTTATCATAAGATTTGGTGATTTGGAATTATTTTTTTCAAATATGGCAAATTTGAAATTCCTTTCCCTAAGTTCAAAGATTATTGCTAATCCAATTAGGAGTATCTCCATGAATGACATAATGGTTAAGGAAGAAGAATTTGGATGATGTTCAAACTTTTAAACAATGTAAATTGAGTTTGAATATGCACAAGAGACAAGGTTTTTCAAAAAGGTTAATATATAAATGTGAGGCTTTAAATTGGCCTTTTTTTACAATTGGATTAGGTAATGACATTTAATTGATTCATCATTTTATGCTTTTCAAGATTTCATGTTGTTTTTTGGGGACGGGGAAGTAACTTGCACATTACTTTGGATGTGGTAAACACTTGGTACATAGGACACCAATTACTTTCTAACAAGTATTATTTCAGTGTTTGTGTGGTGTCATGTATGGAGCCACATGGTTTTGCCATAGGGTTTGATTAATGTTGACCTAGTTCTAACATAATTAAAACATAATACTATCTTTACTTAACATTCAAAAGTAGGCCAATGGTAGATATCTTCATTTTATCTCTCAAGGTGGTGGGTTTGAAATTGGTTTAGAACAATAAAACATGTAAAAATAAATAAATAAATAAATAAGATCCTACTTGGTAGCAACAAGCAAGCCCATGTAGAATTCATTATGGGTATTTAACATGCTATTTGAATTAAATGGTTCTTTGAAAGAAGTCAAAACAATTGATGGTCAATCCTAGTTGAGTCTAGGCATAAGAAACCTAGACAAATGCCCATGTAGAATTCATTATGGGTATTTAACATGATATTTGAATTAAATGGTTCTTTGAAGGAGGTCAAAACAATTGATGGTCAATCTTAGTTGAGTCTAGGCATAAAAAACCTAGACAAATGTTCATGATTGCTTATTGAAACCTGAAGACAACACAAACAAAATATATATAGGCCTTCCAAATTTATACAATAAGTAGTTTATTAATTCATGATATTGAATAGTTATATACATGCTCAACATGTGTTCAATATTTCAATTAAGTATTTTTTTAAATTTCCAAGTTATTCTTTTGTTCAATCTTGTTTTGATTTTCATCCAAAACAATGACAAGATTTGTAGTATCCAATATTTTGTGTGTGAAAATATTGAATTAATTGTTGTATTGTTCATAGTGACCTTGAAATATTTTTGATTCAAAATTAGTGTTGTATAGGCACATGTTTATTTCATAACACCCACATGTATAAGTTGAAAATCTTGAAAAGAAACTTTGTAATTAAAGTCAATATATTGGGTAGCTATGGTCATATATCACCTTATGTGAGGGTAGATAAAAAGGTGAATTATTTAAGTCGACATAATTTTAAAAATCCTCCACTAAAACTTTATTCACAAGATATTTTATATGAAGAACACAAATGTAGCTATGCAACAATAGGGTAATTTAGATAATCATTGTTTTCAATGTGTGTGAATGTAAGGTGTATGGAGTATTTGGGAACAATTTGCCATTACTTTGTAGTTAAAAAGTATTGGGTTCCAAAGGAAGATTGTAGACTTAAAGGTGATGGAAGGGTTTAATGGTATAAATAACATTGAAACTATAAGAGCAAAGTGGAGATTAAGTAATTAGTAACATAATCATGATTTTTTATGTTTTCCACCCACAAACTAATGATTCATTATCATACCAAACAAAACTACTTACCAAACATAAGTCATTAACAATAATAAAATTTGTACATTATGCCATGTAATGATTTCTGCTTTCAAATTCCCCAACATCTTATCAAATATCTATATGAAAATTAAAATCTCAAAGTTAATCACCATGCTTCAATCTAGTGTACTTACACAAGCCCAAACACATTCTTAAAAACTAAGCAAAAGAAAGCTTGACATGCACCTTCTTAAAACCTTGTCTCACCTAACTCATTCTAATAGCTCATCAAGTGAGTCATCAAGTATGACTTATCAAGCAATATTTACCTTTCCTTATGCTATGACTTATCAAGTATGATTCAACAAGTATCATGATATGAATCAACTAAATATGTCACTCATCAAACTAAATAAGTTTGACACCTCAACCTCGTGAATAGCCCAATAAGCTAAAAAAATATACAAAATCTTATTCATGATTTGATAGCTAATTAATGGCATGGATTTTAATAATGGAGTTCATGGTTCATAGCAAAATTTTGAACCTTAAACCTAAGAGGTCAAAGTTTTTTCCTATTGGGGTCAAAACAAGGGGGTGTTCAATATTTTCTACACCCTAGTATTCTAAATAGGTACTCACATTCTTAAAAAAGGGTATTGGCCTAGATTAAAATGGTGCATAAATGTTTTTTGAAATAAATTATCATGCAACCAATATGAAAGTTCAATTCATGCATTGTGGTGGCTTGAACCCTTTTTTGGGGGTTTGGGGGCAAGAAGGGGATAAATAATGGCATGGGTTTGGACAATGCATCTCATGTTTCACAAAAAAAATGTTAAACCCTAAACCTTTTAAAAATGTTTTCATTGATTTTGTTACTATATTTAAATTTTATTAAACCTTTTTAAGTTTGTTGTATTGAACTTTCATAATGCAATTAATAATTGTTTTGGGGTTGGTATAAAACAAGTTCCCATTAATTTTCACCTTATTGTTTTCAAAAGTTAAAAAAAAAATTCATTTTCCACTTTTCATTATTTTGTTCATGTTTCTTTTGTTCATGTTTCTTTTTTTAATGTTTTGAAAAAATGAATATGATTATACTCCCCCCCAAATAGAATGATATGGACTAAAAGTGAAGGTGCTATTAATATTGTGAATTAATATATATGATTATTGTATTAAATTACAAGAGGATACACACAATTTCCAAGGCATCCTACTTGGCTCGACTATTGAAGAGTTGACACAATTGACTTGTATTTCAGCAAATGTTTGAAAAAATCAAATAAATGTCAAAAACCACTTAATCAATTTTCAACATTTTTTGCCTCGACATTAGACTAAAGTGTTCAGGCAAAACCTAGACAGGCTATTGTCTTGACATACCCAAGAGAAATATTATTTTTTATTCTCATTGTGTGAGGTTTTTTTTGTTCAAAGTTCAAACTCTAGAGTTGTCTACTAAACTAACCAATCATTGACATGTGGATTTGGGTGAAGTTGTGATAAGTAAATTCCTTGATCAATTGGTGTCCATAGTAGTGCACCCATGTGCCCACATTAAGGACTTATTGTTGATTAAAAAGTTCTTAATCAAGGACAAGTCCTTAATGTGGGAAACTAAATCAACACTAAGTCCCTTAATGTGGGCACAAGAGTCAAGGTACCCAAGTAGTCCCGCCCAGCCCCCCAAATAAGAACCTTGGAGGTGTCTTTTCTTAGTCAAGGATCACCAATGACCATGTTTGGGCAACTTATAGGTGTGTGCATATTTTAGTCCCATGTTTCAAATTAGTGATATAAGTCAAGACACTTTTCGTCCATGCCCCATGCCCTCATGAATTCACAATCTAGTTATATTGCACCATTTCTTGCTCAACATCTAAATCTAAATCCTAGTTTTCAGTTTAAATTTTGATTTTGAGCCAAAAAAAGAAAGAAAAAGGGGTGCATCCAGTTTTCAAATTATATGGATAGTTTATCGTTAACATGCTCATTTGCTTGTTGTTTGTTTGTTATTTGTTCATTTTCCCCTTTTTGATTGTCTTGTTAAGTTTATAGTCGCTTGGTGATTGGTTTGTAATTTAACTATTCGTTGTTTTAGTTTATTTTGTTGTTTTGTTGATTAACTTGACCAAGTTGTTGAAATATTAACTTTTTTTTCATTTGTTCGAATTCATTGTTTTATTTTTCAATAATTTGTTTGTTGCTTTGATGTTTATTGTTTGTGTATCAATGGTTTTTATTCCTGAATTGATTTGTTTATTTTAAAATGGATTATTTTATATTTCATCATTTGAAAATATTTCAATTCAATATTGGGGTTTTAAATTAGAAGTTTTGTCTCCAAACTGCAATTTTAGGGGATATTGAATAACATGTGAAGTTGTTGGCTCACCCAAACACAAATGCATACCAAAACCAAGGTTGTGGATATTCAAGGTACTTGAATAATTGGTTCACCATAACCTACCTTTACATGCCAATACCATATTTGGAGCTAAATGTGAATGTACCAATGCACTTGTTGATTCACCCTACCTTAATTACATGTCAATAATAGATGTATGCAATTGAAGGTAACATATTCTTTATAGCTTGGATTCCAAGGCTAATGTTTCATCATGCACAAGCAAATATTCATTTGTCACCCACACATGTGGATGTCCAAATGTCAACCTCTCAATATACACATTGATGCCATGTATTCTATTCAAACATGAAAAAAAAAATTTCAGCCAACCTTAAATTTGAAAATATAATTAAATGTTTTAACATGATTTTACAACTTGCATAGGTCATGCTTGAATCTTCGATCAATGAATTGTCTACTTTGCAATTAGATTGAGAAATTACCTTCAGATTTCGATGAAACAAGTCCTTCATCAATTTCTTCATCATCATCACAATTAGATGTAACTACCATTTCCTTACCTAGTACATGGGTCGGGTTGATTAATTCACCAACCATTTCATTTGCATCCGAAGTAGGGGTAGGTGCATGTTTGAATGGAATTATCACTTTCAAACATGCATGATCAACATTGTTCCCCAAGTCAAACATGGCCAATTCTAGTTTGGCTTTCTAGTGAACCCAAACCTTCGCCCTTTTAGCTCTCAACGTAACACAACCTTCCAATTCCCACGTTGCCTTACATTAGATGAAAAAAAAAATTGTTCAATGTGCATTGGGAATTGCAAATGACTAGGCTAAAAGTGGGATTAGGCGTTTAAAGTTCATTACAATGAACAAATATTCATCACATCTCACAATTGCAGCAGAACCTTCATAATTTGCCACCACCTAATTGCCATAAAGTATAACTATTTGGAACCTCCCATAATCCAACTCTAAAATCTTTTTGATCCACCAACATACTTAATTGATGCAACCGCTAGGTTTAAATCATTGGAACGGGATCGGCAATCATGTTCAAACATTGGTTGCCACCCTTCAATTTGTTGTTGCCAAATGATTTTATGTGATTGCCACTCGTAAGTGGTTACCAAATGCATACATAGATCAATAGCATGTCGGCAAGTTTGATGGCGAGCTACTAATTGATATCACATCTTCTGCAACCTCCTCACCTATTGTTAGGTCCTCTACAACATCACTAGCAAACCAAAGTTCAAAAGGTGACAATTCTACCAAGTTCTTTGGGTAAGTCCATTTTCTACACCTCCTCATTGCATTCTTACAAAGGCAACCCTTTCAGATGTCCTTTGTTGTTGAGCAAGTAAATAGCTCTTGCAAACAATCCGACAAGATATGCAACTTGTTCAAGCATAAACAATACCAATATCTTTTCCAAATTTGGGGTGAACACACCATGGTATCACATTCAAATACTTCCCAGGAAAAAGAATGCCAATTCTATAAAATCTAACCTAAGATCCATGCTAACATAAGAAACCTAGTAGAATAATACGAAATATTGGCATTGTGTATGATTCAAAACATGGGTTATAAAAAGGTTCATATCACTTGTGCCATGGTTCAATTGATGTTGCATTATGAAAGACAAGTTTGTGGGCCTAGCTTTACAAGTTAGCACTCAGTCTATGAGGGCACCCATTGCCTTCAAGTATTTCATCATGCATGATAGGTTCCTCCTTGTCGTCCCAGACTCTCCTTCTTGTGGATTGAGACCTTTGGATGTATTCAGTACAAAATCCTAAAACTTCTTCAATGGCATAACCAATTGCCATGCTCCCTTTTGGTTGAACCACATTTCTAACATATCCTTTTAGGTTTTTCATGTATTTCTCCATAGGGGGTACATCCACGTAGTGTGTACGAGGCCACAAAGATCCAACTCCTTTATTAAATGGACTACTAAATGTGTCATCACATCAAAGCATGTTGGATGGAATATTTTCTTTTATGTTGACATAATTTGTACAACTTTTGCCCTTAGCACTTGCATGGTGCTAGGATCAATCACCTTTAAATAAAGTTTGTTAAACATTTGGCTTAGTTTAATAAAAGACATCCTTGTTTTTTCTTGCATCAAATTGCAAAAGCAAAGGGGTAATACCTATTGCATGAAAATGTGGTAATCATGGGACTTTCAGCCCCTCAACTTCCCATCTTTCTACACCCTACTTCACAAGGTTGTAACATAACAAGATGGAGTTTTCAAGTTTTTAATAATTTGAAAAAAACCTTTTTTTCTTGTTTTGTCATGACATAAGGTGCCACCAATTTTTTGTAATTACCATTAGGTATTTGTTGCAACCAAAGTTATGGCTGAATGCTAACTTCTTGTATATCTTTTATCACAACCACTATATCTCTCTCTCCAAATATTGTCTTTAGCATGTTCTCACATACATTTTTCTCACAATGCATCACATCCAATATGTCCTCACCAAAAAATGCTACCAAATGACAAGAAATGATTAATCACCACTAAAATCGATATTCACCTATAAATTTGTAAGATTTGGAACCAAATATAGAAAATGTGTCGTAACCCTAGCCTTGGGTTCATGAGCAAGGCAAAGGCTTGCAAAGGTGCAGGCCAAAAATGAAGCTTAGGAATCACATTTCATGCTCTCAGGAGTGTAGGAGAGTGCAAGGGAGTGAACCCCCGCACTCCCATGTGAGCTCCCACTTTGGGAGTTGGAATCTCAATGGAGTTTCAATGGACTTTCGAATCTTAAGAAGCTAATTTCAGGGGTCAAAACTCATTGGATTGAAAAGTTCCTTATATTGTTAAAAAGCTCTTGGAACTTAGATGTTTAAAATGGGCTTGCACATCCTATTTGGGTACTTAAAACATAAGTTATGGCCAAATGAAGGGCCAGGAATCAAATTACCAATTTGACTCCCAACCACTAAAATTCAGGAATCATCATGATTTATTTATGTGCACATAGTGTGAAAGATATTGTTGCAAAGCTCTTGACGTGGGCTACAACTTTGCTTTAGACCTCACCTCAATCGAAGGTTTGCATAAAAAGTTATGGGCTTCCAAAGTTGCGAAAGTCCCTATTTCGAGAGTTTAAGGACTCCCAAGTTGGGAATCCAAGGACAAAATGACATTTGGGTGCAAGCACCATGGCCATGCACATAAAATATTATAAGGGGGAAGGTGGTGGCTTCCCCCAAGTTCGGGCAATGGTGAGTCCGTGGTGAGTCTTATCAGTATGTGTTTGCTCGTGGTTCGTCTATGCACCAAAAGTGCTCCAACTATACATTAACCAACTTATTGTTTGGTTTGTGCAAGTTTGTATGAATGATTGACCCGGTTGTCACTCATCCTAGTCCTCATCCCGGAGTTCCAACATGCCCCTTTACCCCTGAAATGTTGTGAGCCAAGGAGCATACCTAAACTCCTTATCCTTTTATTGTTTTCACCTTTGGACTCGCAATCGAGTTTATCAAGGAGCTTGGGGGTGCGTCAAAAGGGATGTGTCTCGATTCGTCATTCAAATAGATATTATATCAACCATGAAAGGGTGATATGCAAATTTAGTCCATGAATTATTTCAATCATCATACCAAATTTAAACAACAACTTGTATTAGTACAAGTCCATTAGGCCAAAAATCAATGCAACAATGTACCAATTACCAATCATAGTTTTAACTCTACATTTGCTTGAATGGATTCTACAAAATACACCTTTAGGGTTTGAGTGAACTAACACCCAACATTGCCCTTCAAAGGATGGGTGGTTTATGATTATAATGTAATGATCTATTGGGATCCAGTTCCCTAGAAAACTAGGGTGGTTAGTTTAGTTGTTATTTTAAACACCTATAAACCATGTAGGTAGTACAAAATAAGTTTTATTGGAAAAGATATAAAATATATTCTTACATAATAATTATTTATTTTCCTGCCTATTTACTTATATATAGGATTTACTTCTTACAAAATGGATTACTAGGGTGAAACCTCCAATTAATTCAATTTAAGGTTAGCCACAATTGAGTCAACATGCATCCATTGCTTGGTACAATTGGCTTTCTAGCCCCCAAGCACCTTCATTAGCTTTGTTGGAATTATTGTCTTGCAATACAACCCTTACCCTAAACCATAATTTAGAGCCCTTCAATTGTGACAATTTTCGACTACATTATAACACATAGTAGATATGACCACATTTTGGTTCCTTGAAAAAGGTACCTTATGTTGTGCAAGATGACATGAAAACCATATAAAGTTGCATAACTAAAAGCATCATAGCTTGGCCATTGCCCTACCAACCTTGGTATCACCCATTAGAGTTAGACAACATTGCAAACAATACATAGGACTCATCAAATTATAGCAAATTCATTCCAAAATGTTAGGTTAATGCATACCATGGCAGCATCAAAGACTTGTTTTGCCTATGCTTGGGTGGATTCTATAGAACACACCTTCAAGTGCTCATCTAGAATCACCATCCTATAATGTGGCTACAACCCTAAACCAACTTTTAAAGGTTTTCCACCTAACATTTATAGTCACTTTTGTAACACATGTAGGTAATTCGACATTTTGGTTAATTAAAAAAATTTGCTTTGTCTTGTGAAAATATACATGAAGACCATACAATTCTAATAGAACCTACCACACCACAATTTGGTAAAAGTGAACTAGCTCCCATCACCGCACCATCCAATGGATGCTCATTTTGAATATTCCAATTTTAACCTTGAACAATTTAATGGTTGGTTTCAATCCAGTAACCCAATTTGTAAAAAGTAATTACAAAATTGGCATGGGTACCCAACAAAATATTTAAGTGTTGATTGGAGTTGCCATCCATCCTGCCTAGTGGAGTAATGGGTGTTGACTCAATGTGGCCAACAAATGGAAATAAAAAATATTATTAAATCATTCAAGTTTGTCTTTAGTTATATGCAACATGGATGTTTGATTAACCTCGTCATGTTTAATCATATATATATCCGATGCCAACTAGGTAATGCCACCTAGGATTATATTAATTAAGTGGCATTAGTTAATTGTAATTGTAATTGTAATGCCACCTATGTATGGGCATTTAGCATTGGAATTCAACCAATGTCCTTGGGCTACAACCCTAACCCTAAATTCAAAGCCATTACACCATGGATATTTGGTGGTCCTACCTAGCACCAATGCACTATAGTACCAGATTTTGGACCATGCCCTATATTCCATGGTCTAGCTACTTACCTTTGAGTCCATATAATCCATGTCATAGCTTGTCACCACATAAGTTTGAAACGAAGCCAATGTGGAATTTTCAGCCCATCTAACAATTAAAACCATCAAATCGACTTACTATAATATGCATGCATTTCTATTAGTTTAAACCCCTCATCCAAATTGGTAGTGCCTAAAATAATTCTACAAATGCTTAATTGGATTCTTCATGGGGAAGTGAAGGGCACATGGCAAGCAAGGAACCAAATTGAATTATGTTCTTTCATTTAGATAACATCTTAGATAACAAATAATCATCATTCAAAAATATTATATATTTAACCCTACCACTATTATCACACCTGATAGGGTTTTGATGCCTCAAAAAAACATATGCCAAGCTTACTAAACATGTTGAATTATAGTTCAAGTGTCATATTTCAGACAAATTGGTAATGATGGTTTAATTCCCCGTGCTACACACAAATGATAGAGGCCATACATTATAAAACATAAAAACTAGAGTTTGAACAATTTATACTTGTCAATACAATAGACAAAAAAGTATGCTCATTCTTTTAACGCCATGGACACAAACCAGATCATCCCTATCTTTTGTTCCCCGCATTGATATCATATTCATCCATTCCTCACTTTCCTCAACCCTTGCCAAAAAGTTAATAGCAAACACTCATGTTGTGCAGGCCTAGGTTCTGGTTTTCCATTAAAAGCATCATGGTTTTTCCTTTATGGGCGGTGGCTACCAAGGTAACGTCAATGTCCTTGGTACACATTCTTATTTAGTTGGGGTGATTGTCTTATCTCCAA
>Ga0209208_10005336_pt1 | contig 17938 bp, 16 predicted proteins | sample S1TSphfallax_3_FD_187694 | JGI IMG/M metagenome (GOLD analysis project Ga0209208, IMG submission 187694) | Host-associated microbial communities from peat moss isolated from Minnesota, USA - S1T2_Fd - Sphagnum fallax MG (SPAdes) (version 2) | ecosystem: Host-associated > Plants > Peat moss >... | reverse complement strand
TTTTTTAAGACAACTTCAAGAGCGAAAGAGAGAGACAGACAGAAAGAGAAAGGGAGGGAGAGCCTTTGAAACCTGTTCAAAGATCTCCACTTTGTTGGTTGGCAGGAATGTAACACGCAAGCTCCCTCTAGTACCAACGCAAGCTCCCTTGGGTAGCGGCAACACCAACACCCTCCGGCTCCGGCAACAATAGCAACAGAAACAATAGCTCAAGAACTTACAAGCGGCAAAAGAAATCTGTGGCTTTCAACATGAAGCACAGAAAGTGTAGTTTTTCTAAAATTGAAATGTATTGCAAAGAAGTAGTGAAAGCGTATATAAACGGTGGCCGTGTAGTGACCACCGTGAGCATCTAGAAAATCCCAATAAACTATGGAGGCAACTCTCAAAACAAGGAATTCTAGAAAAACTAAAAAGAGAAAGAAAGGGTTGGACCTTTTATACCGTCGCCAACAACTGAAACCCTAAGTACCTAATGGCGTACAATCGCCTAAGACCGTGCATTAACCCTAAAAGCGCACATGGGCATGCCCGTAACTGGCCATCATGTATGAGGCCATGTACAGGCATGACATAAGGGGTTAAACAATTTCACTAAGTAAAATTTTCCAAATTCACTCAAAAATCTAGAGAAACCCATAGTGAACTAAGACGCATTTCCTATTAGTGATGGGAAATAAAAACCCCAAGGTATGTCTCTCATGGACAATGAAAACAATAACCTAAGTACAATGGTTAAATTTTTAGTTGTTTGAATAACAAGGGGGGTTTATCCATTAGGTGACTAGTTTGAGCTTATTGGTTACTGAAAATAGTCTGGGTGTAACTTGGGGAACTTTCTAACAATCATATTACTCATTATTTTTGAAATACAAAAGCAATGAAAGTTCTAAGAATGATGTATTGTAAAATTCGATGAAAAATAATCTAATGCAACGAAACTTGGCTTACAATTGGCAACATTATTGCACAAATTAAAATCTTGATCCATCTTTGAATCTTCCACTTGATTCTATAGCTCATGCACATGATGAATGATTTTTAAAAAAATTTGTGATGTAACCAAATGGTGGTTGTGCATAGGAAGATGTTGTGAACACATGGCCATCATCCATAAAAAAAAATACAAATTTCTAATAATCTTTCTATATTTTTGGTTATTTACTCAAAATCATATTTTATTTGGTGATTTTTACCTTTTTGGAAAAAAAAACCTTTCAGTAATTAAAATCTTCAAAAATAACTTCATTTTTTTAAATTTTAATTTCTATTTTTGGAAAATTTTCACAACTTAAAAAAAGGTTGCACATGATTATGTCGCACATTAACAACTTTAGCTAGGAATACCATGACTTAAATTCATAATAGATTTCTTACAAATTAACATTCTTAAAATTTATAATCAATATCAATAAAATTTTATAATAATGATGTTCCAATGGAAAAAATTATTCAAAATTCAATAACTCCCACACCTTAAGTCTAAAAAAATACAAAATCACATCCATAAAATCCTAACCATGAGGCATTTCCCACAATATCAAAAGTGCATCCCAATTTTCTTTCAATTTTTATTTTATTTTATTGAATTTCCAATGACAAAATTGTTGAATATTTAATAATTCTTACACTATAAGTCTAAACATTACAAAACCACTTCAATGTACCCAAATCATTGAGTGCTTTCCAATAGTACTTAAAGTGCAATGGGAGGTGTTATGGTTTGGGAGATATCAAAACGAAACAAAACAAATTACATTATCGCAACCTTTTTAAATAATAAGATGGGTATGCATTGGAAAATGATTATTGTAGTACTTGAACAAATTTGGCAACAAACTATCGAATAATTAGTTAAATATCAAATCTTAACTTCAATAATTAATTTTTTAATTTTAAATTTTTTGGTAGATAACATTTATAAAAAATAATAAACATAATTTTGTTATCTTTGTCAAACAAGTTAAGTTTGTCTAGATTGTCACATCTTTAAACTCTAGGATTGGTAAGTTTGAAGTTCAAACCTTGACAATCAAATATTTCATACTTCAATTTTATAAAAATTATTAAAATTTGGCACAAGTAATAAATATTTTTTCAAATTTTTCGAAAAATAAAAAATCATTTAATTTATGCCAAAACCATTTGTGTACCATGATAACATTTTATAATCGATGTGGTACGCATTGGTAGGGGCCCATATGGGTTGTGGATGGCTTGATGTTCATATAAAACTATGGTCTTACAAGAAAATAAGAGGAAATGACATTGACATTGAAATTTTAATCTCAATTCATTCAAAGTGGAATATGTGAAAACTAGAAACTTAACAAAATTGCTTTTGAAAGGTATTATTATGGCTTAAAACAATGTTAAAAAACCAATAGATGTGGCATCAAGAGAAATGTGGCTTGGTGTGAAAAGGAATGAATTAGGGTACATTCATGGTTGAGGTACACAAAAGGAATGTTTCACCCCAAAATCACTTTCAAAACAACACTTTGAATGACCATTACGGTTATGAAATAATTTATTTGGTAGATTTTCTTCTTCCAAATAATCACATACTTCTTGATGAAAATGGTGGTGATTTTTTGTGATTTGGATGATTGAAACATGTCCTTAAGTGTCATGAAAAAGGGCTCAAGAATAGTGTTTCACTACACAATTTTATTGAAAAGGATTCAATAGGACTAGCAATGTTTGTTCAAATTGCTCCAAATTTTTAATTACAAATAGAATAAAATATGTTCTATAAGATGGCACACATTTTTAGTGGAATTAATCACCAAATTTTGTGGAATTGATGTTAGAATCGTGGATTTTTTCATAAAATCAATGCGTTAATAAAGTTAATCAAATTAATTTTATTAATTACAAATTTACATTCCAAAGGTTTGGAAAAAAATATAAGAGACGTGGGTGCCAAAAATAAGACATTATTTGACGTTTTCAATAGGGTTTTAACACTCCAAATGAAAGTATGCCATTCTAGAATGTCTAAGTAGTCTTACATTCCTTTTTGGTTTATACTTGAACATGACATTCAAATTTGTTCAATGGATTTGAATCATTCATTATAACATTTATTAGTTGAAAGCCTAAACATACATATCCCCCTTTCATTGTTTAGCATCTCAAAACATTCATTTTGCTAAATCCTTGCTTTAGGATTGAGGACACATGACAAATGAGTGTCATGGTTCTTGTTGTGGTACCCCAACCATGAATGCACCCATTAGGTTTCTGTTGGTCACATCAACTTTCAAGTAAATTGAAGAAAGGATGTGCTAAAAAGATTGTCTTTTTCCTAGAAATGGCAACATTCGAACAACTTTACATTATGAAGACATTTTAATGATGGTAAAGGTGTTTTGCATGTTTGTTATTGTTTTGTGTGAGTTGGTTGTTTTGTGGGTGTGATTTAAATTTTTGGAATGTTGTTAAGGCGAAGAATAAGAGGAAAAAACAATTTAAAAATTAAAGAGATGGAGTTGAAGCAATGGTAAGACTTGTGATGGGGACAATGGATTGTGTGGATTGTGGAGTTTAATGAGTTGAATAAAGGATGGAGGATATTGATAGAGAGGACACCATGGAAGTTAAGCGTTTTTGGTGTTGCAAAAATAAAGATAGGAAGTGACGAGTTTTTTTTAAAACATTTATTGATGATGCAATACTAAAACCTTTTTAAAGACAATTTTTGATCTTGTCTTTTATTGAGTTTGGGAGTTGTAGTTAACTTCAATACTATAAATCCACATGAATAAAGGAAGAATGTGTGGGGAGGTGATGTAAATGTGAGGATGTCAACTTAGATAATAAAACATGTGGTGGGTGGTGTGAGGATTTCCAAAAATGAACTCATTAGTTTTGACATTACATTTGAACAAAACAAAAGCCATTTGGGTTATGACATAAGAAAGTTCAGTTGTGGGTACCCTTGTGTGCATGAAAGTTGTTGCAAAAACCAAAAAAAATGAAATGGGTTTGCATTAGTTAGTTTCTTGGAAATTTTTTGTGGGTAATTTTACATTTGGGTGATGATCAAGCCTTATGTTTAACTTAGGAGCTTTTGAAAGTACTAAATCACATTCAATTAAAAGAAGGATTTAATGTTGAAAATCTACATTTACATTTGGCTAAATGAAAATTCAATTGACAACTAGAATAAAAAGGGAGTTGATCCCATAAGCAAACTTTAATTTTTCATGTCAAGATTTGCAATAGTTTATAATGCTTTGCTATGTTGAAATTTGCTAATTAGTTGTCTACAAAGTGAAGATGAAAGCCATGCAGTCTAATCAATTGTGCAATCCATGTTATTTTATTAAATAATGCAATGGTAGTTCTGGAAATTTATATTATTGTTGTGAATTTGATGTTCACTGCTTTTGGTTACATTATGATTAATGTTCCAAAGTATGTTGATCCCAACTTGGTGAACACATTTTTTTGTGTTTTTTGGTGTCTTAATTCACCAAAATGACAAAAAAATGGTTGTCAACCCCTAGACCTAAAACCTAAAATACATTTGCTACATGTGGTGGAAAATAATGTTGAGTGTTTTTTACCTTTATAAAGAACTTCCAATTTGGTTTTGAAAAATAAATTTAAATGGTTATAGTTGTAATTTTGGTTCCCTACATAAACGAAACTTGGAATGTGATTTTGAAATTAGGTTTTCAAAAGATAAATTCTAACTCAAATTTTGGTAGTATTTTAAAATAAAAATTATTTCTAGGTAGCCTTGATTGGAACTGATGATTTATTCTTCATTGACCCTTTATTTTATTTTAATTTTTTTTTCAAAAATCCCAAATTTGAGAAATTTGGTTTTGGTTCTAGTCTTTAGATGTAAATAAAACAAAAAACTTAGTCCTAGGTATGGTTTTTAAAATAATCCAATTCTGGTTCCAAAAATTAAACATGATTTTGGTTCAATTTATATTAATTAAAACTTAAAACTAATGGTTCTAACCCATCAAATGAATTAGATGCTTGTTCAACATTAGCGGAAAACTAAAGACAGTGTGGTGAGAAGACATGTAGATGGAGATGCATTGGGACACCAATTGTCTATCAAAATACGTCTATAGAATGCACAAGTAAATGAGAATAATTTGATCTTTTTCAAGGCCATAATAAACCAACACCCACCAATGCACCACTTTGAATGGCTATTGGCTAAACATAAAACTCTTTTTCATTAGATCCTTATCCTTCAACTAACTAACGCATGTTATCACAATTAGTTTGTTTAACATTATATTTATTTATACTTAGGTTTGTCAATTCTTTTTCATATTTTTCATATGTAAGAAGTTACTTATTAACCTCCCTACCCTTATTGACTACCTTTAGCTATGAATTAATAAGCTAAACTTCATTTGGCATACATAGTGATTTGTTTATTTACCTATCTACTTGAAAATTCAAGCAACATAAAAGTACACCTACTTACCTACTCACCACTTAATGGTGCCACCAAAAGATTAAGGTATTTCATGAAAACAACTAAATATTTGTCTCCCCCCACCCACCTTTTTACTACCCATTAATGTGGAATGACATACAATATGAACCCACTTAATTACCAACTTTCGATCCCTATAGTTTAACCTTGGAAACCTACCAACACCAAAAAAAAAGTCCAATGTTGTGATTGAAGAATGTTGGTATTACAAAAACCTTGTCATCTTTGGCCTTTTAGGTTTTGATGATATTATAAGATGAACCCCAAATTCAATACTACAATAAGTCATTAAAGAAAAATTGTGATGCCTAGAGAAATAAAGGGAGAGCAAAAAAGAAAGAAGTAGATCAAACCAAAAAAACAAAAGAAAGAGTGGGAAGGTATATTCAAAAACTTGTTCCTATTGTTCTCCTTTGAGCTATTTCACCTTTGCACACAATGTGCAAGAAGTAAAGCCAAAGGAGCTTTAGTATGGAGCATGAGAGCTAGGGGGGAACTTAAATGTGGAGGGCTTGAAAAACTTTAGTGTGAAATTTAGTGATGGAAACAATGAGGAAAAAAAGGGAGGTTAGGTTGAGAAGGAAAGTAATGGGGTGAGTAGAGGGAGCACATGGTGGGTATGTAGGAGGTGAATAGGGAGTAGGTAGGAGGGAACCCAAGTCAAATAAAATATGATGTGAATTGGGTTTCATCCCAAACCCACACATAACATGTTCTTTTGGATAGTGCACTTGGGTGTTGGGTCATGTGTTTGCAAAGGATAAAAGGAGATGAAGACCATCGCTTTGAAGTAATGCTTGAACATTATGTTCATATTGTGTTGAACTTACAAGCATTTTGAAAGGTCTTCAAAAGAAAATTTGAAATCTTTTGAAACTTGTTGTAAGACATTTTTTTTTAAATACTTAATATGCTATAAACACATCTAGGATCATATTATGAAGTTGAAAGCTTGAAACTTTAAAAGGGCATGTGATGAAATTTCACTTAGCTTAACTTGACTTTGGTCATTTGTGTTATATTTTTGTGTTTTTTCCAACTTTCTTGTCATTAAAAAATGTGACTTTGTGTTGCACTATTGTCCAAGGCATCATGGCCTTTAGAGCTACAAGTTGTAAGCCATTAGCTCTAGCTTTTTGAATTTGTTCCAATTCCACACTTCAAGTTCTTCTTAGCTAGTCATTCACTTAAGAAGAACATTCATATGATTAATATTTTTTGATGGTGTTTAAATTTCACCTTGTGAATTATGAAATTTAAACACCTTAATGGGGACAAAATAAGGGAACTTATTTGATTCTAGATTTTATTTTAAAAACCTTTTGAAATAAAAATTTCAAGAAAAGATACTTGAAGATGCTCAATATTCTTGATAGTCATTCCTAAAATCTAGGATAGTGGTAGATGTGAAGGAACAAATCTTCAACTCCACAAAATGAAACATTTTGAAAATTCATAACTAATTTTAAGATGATCAAAAACATATTTTTTCCCCCCCTAAAAAGCTATAATAATTCCCTACAAAAGGATCTTTTAGTCTTTTTCTAAATTAAAAACCCTAGGATTGAATAAAGTTTGAAATTTTTCCAAATCTACCAATCTAGTCCTTAAAATAAAATTTTAAAAAAGAAAAGAAAAAGAAGAACCTTGCTTCCATGTAATTAATTTACATTGTCTTTAACACAACTAGTCTTGGCATCCAACCTACTAAGGCGTTTTCTTGTCTTCATTCTTCCATCTTCTTTTATTCCATGCCATAGCCACCATTGGATGATTTAAGCTTTATTTTGCTTCTTTCCTCCTCTAGCGTTTCTATTCTTTTTTTGGTGTGCTTTCTCTAGTGCATTTTGTTCATTTTCCACCTTGTGACCTTTTGTTTGGTTTTTTCGCTTTGACCACCCTTGGGAACTCATTGGACCTACAACCATTTGAAGTAAAAAAATTTTGTTGGACTACTATTTACAATGTTATCATCTACCACTGTTGTTCATAAAGAGGTGTCATCATCTACTATTGTTGTCCTGAAAGGGAGGTGTGTTGTTAGTGTAAATGATCTAGGTTGTGGTGTTTGAGACGTGGCTTTTGAGGGTAAAGTCTTGAATAGATATGGGACTTATGATTGAGTAGCCAAAAAGCTCATAGATGATTTAGGCTATGCCTATCTCTATTGTGAATTCCTTGATGCAATAGGTTTACCACAATCACCCTAAGGGTGAAATCCCGTCACATTCATGTGCATGAAAAAGGTTTTATGGCAAAATAAAGAATTTTAGAATTGAAGCCAAATCACAACGAGTGTTCAAAAAATGAGACATGCTAGTTTTCATTACGTTAAAATCTACCATCGTGTTAGCCATTCTAGCATTTTAGCTTAAATTAATTCCCTTTATTTTTTCATATGAATTCCCTACAAGAATTCAGAAATAGGTCTTTATAGTCCAAATTTTCCAATGGCACCATTGTTGTCATTGTCACAACAATTAGAGGTGGTCAAAAAATTGCCTTGAAAGGTAGCTTATGGTTGCCAATGGTGAAGGTGAATTTGATGAAGACGTCTTTACTTTTGGGAGTTTGTTCAAGACCGAGTTGACCAATTGGTAGAGATAAAAAATGTCAATCAATGTGTTATGGTTTTGGTGAAGAATGTGATTGCAACAACAACGAGTGATTGATTCTTGTGAGCACAACCCTACACTATATTTTCCAAAGTCATTAACGAAGGGGTCCAAACACAATTGCTTAAACTACACACCAAGTTGACAAGCAACCAACCTCTTGTGAGAGAGGTACAATCTTACTACTTTCTTCCATCCCATCTATAGATTGTATAAATTATGTTTTACAATTTCTTTGTTTGGTTGATGAATCTAACCTTTTTCCAAGTTGTTGGAATATTGTCCATGTTGAATCCAACAACCCTTCCTCTCCAAAAACTATGTGCAAAATGTCACACCTTAGACATTGTTGTTTCCACAACAAATGATGATGTCAATTGTAATGTTTGTCATGGCAAAACAACCATAAAGAAGGTTGGATATTTACGCACCTCAATTGCAACAACCAGAGATCCCATCATTCTTACCATTGAAGGGAAATGGTTAGAAGGTGTGGTGCACATGTCAAAAACTAATTTTCTTATTAACACGTCCAAAATAGGTTCAACTCCTTACCAAAACCAAATTATGAGGCAAATTCCTTTTAACTCCTACTTCTCAATTTGTGGGTTTTGAGGAACAATTGAAGAAATGTTTCCTCAACCTAGATCACCTACTAGTTCAACTATTGATTGTTTAGTATACCCTAATTTTGTGGCCTCTTTTCTTCGTATTCTTCTTACATCCTCATCAGATTTTCATGTTAATGTGGAGTTTAGTAATAGAAAATGAAAGCTTGAATTTGGTGGTTATAAAGTTAACCCAAAGATAACAAAGTTTTGATATTTTGCGAAAAGATTAATTTTGATTTTTGGAGCATTCTGCTACTTGAACTTTCACTTTTTTGGAATTTGCCTAGCAAATTTTCGTTTTTCCAAAATTAAGTTGAGTTGACACAAAATTATAAATGATTTAGAAATTTGGAAGATTACCTAATGTTTTCAAAACCAATGAAACAAGAAATGCAAACACTTGCCCAAAAAATGCATTTTAATTGGAATGATGATTTAGATTGTGTTTTGATAAAACTTTTGGAAACTTATTCAAATGCACCTTTAGAATACATTGTCCAACTATTTAATTCATCATGTAATACCAATGTTACTAAAACTCAAGTACATAATCATATTCAATACATGTGGGAAAAAAAAAATAAAGGAAAATTTTGTTGGTTTTGTTAATTTTGCAATTCCAATGTCCATGCCCAATAACATCCCAATATCTCCAATAATTGAAAATAATTGTTTCATAGTTAAAAATTTACCAAAAATTTAAAATATTTCAATAATTGAAAATATATCAATGATTGAAAATATTCCAATGGTTGAGAATGTCCCAATAATTGAAAATGTTCCAGCAATTAATGGGATGCCAATAAGTGAAAATGTTCCAATAGTTGAAAATACATGAATAATTGAAAATGTTCAATTAATCAAATAATTATCTAAATTGTAAACCACAAAAAACATCACACAAAAGAAAAAGATTGATTTTCAATTGGACCCCTTATGGTGAAACTATTTCAAAAACAACAAAATCCCATTTTAATGTAACTTTTTTTACAAAAGCTATGATTTTACTACATAAATTTCCACACATCAAAAAGAAAAAATGAAAAATTATTTTTCACCTAAAGTACACAAATAGTAAAAGCCCACAAGTTTGTATTCTAAATACAAAAATTGGATCGTCAACACAAAATGGATGCAACTTTAAAAATATCAAAGAAATAAACAATATTACAAAAAAATGAATTCAAAAGAAGACACATGTGAATCAAAACATGTTAATGCATATAGGCACAAAATTCAAGATGTTCCAATAACACCATTTTTTGTTGTGAAAGATTGTGTTTTTTGAAACAACTTGAAATTGTTGGAAATAAATTAACACAAAAAAATAGCATAGTTTTAGAAATTGAAATGATAAACCATAAAATAATAGCACGCATATGGTCAAATTGTTTAAATAACATCAACAAAGGCAAAAGACCCCAATATCAAGTTCCATATAATATATCAAGAAATAAAATGATATCATCAGTAACAAAATTAACACATTTAGAAAAACATCTTATTTCTCCACGGTTAGCTTTTGTTCAAATATATGAACTTCATGGTTATGGTCAATAAAAAATGAAAGGTATTGTTATTAATGTCCCATCAAATATTAATCATGATGAGGCAACAATAAGTGTATTTTTAAAGTGATGACTTGAATATAATCACCTAACATGGTTGGAAATGTGCATTCCAATTTAGTCATGTTGGCATTAAAGGATTTAATTTCAACACCATTATACTCAAATTAAAAATTTACCATACATTGTCAATGGAACAATTTGTTTTCTATGCATACAAGCTTGTCTACTCAAACAAATGACCAAAAAACTTATCATTAATGATTCTGATTCTAAAAATGAAAACCATGTTACTTGTGCACCAATAGATTCCATGATACAAAACTTTTTTAGATGCTTAAAAAATTAATGGTTATATATTCTATTGCTCCAAGTCAAGATTTTCATCCTTCAGGTTTTTTTAGAGATAATCATTCAAAATAATTGAATTTTCCAACATTATTTTATGGGCATCCACGAAGCTTAACTATTTCTAAAAAATTATCATATCAACAAATAACACAATGGGAATTGCTTCACAAATCCAAATATTTTTCAAGTAATATTTAATACCTTTTTTAAAAAGTTGGCAAAGTTTCTATCCTAAAAGTTATAGGCTTTGGATGGATACATATACGTAAAAAAAAAACTAAATGGTAGATCATTGAAGGCTTTTGAGGTATGAAATAAACCAAATTTAAATAAAATTTTCAAATCATATTGAAGATATTGTGATTTAGAAATGCTATGTACTTCACCATATTATTTAGAAAATTTATTTAAAAAATTATTCATTATGATAAAACAAATTGGCCCTCCAACATGTTTTGTAACTTTCACATTTCCAAAAAGATTGTGGGATCCTCTCATAAAAGCCCTAAACACTTTACATGCTAAAAATTTAAATCTTCCAAACAAAATTGAAGACCTTCAATCTATTAATATAACAAAATTGATACATAACGATCCTATAACATGTGCAAGATATTATGATCATAAAACATCATGTTTTCACACATTATTCAACAAAGACCCATCTATTTGTGGATAAGTGTGTGATTTTTGTTTTGTCACAAAATTTCAAAATCATGGTAGTGAGCATGACCATGGCCTTTTATGGATTAAAGATGCACCAATATATGGAATTAATACAAATGAAAAAATTGAAATTTTTGTCTATAAATGCATTTCATGCGATATATTGTTATTGCCAATTACATTACAAAATGCACAACAACATCAACACATTCGAACATGTAAAAAACAAATCATGTTGTCTATAAATTCCATTATCCCTTACCTCCCATGAATAAAACAACAATATTAAAACCACTTGAATTAAAAGAAGGCTTACATTTTAGAATTTTGTTTTTACAACAACAAGCAATAAAAGTTTTTGAATTTTAAAAAGATTTTAAAACAAATGAAAACATTACATTTTCTGAATTTTAAAATCAACTACATCTTGGTGAAAAAACATGCATATTGAGTTTGAAAAGCAAATTATTGAAACCACATTTTTTTTTGTAATGAACACCATCAAATATTAAAACCCATGCATTTAGCATACGTGCTGCTCCTTTATGGTTTGCAAATACATATATTCAATTTATTTTAAATCCATATGTAGCTGCATCATATTGTACATCATACATGACTAAAATTGATAAATCTATAACCTTAAAATTGCATTCAATAATAGAAAAATGCATTTTAGATAAAACAAATGCCAATATTAGAATCCATAAATTAGGCAATGTTTTTTTCAATGTTTAACAAATGTCTCTTCCTAACTAGTTACTTATTTAGTTCTTTCAATTCTTTTATATCATTCATCATGAAGATTTAAATTTATCAATACTTCTCCATACCAAGAACATGCTTTGTATTAAAACCACAATCCTTATTAAATCAATTAGAACCCGATTATACTAACACGTTGTGTGCATCAATTATTGACAAATATTTAAATCGACAAAATATATATGAATATTTTATCATTAGGAGAATTTGCCTCCTATTACAACATGAGAAACAAAAACTGATCATAATGTCACAAACAAAAAATCATTAGATTTGTGGATTAAAATAAACATAAAGATATAGAAAATTGGTCAAGAAAACAACTTCTTTTGTATTCACCATTTAATTCTTTTGAACATTCATCATTAGGACACATATTATTTGGCATGATGCATATTGTGAAATAAAGGAAAATATATCCATAATTAGATCTAAAACAAACATACGAATGAAAAATATGATGTTATGAATTTACAATCAAACTCTTCACATCCACAAAATATATGGAATGATGACATTGATGATGACAATGGTGACACATGTCCTTTACCCCATCACAAATACATTAAATATTGAGACATATGATTTGAAAAATGATTTCATCATTTAATCATGTAATACATTATATCATAAAATACAAAACTTTGAAGATGATGGTTTCACAATATTGTCAAATTCTATGATAATGGATGAATCAAAATATCAGAGTATGCTTAGACAATTAAATGAAGAAAAAAAATTAATATTTGACAATATCATGTATAGAAAACAAATGTATCATAATATTCAAATACATATATTTTTGACAGGAGGTGTTGGAACTAATAAAACTTTTACTTTAAAACTAATAATTCAAGGTTTATTATGACTATATAATAAAGACCTTTCATTAAACTTAACAAAAATAAAAGCATTACTTATGACATCTACAAGTAAAACTACATTCAATATTGATGGTCAAACAATACAATTGGCATTGAACATACCTATTCAACAAACATTAACAAATTTGTCAAATTTATCATTAGATTTTAAAAATAGACTCACATTTCAATATGAACAATTATAACTAATTGTAATTTAAATGAAATATTTTTTGTAGGTGCAAGAATGTTCAATGTTATAGATGACTAACTAAGGGTAATAAAACATATTCAAAATGAATTATTCAATGGTTCAGATGTCATCATGTTAGGTGACTTTTCTCAAACAACTCCTATTAAAGATTGTTGGGTTTTTTCATCCCCAAGAATGTTGGACATTATAAATGCATTAACACCAAACTTTTGGAAAACCAATGTTAAATGTTATGAATTAGTATTAGTTATAAACAAATTTTGTACCTGCACACAAACTTCAGAAGACATTCAATCTATCAATTCAAATTGTTGTCAACAAATACCAACATTTTAATTACACCACATTTATTTTATACAAATACTCTAGTGCGAAAACATAATAATTTGTGTTTAACAAAACATATGGCCCAACATTTAATTTTGAAGTTGTAGACATTCATCATCATTCATATCCATCATCATATAAATTTCTAGATGACCCAAGTAAAATTGTAGGCTTACATATTACAATTCACATCGAACAAAATATGGTAGTTGAATTGTGTGCTAGAAATTATGCAACATATGATGGCCTTGTTAATGGAATTGATGGTGTATTCAAAACATCAACATCTTATCATAATAAAACCATAGTTTGGATATTGTTCCCAAATCAAAAAAATAGGAGTGTTAGCTAGAGAAGAATCTACCCACCTTTATACAAATAATATTCAACCAAATTGGATACCAATTGAACCAATTATCAAAAACATAAGAATTAGCAAAAAAAATCTCATATTATAACAAGAATTTAATTCCAATTTAATTGGCAACAACAAGAACCATTCATTGATCACAAGGATTCTCATTAGATGGGTCCAAATGACATATAATGAACCAATGTGTTTACTTTGCATTTAGGATTATTGTCCTTTTTGGGTTTTCTTTTTTCAAAAAACATGTTTTCCTAAAGAGGAATTTTCAAATGAATTTTTTTGAAACCTTTTTATAATTGTATTTATTGTTGCCCCAATATACCATACGTTTTGTTATAATCAAATTTGGATAAATACAAATTTTTGAAAGTGTACAAATTTTGCTAGATTTTGTGTTTCATTTTGAAAATTTGTCATAATTTCAAATCATACCAAAACATGTTAACACTTTCAAGTTATTTTTTTATATTATGAGCTACAAGTTTCTTTAAACGACATATGCATTGGGTCACATTTACATGTTGAAAAGGATTCATGAACTTTTTTAAACCTTAATTTTTGATTAATATATATATATATATATATATATATATATATATGAAAATTTGAGTGCTTTTAATTGTGTCTAATAGTACCCTATTACTATTAAAAAATTTGAAGATGAAAAAAATTGTATTATGAAAATTAAGGGGCCTTTTATGAAAGTATTGTCATTGAATGAAGTTATTAAACATCTTTTATTCAAACATAACTTTGATATTGAAATTTTGTTTGATTCAATTTTTTTTTTCAATATTCATATTATTCAATAAACACAACTTTCCATGATTCACATGCCATTAAAATGGCACCACATAGACAAATGTAACAAAATTGTAGAAACATTGACGTTTTGACATCAATTTTGGTTTGTTTGAGCTCATCCGCACCTAAATGAGTTAGCTTTTGATCCTACTAATGTTAAAAAAACATGGATTATCATATATTACTCTTTCTTGCAATTGAACAAAAGAACAAATATACTTGTTAACTCCACTCCAACATCAAAACTTTCACATTGATCAATGTGTAGTGGAAGAAATGAACAAATTAAAAACTTTTGCAAATTGGACAACTTTTGTTCCTCAATTGAAAAAACTTTATCATTCACATGTTATTATACAAGCCCTTAATACAATTTTTTTACGACAACATTACCAAGATGTAAATCATGACCACAACCTACAAGTATCACATGTTCTATGCATTTTGGAAACTAGAATACAATCATCAAATGATGAACAAATTTTCATAAATATATAAAAATATTCATACATTTCAATTTATGATGGTCATGGTTTGATCATGATGTACAATGAATAAATGCTCTTACATTCTTATTACACAACAACATGTAATGGATCAAAATATATATTAGTTACATTTAACATAAGAACTCAAAGAGCAATTCATATAATATGTGTTTATAGGAGTCATTCTTCTTTGATTTCCATGTTTTTCAACACATTAGAAACATTGATTCAAAAAATCCCAAATGATTGCCCACTCATTGTCTTAAGAGATTTTAATATTGACATTTTAGATGATAGCAATCATGAGAACAATAAACAACAATTAATAGACTTTATGAATAAATTTGAATTTAAATCCCAATTCAAAAATATCACAACAAAAGCTAGATCAAAATTAGACCATAAATGGTCAAATGTGTTAGGGAATGAATGCAAAGCAAATGTTTCATAAGCATATTGGCTAGATTTTCACAAACCAATTTATATAGCATTCAAACTACCATACACACTTCCGATTTATAGTATTAAACCAATATTATCTCTATTCATATGATGCGTTTAAAATCTTTGATTTTTATAAAAGAAAAAACATCTCGTGGCATAGTCATATGGGAAAGATGGAAAGAGATGGCAAAATATGGCAAAGATCCAAAGAGATCTACCAAAATATGCAATTGTAGTAGGCATGTAACAAAATGTGAAAAAAAAAATGAAAACTCCAAAAAGTCCAATATAAAATTCGCAACATCTCCCAAGATGAGAGAATGAAGAAGGACACAAGAGCAACCCAGACAGTAGAGAATAGTATGATCTTTCATACAAATTAAAATCCTTCAAAGCATACAACTTAAAAATATTTTCTTAAAAAACATCTTGAGGTCTAAACTAAGTTTTATCTTCAAACATTTCATCTTCGTCTTCAAATCAATCCTCCACTTCAATAGAGATTGAAAATGTTCTCAAACTAAACTGCCAGAACACAATATATATTAGATGTCTTGTGAGATTGGAGTGTCTCCAGGCAGCCGTAATGAAACAAACTTAGGAATCTAAGTATAGAAAAACTTACGTGCAATTATGATTCCTTTCAACTCGTCCCCACTATTTAAGCAGCCTCTTAAAGAGACTAAAGAATGTAACTTAGGTAATTCTCCTTCACCACCTTGCAGAAAATCCAAACTATGATTTTTATATCTATGCAGTGGAACATTTTCCACAAAAAATAGATGAGTGTGGACCCCCTTATTTTGTGCTCTTTCAAATGCTTCCAAACAACTTCATCAATCCAAGATGACAAGTCTTGGAGAATGCATCCAAAACCAAAAAAAACCAATGTAGTTGATGAACCCTAATTAAGTACTATCAAGCTATCCAAAACATTATATACTGTTAACTCTGTACAGAAGAATGTCGTTCTTTTGGTTTCGTTTGCCTTGGGTGGTTGTTCTCAAAACGTTGTTATACTAGTTAGTCTGTGTGGATTGGAATTTAGTGCGGCTCAAAACTTGTGTGCGCCACATTTGTATGTTGTGCAAAATAGATTCAGAATGGAGGTTCAATGTTATACGCACTATGCTTTTAGCTCTAGTAAACCATGCATATTCGTGAATTATCCGTGATTGTACATATACTCATATCTACTCATGGGGAAAACTATGGTCATCATCTAAATTAGTTCTATCAAACGAATTTCTTGCTAGTTTTACTTCACACAAATGGATGGACAAAATCTTGAAAAGGTCAAAGAACCGACAATTCTTTAAGGTTTTTGAAATAATCAGAATTGATGGTTCTTTGATTCTGGAAATTTCTGTTTCTTGAGAGTCTCAAAGAAGCAAGAATGGCAGTTCTCTGATTCTAGAATATTCAAAGAACCGGAGCTGGCGGTTCTTTCAAAATACAAAAGTACCACACAAAATTGCATTAAACCTCAAATAAGGCCATCATGCAATTTGCCTCAAAATGACAAAAGGGAGATGTTTCAACTTTGCATTTACAAAAAGCTCTACATGTCTTCATTATGTTCAAGAACCCCATCCTTCAGATTTTGCACAGAAACATTCAGAGCGGTTTCAGGGTGGTTCTTCTCAAAGTTGAGAAATCCTGGTTAGGTTTAAAGCCGGAATTCAACCCTATTATGTTTATCATGCCATTGCATGGGATTTCTTTATTGTTTTCACACCGTCGTCGTCTCCCCTTGTTGTTCATCTCCACGCCTCTTGCTTCTCATCGTTTACATCCACCGGGAAGAGCTTTCGTTGGCTGTGGCGGCGAGACCAAGCGTGTGAAGAGGAGGCTTTATGTGCCGGTTGCGGAGATCTCCAAATCGGCTGTGGTGATGGAGGAGCAAAAGGAGACCGATCGCAAGCAAGGTCGGAAATTATGCATTTAGAACATGATGCACTTCTGCTCAAATTCTTTGCAATATTGTGTTCTGCTGCATTGTCCTCTAGGGTTTTGGGCTCTCCAAGGTAGGGTTTTTAGTTGTCTAGGTTTTGGGGTTTTCTGATACTTAAAACTGTGTTCCAGAGGATGGCAAGGGAACACATGATACAAAGTGCAAGACAGATCAATTGCACCAAGTAGAACAAGGGAGTCGTGTTTTGGCATCTGCATCAAAAGAAGAAGCAAATCAGGGACTGGGCCAAACAAAGCTTGGAAGGTCCAAGACAGGTGCATTGGAGATTGATGGATTCTCAATTGAGGGGGTATCTGTGGGAGGTCAGGAGACATGTGTGATGGTCCCAGCCATGAAGGTTGCCTTTGATATTGGCCGTTGTCCAGAGCGGGCTGTCTCACAAGACTTTCTCTTCATAACAC
>Ga0209208_10005334_pt1 | contig 17945 bp, 7 predicted proteins | sample S1TSphfallax_3_FD_187694 | JGI IMG/M metagenome (GOLD analysis project Ga0209208, IMG submission 187694) | Host-associated microbial communities from peat moss isolated from Minnesota, USA - S1T2_Fd - Sphagnum fallax MG (SPAdes) (version 2) | ecosystem: Host-associated > Plants > Peat moss >... | reverse complement strand
AAAACAAAAAAAAAAAAAAAAAAGAATCATGAACATCGACAAGGATAATGTTGAAGGTTTGTATATTGTTATTATATGAATAATTTTTCATGTATTTGGATTGAATGTTGTTACAATATATTTAATTCCTAAAGATGTAAAAGTTTCATGTGATGATAAGGTTGTGAAATTGTCATATATATTAGATCATTATACCATTTCAACCATTTACATTAATCATTGAATGTGTTCTTGCATCAATGTTCAAAGATGTATAATTAAATGTTGATGTGTTCAAGTGTGTTTCATTGAAATGCAATATGTGAGTTGTTTTGAGATTGTAATCCAAAAAACCATCATTTTTATGTAGAGGCAAGGATTTAGTATTGAAAGAATTAATTAATACATGTGAATTACAAAGTAATGTGGTTTGGGGACAAGTTTATCCCATTATGCAATGGTTTGCAATCAGCACATTTCCATGGCAACACTTGGATCAATTTTTAAATTTTTCATTTGCAAAGGTTGAAGAAGGTAAAAAAATTCCTTTTTTTAACACAAAAAAATGTTATATTTGTTAAACCATGTTTATAAACATTAGTAGGATCAAATGCTAAATAATTTAATGTTAATCCTTATGTTTGATGTATAGTACATGTTGTAGCCAATTAAATGGGAAATTGTGTTATTGTTATAATGTGAGAAGAATTTGAACCAACTTGAATATCTTTGGATATGAGTTCTATTGGTGTCCATGTATGATGTATTTCATGTTCATACATATATGCATTTTTTTTCTTGTGAGTTCACCACATTTGGGATTATTAAATAATATCCATATGACTTTTTGTGAATTCAATACTTTAGTTGATCCTTGAGATATTCCATTGGCACAAATTACAAGATCATCATGTGTTGCATAATTTTTAGCACAAAGTTCAACCAACATTTGTTTTTTACTTTAACCTCTAAATGTAATCCTATTGTGAAAATTGCATCATTTTGTAAGGACAAATATCAAAATATTTATCTTGTGCATGCAATATGAATACATCCCCTTCATTTCGAAGGAAAATCAATTCATTATATTTTTGTTTCGTTTCATTCATGTAAAATAAATATGGAAAATTTGGATCATTTGGTGGTGTACAAAAACATTTCTTATTTATGGTATCCACATTTAATTGTGTAACAATTCAAAATCAATTTAAAATGTTGATGAATTATTTATCACTTTGGTGTATAACTTGTTTCAATTCATAACATTTAATTTTTTCCATCCAAAAATTTGGAGTTAAACTATCAATGTTGTTGCATTAATTAACCATAATTTGTTGTAGTGATGGGTCTTGTCATTTACATAGCTCCTCCGTAACTTCCTTTAATATTTATAAGACCTTTTACCATCCAAAACTCAAACCTTCTACTGCCATTACCACCTCTTCATAGTTTCACTAAATGACAATTGTGTTGTTTGAATGTACAAATTAAATTACATCAATGAAAATTTCCAAACCCCTTGTTTAAATGCCTTATTCTCACCCAAAACCTTTTCACATTACACTTCTACATTGTTCTACCTTCAAGCCAAATGCTTTCATTAGCATTTATGCATTGATTTACATCTCTTAGGAGCTTTGGTTACACATTTGGCCAACAATTCTACTACTAATGTTATTGAAGTTCAGCCCTTTCATCCCTTGAGGTATGGTCTCCCACATTTAGATTAATTTCCCTTTTGAAACTACCTTGAGCTTTTATCCCCATCCACGATAAAAGATACCAAATTTAACAAAATAACTTACCTTGTGTACACAACATGGAAAAAAATTGCCAATGAAATTGCTAAAGCCTAAATTAACCTGGGAAAAGCCCACTAGTTAATGCCATTGGTATCCACAACCCTTATACCACAAGTTATGGGCAACTTCCATGTGGACAAAAACCAATTTGTTTTATTTTGAAAACATAAAATTTATTTTAATATTGATTTTTCTTGGGTTTATCTATTGTGATGTTATTGTTATACAATAAGTGGAATTATTCATATTGTAGTTTGCTATAAGTTATCACAATCTAGAACACCCCAACCCCATATTTTGACTAAAATATATACACTACTATAAAATGTGAGTGTCATTCATTGGTCCTTATTCATTAGATTAGTGATTTCATTGCATCCCCATTAAATCCCATTCATCGTGACTAATGAATTCATTCAAAATCCATTGAAATCACTTGGCATACAGGGACACCTTTTGTTGTAGTGATATTTCATTATATAAAGATTTATTTAATAACCAAGCTCATCATAGGGTGAAGTAACACTAAAACATATATTGTCACTATGCCAAAATATGGTATCCATAACTACATTTCTAATTGAGTTTGCAGTCATATGTGCCAGCCATGACTTCATGATTAAGAACTAAATAAAAACTTATTGATTTTACCACCAATCATATTTATGTCCATAGTCGTAAGTGACATCAAATGACTACATAATCATACAAGGCATACATATGTTCGATTTAACTCATTTGGATCATTTGATAAAAAATTTGAACGTTTAATATTACTGTCAAAAATTTCAAAATGGTGATGCATAGCAATATTACAACCACTTGAAATGATCCACATGTTAAGGCCATGTCATGTATAATGATGTTTTTGGATTGTGGCACATGTAGCCAATCAAGTGTGCCACTTGCCTACTTGGTTTAAAGGTATAAATATTTTAAGGTTTTCCTATTAACATTTATTAGAAGCAACATTCACTTGCAATGTGTTTATTTGACCTAGATTTTTGTAGGTTTGGCATAGGCCAATGAGAGGTTTGGGGAGGTTTGCGGTTAGGTTTGGTACAAGCTCGGGTTAGGTCTATAATAGGTTTGGGTTAAATTCAATGTCAATTCGGGGTAAGTTTGGGTCAAGATTGGCAAGGGTTCAAGTTAGGTTTTGAAGTGGTTCATTTTAGGCTAGGTGTAAGTTTAGTTCAAGCTCGGAGGAGGATAATTCATTTAGGTGTGGAATAAGCTTAATGATGTTCAATTTAGGGCTTAAGGTTTAACATTGCCCATTCCAGGCTTAGGTTTAACAACATATATGGTTTTGTTTTCATGTATTTAATCAAATTGCACATGATATATCTATTCTCATGGCATTAGAAAACCTAGTACCTTGTCAACTAAACATCCCCACTTGCCATGAAAGTGCACACTTTCAAAATACACCATTGAAGTCACATAAATTAATGAACAAAAAAAATTTACTACCATGATATTTACTAGTAACAACATGAATGTTCTTTTGTTTGGGCATGCCATACAAAAACTTCTACAATCAACCATGTTTCAAGAGTCCTTTTATATGTTTAAATCACTTAAGAAAAACACGTGGACAAATGATTTTTTTGTTTCAAAAATCTTTTTTCCTTATCAAATGCTCAACAATTTCAAATTTTTGTGAACTTTAATATATTCCACAAGAAAGGATCCATATGTTCAAAACATTCCAAAAAAAAAAAACATATACACATTTAGATTTTGATACTCAAACATCCTTAAGCACTATTATAATTTTGAATTTGTAATCATGGTCAAAAGTAAAGTTATAAATTTTACTATAATCTAAGGCTTGATGCAAAAACAATTGAGTTTTCATCATGTTATATGTCATATTTGGCCTAAAATTTGATATTCTATTTGAAAAATTGTGTGATAAATGCAGTATAAACCAACAGAAAATTTGCACATGGAAAATGCACCCCTTGAAAAGGACTTTAACCTTGGTGTGATTAGCTCCTTATTTCATGCTTTCACTCAAGTTTGTTGCCTTATTTAAGACTAGGCCACCATGGTTTAAAGTTCATACCTTTAATAGCCCTACAAAAGCCTCCAACATTATCTCCATTTGTGCATGCCTCAAGGAGCTCACAAAATTGTGTTTTGTGCCAAATGTTATGCATCCACATTTGTTAGTATTAAATTACTGAAATTTATAGTAATTAAATTACTCAAATTTGAACTAATTAAATTGATGAAATTATTATTTTTTAATTATTAGAAGTTGTTGTTATTTAACTATTGAAACTTATAATAGTTAAACTACTATGAATTATAATAATTTAATCTTAAAAATAAAACTAAATTATTGAAATATAAACTACCAAAAATCACAATAATGTAATTACAAAACTTTGTAGTAAATAAATTACTATAAATTATTATTCTAGTGAATTACTAAAATTTATAGGAATTAAATTATTGAAAAGGAACTGACTCAAGTTTTAGCTATTTCAAACCCATCAAAGAATTGCCATTTTTCATCATCAAAGTTTGGGCATCCCTTTGGTAATATGCTAAATTATAATTACACACTTAAATATAACATTTAGCCATGGTTTAACTTAGAATAAAAAAATAAGATTGTCCAACATTAAGTTTGTTGTTACACACATTTGGAAACATAATTTGAAACTTCAAATTTCCCAATAGACAATTAATTATTTATAAATGGATAAAATGAAGGTAGATGACCATGTCATAGATATATTAGAACATCAAGTTCATTTAACTTAGAAGGGGTATTGAGATTCAATTATCAAAATCCTTTTTAATGCTACAATGACATGAAGGGTGAAAGTACACTAAGGGTGAACCAATTTTGTTCAAAAAAAGGTGATGTATAACAAGTATTTAATACATAATGAGTTAAAATTTTGATGGCATCCTTTAGTTATTCTAAACACAAGCAAAAAGCTTTAGAATTTGTACAACATTTTAGAATTCAAAGTTCATTTTGAGTCAAAATCAATCTTGATCCAACAATTAGATAAAGAGGATTGGATCAAATCAATGTACATAAAATATATAACTTACAGTTTTTCAATGGCCATTAGGCCTCATGTTTGTGGTTCATAAAACATTACTAAACAAAAGAAATTTGAAAAAATAATGCAATGCCCATCTATAAAATCTTTTATTCCTTGATATGGTAGTGGTTTTTCTCCTAAAAATAAGATATTATTATGCATTCATTACTAAACAAATGCCAAACAAAACTTTTTTTATAATGGAATTCCATCCAAAAACTTTAAATTTCTAGATTTTCCAAGATTTAATTGATGTATATTCATATCATACACCACAAAAAATTCACCCAATAATTCCATTAACCACCCTAGTTTTGAAGTATGTATTCAAAATTTCAAATTTTCTGATGGATATTATATTGTCACAAATATATTCCATATGTTTAAATTATTCAATGTTTGTTGAATTTTTCAAAATAATTGATTAGATTAAATCAAAAGCTAATCATATATATACTTAAAACAAGCAAATATAATCCAAGATGTGATGTCCATATGTTATCAAAAAAAATTATTGCAAAAAAATTATACTTGGGACTACAAATTTTGGGGGGTTTACTATGCTTTCACCTACATGAACACCCATGTAAAACAAATTTTCCCCCATAATTTGTAGAAGGGTATAGAATTGGGAAATTTGCAAGATTTTTTGAATTTAAGGTTTTTGTTCCCCCAAAATGTTTCGAAAAGGGGGGAAAACAATAAATAAATAAAAATAATAATTTGAAAAAAATAAAATAAAAATACTCACAATAAAGCATGTAGGATTTTAACAATAGTGCTTTGGAACAAAATAGTTTTGGACCTAAGTTAAATGTAAAAGACTATTGATTTTATAAGAAGTGGTTCATCATAAAAAAAATCAATTAAGGTAACCCAAAAAAATGTTACCTAAAAGTGAAAATCAGTTGGGTAATTAATTCACATTTGGGCCCAGCCAAACATCATATCTTATACCAGCCCATGGAAACATGAGATGGATTTTTTGTTTTTAACCTTTTAATTTTTTTTGAAGGGGGGGGATTTTTAAATTTTTTCTTTTTTTTTGTGTAAGGTAATAAGGTCTCAAAGGGTGCAACAATAATCGTCAAAACAAGGGGTTGCGTCAAACACATCAATAAACCCATATCCAATGGATGAAGAACAATGGATGAAGTCTCCAACCAACACCACCTAGGAAACAACAAAAAATATATATGCACTCCCATGTTAGGTGTTTTATTTTAGTTGCCGAGTTAGGTCCCAATTAATATCGAATGACAATTACCCTTTATATAAGGTCTTTTTAAAAATATAAATGTATAAATATATAATTTATTTTTAAAAACCCAAAACAACAACCCACATGTGTGTGTCCTTTCCTTTCCATCTACCTAGGCTTTTTTATTTTAGGCCATTAGATGATGAGATCTTGAAACCTAGAAGTTGAAAGACAGGTCAAAGGTACACAAATTTCAAAAACCTCATAAGATAGTTTGTGGAACAACAACCTTTTGCGCCTTGGTAAAATAAACATAGATGTTTGGATAGTTCGTTTAGGTCACATCTTTTTGTCTTTATTTGAGATACCAAACAAAATCTTAGGACCTAAAAGATGATAGATGAACTAATCATTTTGTATGGAAGGAAAGAACATAAGCATTTCATCAAATGTACAAATGGAAAGTTTATTGCAAAAACAACATTAGGGTCAGTGGTGGTATTGCTACATACACACTTAAACACACTTTTTTTTTCCCCTTTTCCTTTCAATTTTTTCAGGTCATTGCACTAGCAAGGATCCCCCAACTACTGTAGTGGCATACCCTATTCGCGACCCGAGGTCGTGAATAATTATTTTCGGTCGTTTTTTCCTTTCGCAGTGGACAAATTCCAATTTTCAAGATTTACGCATAGCCCTTGGTTAAAGGTTTTGAAGGTTTTCGCAGGGTTTGCCTGTAGGATCCTGACCGTTGGTTGACAGGGCACTCAAGACATCTTAACTGTTCAATATGAGAGCATGTGCCGCGAAGGGGATCCCTGATCAGAATTGCACGTGACTGCACCAAGTCAGAACTGCAATGCATCGCGCCCAGCTTCGCGATCGCGCGGGCCTGTGTACGATACAGTGCGCTAGCGGCCGCGTGCGAGCCGCAGATGTCACGGTTTTTGTTATAGGTACCTATTTTCCTGGGTTTCGCACTGAATGATCCGCAATAATTTATTTATATTTCGCATTTTCGCACCGCAAGACAGATTTGTATTATTTTTTCACAGCGGCCTGAAAATAATTAATTTAGTGCGAACATGGTATGCCACTACGGTAACATCATTTCACACTAAATGGCAATTGTCTTTGATGGGACATGAGGTTTTTCCTCTTAAACACCTACCTAGTTCTAGTGACTTACAACAATCCAATCTCCAAATATAGCAACTTCCACCTTTTTCTTCCTTGTAATTTTGTGAATTTTTTGGAAATTTTCCAAATAAATCCTTTGTTGTAGTGCTAGACCTTTTTTTTTGTTGCCACTTGGCAAAACTTCAAACAAAACACAAAAAACACCTTCGAGTTTGTTTGTTTTGTGACAAATTTTGTGAATTACCAATGGAAATGCTAAGAAAGGGGGTTTTCATTTTTCATTTTTTAATGTTCAAGAAAATAGGATTCTATGTAGGCTTGAAATATATTATTTGTTTTTTTTTTTCACCCAATGGGGTTACTCGATTTAACACTTGTAGGTATATTTTTTTTAATTAAATTATTTAATTCCCCCCCAAGTGAAGTTTATATTGTATGAAACATATATTAATCAACTTGTGAATGTTATTTACACAAAAGGTTCTAGTGCACAATAGGTACATAGTTATGCATATTGTAGGCAACTACTTGAATTATAATAAAAAGTTTGATTGGCAAATACTATTCACATTAGGGTGCATGTGTGATGGATAAAGTTTAGTGGAACACAAAAGAGAAAGTAGTGTTGTTGCTAAAGTTTTGGAAACTTTTAGTACAACTACCCACAAATAGTTGAACCCATGATATTATGAATAATGTGAAGGTGGTGTCAAAAAAAAAATTTACAACTACCCACAAATAGTTGATACAACAATGTTACAAATGATATGATGGTGCCAAAAGTAATTTCTTTTGCACTCACCTACAAACAACCAAGCCAATGATGATGTTATAAATAATGTGCTAGTGCCAAATGAAACTTCAATTGCAACTACCCATAAACAACCAACCCAAGGGGAAACTCCTACTATGATTTTTGATCTTATAGTTGAGAGAAAAAAAACTATGTCCCACATAGTATTAAGTCAACTTGTTTATGTTCATTAGTGAACAATTGTTTTGTTACCTTGTGTTTCTTCTCATCGCATGTTGCAAAAGTAGTCTCTCAAAAGTAGTATTATTCATATAGATGAAACAATAATGTTCAAATAACTAGCAAGTTTCCAAGTTGTATTGCAAGTTGTAGAAGCAATTTGTGTTGCAAGTAGTAAATGAAGCAAAAATGACATTAATTTCTAAAAACTTTGGCATTTAAAAATTATATATAAAGTGTGTTTGTCACGCAATATTACAATATTATTATTACAAAGTGAAAAATATGACAATTCAATGTAGGAAGTGGTTGACTTCTTAGTGAATGCAAAGGTGCAAAATATGGCAATTCAATGCAGAAAATGGTTGATTTTTTTATGAATGCAAGGGATCACAATATAACAAACATGCATTTCATGTTAAATCAAGGTGAGTACTTTCTTACAAAAAATAAATTCACATTGGAAACTTTAATTTATTATACCATCAAAGTAATAATTAGTTTCCTAATTTATGGCCAAAGTTTTTGTTTTTTTTTTAAATATTAATGATCCAATCATCATGAATTTTTTTATTGTTGCAAAAATTATTTTTAAAGGGGAATATTTTGTTAAAATATTTTTCATCTTTTGAAAAAAATCGCCAAAAATGAAGTGGTGTTAGGTTTATGTACCTAGATTTGCATGAAAGACCCTAAATACCTTTACTAAACTTTGTTTGACACCCTTTTCATTTATCTTTTTGCACACCTTTTTCACCTTGCATTATCATGCAAAAAACCATGTTATATGGTTTTCCAGTTCCTAGATGTTTTGCACAAAACATACAAAATGTTCCACAAGTTCTTCATGTAAAATCATTATGTTAACAAATAACAATTTTGAACCCAAACCAATGTTTTGAAACATATCTCCCAAACTTGTAACAAAGATTTTGGCATTGATTAACAAATGTTTTTTTTGTGTTTTGTAACAATTCAATTGAACCATGTGGCAAAATCATAGGGTTTTTCATAAGGTTGTTTTGCCCAAGAAAGGCATCGAATAGAGTTCGATGGGGGTGTTTAACATTTTGCCATTTACATTGTTGACTACTATAGATAACCAACTTATAACAAGTTTTTTTGTTTTGATAACCTCTACAAAGAAGTCATTATTTATTATTAAATCCTTCTTTGATGTTTGCATTTGATGCTACTTCATAAAATTGAAATTAAAAACATTGTTATCCAACAACAAAATTATTTTGAGTTTTGAATTTCAAAATAAAAATAGTCCAATAATATTCCACCCAAAAAAAAACACGACTTGTGTTTAATGTTTTTCTTTTTTTTGTTTGGTGCGAAATTATTTTGCCCAATTACAAGAAGGTCTAGTGATTTTTTTTCATGAAATTTCACCAAATGGTAACCAATAAAAAGGAACTATGATTTCCACAAAGGATTTTTGGAAAAAAATTCAAAAATTTCAATAGCGCATCATTGGAAGTCTCTGTAACTAGGCAAGATTAAAACAAATATTTATGTCCATCAAAGACAATTGCCATCTAGTCCAAATTGATCCATGGGATCCTAACCAATATAATGACTAGAGGATTTTGGAAGAAAAACCCTAGCTACCACCTTCTCAAAAGGATTTCTTTCTAGGAAATTTTTGAAAGTTTGTCAAAAAAATAGGGAAATAAAAACTAACTTCACCATATGTAGATTCTCCAATCCTAAGGGTGGATAAAAAGTGGCAAGTTTTAAAAAGAAAATAAACTTTAGACTTCTTAACTTTTTACTACCAAATAATAAATTTATTTTATATATTTCATTTCGAAGTTAAAATATTCCAAAAATCTTTTTTTTAAATCCTTAATTTCTCTTTGCAAATATTTTTCTCATAACACTAAATCCTAAAAAATATGTGCTTTTAAAAAATAATATAATTGTGCTTGCCAAAATAGTATGTTGTAACTAGCACACTAGGGAAAATGTAAAACTTTTAACGCACATTTCAAATATGTTGAGTTTCCTTCAGAAATTGGAAATTGGAAATTGATTTACTATTGTATTGAATAATTAATATAGGTTTGAAAATTTGTTGACAATTGGGAAATTGTGATTGTAGGTGAAATTACTAGCAAATTGTGAACAATTGGAGGTGGGAACTATTGACCACAACAAACCAAATGGACAAAAAAGAACTTATATATTCCCAAAAGACAATGTTATTGGTGAATAAGGAGAAAAGGTTAGCTTTTGCTATTATAGTATTATTTTTATATTATTATTATTATTAAATAACTTTCGGGTTTTCTTAATGAATAGAAAATGTGATAATGCCCACACATTAAGGATGTAGTCAAGTACAATGAAATTATAAAAAATGTAAAATAATAGCCATTGAGGTTATTAATTTCATGTTTATAATGTTTTGTACGTAACATTGGAAAGATGTTTTCTTTATTAAGAAATTAACTCTCTATGTTTTTCACATCCAGAGTTGTATTTCGTAATGATAAAACATTTTTCAATACATCAAAGGAAATGTAGTTAAATATAATAACATTATAAAAAATGCGAAGTAATATCCATTTAAGCTATTAGTTTCATATTTATTAAGAGATTGAATGCCTATGTTTATTACCATATGGGGTTGTATTTCTTAATAATAAAACATTTTTCCAATACATCAAAAGAAAAAGAAAGTTCCACCATTTAATGTTCAATTTATTTTTTAATTCAAAAATTGAACTTTTATTATTTGTACATAATCAATTAAACAAATTTGTTTTGTGCTAATAAATGGTTTGTATAGTGTGCATGTAGGGCCACATGTGGTTATGTTCAAATAGTTGGAATGGTCACATGTGAGTAATTGATCATAATCAATCGAAGAAACATAAAACCACATTATGTTAAAGAGGAGTAGCAGAAACAAATGATGTGATGACGTATGTCAACAAGGATGTGATTCTCCAATTACTTATCAAGGTAATCTTTATTATAGTATTGTTCCCAAGATAATGGTTTATTGATTTAAAAAGAATAAAAAAATTCTTTGAAAAAAGTCATATAATTATTTGAAAATGTGTGCAGGTGTTGATCCAAGTTCTTCAATTGAGATCCTACATATTCAAGATGTTATGAAAATCATACAAGAGCAAATGGAGCTTGGTTTTGATATACCATTGTGTATCAAAATAGTTATAAAGGATTAAAAAAATGTTAGATTTTAAATAAGTTAGAAAGGGGTTCGCCCAAGATGAAGAACTTAGTAAAAGTGTAGAACTTTTTGGTTCTATGCTTTTAATGGATGATGATAGTGTTGTGGGAATCATTTGTCATAAAGCTGTTCTTGAAAAGGAAACAACAAAATATGGTGGTAAAGCTTTATGGCTTTATTGAAATGGTGGTTACGTTGAAAAATCTGAATTAAAAATATCTTCTTTAATAGTAATGTTTGGATGGAGATGGGTAGAAGATTTTTGTAGGTAAAATAATCGAACATGTATCTTCATTTGAAATTATAATCACTTGTGATGAATTTAAAATAAAATAAAATTGTAATTGTTCCAACAATAAATGAAATAGGTACATGCACAATAATAATAAAAACAAGTTAATAGTGATGTTAAACCAATGGCAATTAAACTTGAAATTTTTGCTTCCAATTTACAGATACATTTTTTTGTTTTATTGTTCAACTTTTCCCAAAATGTGTTGATGAAGTGGAAAACCTTCATAAATTTTAGTTAAGGTTCAAGAAAAATTAGGATGGCCAAAATGTTAAACCCTTACTTAAGGTTTGTATCAAAAGAGGTCCTCAATTCAAGTAGGTTTTTAAACCTTCACATTGGAATGCAATTGTATTATGCTAAAGTACATTCCAATTAAGACCTAGATAACATATGTGTGACATGTTGGTAGAACTAGGATGCCTAGTAACTAAGAAGTAGCCATACTTAGTCTAAGGATGGAACAATTGGACCAATTGAAACACAAGAAGCCTAGGACCCATAACCTAAGGTATGTTTTCTTTGAACCTAGATCTTGTTCCTAGGTAGTGGGTAGATCTTGTACTTGTTAAAATAGAGTAATCTAACAACCAAGTATGATAATAATAACTAGAACCTTGAGCCAACAAATGTTGAATTTTTAAAAGATTAATTGGAAAGGATCTATGGTTGGCGTGGATCAGTTTTTGGGTTTGTAGAAGGCAAAAAAAATGGCCAATGCCTAGGCCAGAAGTTACGTTTTAGTGCCACAAAAGGTGGGGCATTTAGTGGGGGAGGTAGTATGCAATAGAAAAAAATTGGGAAAAAACAACCACCATTTACAACTATATTCTAGTTGCAGAAAACATTTGCTATTAAAAATTGCTTAGTTGTATTAGACAAGTAGCAAAAAAACTAGTTGCAGTGTGGATGAAATCAATGTTCAACAAAAATATTTCACCATATGTATATTATTGTATCCCATATGTATATTACCATAAAAGTTAGGACCTTACATATTGACATTTGGCAAATGAAAAAGGTTTGAAAAAATTCATTTTAAAAATAGATGGTGGATCCTCATCATCTATTTTTAATGGTTTTAGATTGTGACACATGGCATAATACTAATATGCCATGTAATATTTTTGGGTTTTGATCAACATAAATTAAAATCAATATTTAGGTGGGTAGGTGGGACTAGATAGGTAGTAGGTAGGTATGTTGAACTAGGTAAGTAGGTAGGTAGGTAAATATTTTAAATTTCTTTTGGGTTTAACTTTTAGGGTTAAACTCCTTAAAGGGTCAAGATCTTTTGATTGGCTCATCTCAATTAACATGTGTTTTTTTACAAAAGTTTGGAACAAAGCCTCATCATTATATAGTTCTCCAAATGGAATCAAAGGATAAAACATATAGGATAAAAATTGAAGTTGTAGCAAAGTTTATCTCATGTATTTTGTCCTCATTTTTAATTTTGTAAGTTATATAACTAAATATATAAGTAATTAACTAACTATTTAATAAATAATAATAATAATAATAATAATAATCAATAAAAATAATTTAATTATTTAGTTATTAATTCATAATTCATATATATATATATATATATATAATATGATTGAAATAAAAACTAAGTAATTAATTATTTAATGAGATAAAAAAATATTAATTGATACTTATGTAACAATCAATTAACTAATTAATTTAGTTATCAATTATTAATTCATATTTCATATATAGAAAAATAAAGACTGAAATATACGTAATTAACAAAATTATTATTTATAAATTTTTAATTAAACTAGAATAATTAAAATATGAACCAGTTAATAAATATATTTAAATAATAAATAACTAGTTAACTATTTAATAAACTAAATAATTTATTAATTCATTATTCTTGTATAAAAAAATAAATGACTGAAATAAAAACTAGTTAATCAATTTATTACTTATAAGTTTTTGGTACTAGTTTTAAAATTTAAATAAATAAAATAGTACCAATTAATAACTAGTATGTAAATAAGAAGTAAATAATTAACTTATAAGTTATAAAATTTAGTTAAAAATAAACTAAATATTTAAATTGTTAAATAATCAATACCTAGCATCTAATTAAATGATAATTTAAAAAACAACTAATTAGTTTTAAATTTTCGTTAATAAATTTAAATAATCAAATAAAATATATTAAAAATTCAGTAATTAATATTTAAGTAATAACCAATTAGCATAATAGTTATACATTATTAGTTAATAGCTCGAAAATCTAAAAATGAAGATTAAAATACTAAATAAGTATTATTTAATTTACTAATTTATTAATTATGAGTTATTAAATAAAAATTCCATAAATAATAAATGAAGAGTAAATAAATAATAAATAATTACTAAATTTTTATAATTTATTTTGAAAACTTTCTTGAACAATAATAATAATGTTAAATAGTTATTAATTAAATTTAAAAATCAATTAGTTATAAATAATTGATTTATAGTTCATATAGACCAAAAAAATAATTAATATATTGAATAATATTGAAAGATTAATTTAAAATATTGAATATGAAATATTAATTACCAATTGGTGAAAAATAATTGTATTTAATTGATAAGTAGGCAACTTTTGTTAGGTAGGTAGGTAGGTAGGTAGTTTATTTTTTTAAATACACAAAAATACAACTTTATAAATAAACTAATGGAAACATACCCCCATTATATTCTTAATAGAATTTAGAAAAAGTACATATATATTTGAAAAGTTTCCTAATACAGCTATGTATACCAATAAGGGTTATCTCGACACCTTGATAATGTGATTAAGATTGGTTCCATTTGTAACTAATTGGACATATGGGCACAGTGATGGATGAAAATAATAATAATGTGTAAGATGAAAAAATCATTAGTTGCAAATGTAGTTGTAGCATAGTTGTAAGAATGGTCAAAGGCTCAAAATAGTTACATGAACAATTAGAGCTAGTTACAAATTACAATTAGTTGCATGTAATTGAATGGGGTTATGCTAAGCTTGGGAAACACAAATTTGCAAGTGTTGAATCACAATGATGACCCCCCACAATTGGTTTTAAAGGATGTAGTCGATAACAACCTTATTTCGGAAGCACAATTCTTGTAAAATAAAATATAGAGTAACCCATAGCTTCAATTGAAATTTTGAATAAAAATAGAGACACTAGATAATGGACCATGCCTAGGTGTTTTTTTTTTCTTGTGGCATGTATAGGTATGACACCTTTTTTTTTTGTTGGGCTTTGATGGTGTGGCTTGTGGTAGTAGATGCAGATGCCACTTTTATCTCACTAGGCATCACCAAGGATTTTTCCCTTGGTGATTTTTAAACCCCTCACTACATATGTTGGGACTATAGTTGATGAATTTTTAGCAACACACTATGAATTATTAACCAGATGGGCACATTTTGCTAGCCCAATGCAAATACCTTTTGCTCAATTATGTCTATCCACCATAAAACACTAGATGTTAGGTTCTTGCATACATTGAACCCTACTTGAGTTAGCAACACATTAGCTTAATTTTAATCCACATTTTGGTTCAATTTATGCATTGTACATGGCCATTTGGCTAAAAATTTAACCCTTAAACCTTAATAAAATTTGTTGGAAACCTTAAATCCCCCTAATGATTGGCCAAATTTTGCAACTAACTCAAATATAGTTGCAAAAACAACTCACCCAAATGATCCTAAACCTATAAATTGATGGTAGATACTAGTTACATTGACACATGGCACTATTTGACCCAACGATAATGGACGCATGTCAGTGCAGGGTTGAATGTGGCCAAACCTTAAACTAAGGGATTTTAGCCATGTGGCAAAACTTAAGGCTTTCAAATCAAACAATCTTAAAAATTTCCGTAATATTCCCCAAATTTTATTACACCAATTACTATGGGCGGCCACATGTTGTGCCACTATTAATTGTTAGGAGTCCCACATGTCTAATTGGCACTAATACAACAAACAATCGCAAGAAAGTTGCAATCGCTTTGTAACTAGGTAGATGGATATGACCATTATATAGATGGACCTATATTTTATGGACAAAAATTTCATCCAAGGGACTGGTAGGTTGCAATTAACTATAGGTTGTGACTTGTCGTTTATTACTATGGGTATTTAAGTTGTAAGTGTCAATTGCAACTAAAAAATAATTAAAAACATTAATTGAAAATCTCGATTTTCCTCTTAATGAGTGAGTACATGACTAGAATTAGAAGATAATCACAAAATGTCCTAGTCAGGAAAGACACATTTTAGCATTGTGAATCAATGTGCAAATTAAAAAGATCAGTTGTTAAACTTAAGCTTTACATTGTAAGCTTGTTGAGTGACAAAAAATATTCAAATTCATTAAAGCAATGTATTACTACTTGACAAACTTAAATACTAAATAAAAGTCTAGTATTATGGTGAAATAATTCATTGATTTTGGACCACTTTTGTCAAAGTTTTGGAGTTTTAAAGCCAAAGTGTTACATAATAGAACACAAGTGTTCGTAATTTTGCAAACATGAGTAAATATTTTTAATATGAATATAATTCAAATGAAAATATTGTTGCACATTTGATTAGAATATGAGAATATCAAAACTCATAAACTATGATGTGAATGTTGAGTAACATTTTTCTTAAAAGAAAGTTATGAGGTTAAAAGGAATGATATCTATGGTTTCAGGGTTGAACATTCTTTTTTTTGTAATTAAAACTATGTGAGTAAAAATGTAAGGTCCCATATATTTGTTGTTGGGTAAAATCTATAATTCAATTAGTTGTAGAACAAGGAGTTAATGAACATCCAAATTTAGGTCAATTTGGATGAAATGCACACACTAAACATTTTTTAATTTATAACCCAAATCCCCCCCTTTTCTTTTCCACATTGAAACAAATGACCAAATGTTCATTATTTCTAATGACTTTGTGAATGCTAGATATGGTTTTCATCATTTAAATTAATGTGATCAAACATTTAAACATTTGTTGATATGTTTTAAACTTAAATTTGAACATTTTATGCTTAATCTGTTTTTTTAGTCATCCATAATTAGTTTCGTTCCTTCATCATAGCTCATGCATTCAACTAAAACTAAAAAATAAAAAATAAATTTGACTTGCCAAAATTCAATGCAAATTTAAAATATGATTTAAATTTAGAGTGGTTTAAATATGCATGGATATCATAATTCTACATATTAATAGGTAAAAAAAAAAAAATCTCTCTCACATAATACCCCCCAAATAATACCCTCTTTGATGCATGTAGTTAAAAAAACAAACAAAATAGTGTACCCCCCAAGAGCTACAACAATGTGTTATGAACAATGGATATTGATAATAATTTCATGTTACATATACATGTATTTTTGGTGTAAACCTTAAATTCTTTTCAATATTTTTATTGGAAGACAAAATAATATTCATGTGTAACTTGTCTTATTACTAAAGGTTAGATTAAACTGTAAAGGTAAAATTGTTAATATAAAAATGCAATTAAGAGCTTTGGCAACTATGCATAGGGCAAGGCTTGTTTACCAAGGCCTTATTTAATATGAAGGAGCCTTGAGGGTATAGGCCCAAATATTAAAGGAGGTTGGTGGGAACATGCCTTCCCCTATGTAAAGTACTTTTGCTTTTAATATTTTTTCATTTTGGGATTTGTGCACATGTTGGGCAAAAATAATATTACATCCATGTTTTAATTTTAGTTTTGTGTAATATAAATGGACCTAAACTTGGTTTTAAACAAACCAAGTTCTAAAATTTGAAGGAAATATCCATAACTAGAGGTTCATAAAAGTATAAAAAATCATTTTCAAAACCACATTAAAGGTTTTATCAAACAAAGGAAAAAAATTCAAAACTAAAATTGAAGGGCCTTTAGAAGATATCAGGAATTAGATGATTATAGTAGTTATTACCATCATTGTAATAGGCATTAACAATTGTAAAGGGAAAACCATCATGATTTATGGAAACATTGCCATTTTTGTAAGTTGGCATGAAGGCTTCATAGGATGATATTTTAGGACATAAAGGAGACCACAAAAGAGAGGAGAGATAATAAACAAAGGGAGGAAACTTGCAAAATAATAGCTACCTAGAGAAAATAATTGATGAATGTGTGGTTGTGGTTTCATGTGCATTAAAACTAAAACTTTGAAACAAAATAATGTTTAGGATTGTGGAGATTATTGTTTTCAATATTTGTGGTATGTTTTAAAAGTTACAATATTAAATGGTAAGAGTAC
>Ga0209208_10005332_pt1 | contig 17946 bp, 12 predicted proteins | sample S1TSphfallax_3_FD_187694 | JGI IMG/M metagenome (GOLD analysis project Ga0209208, IMG submission 187694) | Host-associated microbial communities from peat moss isolated from Minnesota, USA - S1T2_Fd - Sphagnum fallax MG (SPAdes) (version 2) | ecosystem: Host-associated > Plants > Peat moss >... | reverse complement strand
CGAATCGATCGATGCCACGGGCGTCCATGCCGATCTCAAGCGAGCGCTTGGGACGGGCGACGACCGCATGTGGGAAGGCATCCTGATAACGCCCCGAGTGCGCAAGATCGTGGCGTTTGCCGAAGAACGAGCTGCGGACCGGCCGGTGGAACCCGTCGACCTGTTCATCGCTATTCGTCTCGAGGGCGGCGGGATGGCAGCCGATCTGCTCAAACGAGCCGCCCGTAACGCCGGTCTTCCGAGGTAACCCCCTGCATACCGTCATGGTCCTGCTCAACGGTCTGATTTTGAAGTTCGGGTACGCCGGGCTCTTTCTGGTCGTCACGCTGGGGAATCTGGGCTTTCCGGCCGGCCTCGAGATCATGATTCCGACCGCCGGTGGCCTTGCCGCGCAGGGACATCTGGCGCCGCTCGGGCTGATCCCGGGCTGGGTCGTCGTGGCCACGGTCGGGGTGGTCGGCGAGATGATCGGCACGTCGGTCCTCTACGCCATCGGCTACTACGGCGGGTTGCCGTTCGTGCGCCGTTACGGCCGGTACGTGCATTTCAAAGAGCACGAATACGCGCGCGTCCACACCTTTTTCGAGAAGTACGGCCGCCTGACGGTCTTCTGGTGCCGCTTCGTCCCGTTCGTGCGCGGCGTGGTCTCGCTGCCGGCGGGCATCTCGCGGATGCCGAAGCGCTATTTTTTCGGCTACACGTTCCTCGGGTCGGCCCTGTTCTGCTTCGGCCTCTCCTATCTCGGCCAATATGCCGGCAAGCGGCTCGACACGATCTTGCCCGTGATCCACAAGTTCGGTTTACTGATCGTCCTCGCGAGCATCGTGCTCGCCGTCGGCGCGATCGTCTACTGGCGCATGAGCCGCACCCGCCGCGCGGCATCGATCCCGCACTAGCCTGCTCGGGAATCTCTGAACGATCGGTGATCCCCGCCGCGATCGTGGCGGTCCCTCGACTTCGCTCGGGATGACACCGTTCGCGATCACCACGTAACGCACAACGATCCCGGTCGACATGCCGGCCGTTCGGCTGAGCCGATTGGCCTAATGTCGCGTGCGCATTGGATGCGTCTTGGCTATTTGGTGAAGTGGTTGGCAAGCGAGCGGGCCGCATGCAAGATGGGCTCCGCAGGGACGGCGCGCTGCATGGTCGGACCCAAGAGTGCGCCGGTCCGTTTCTGCCGGAGCCGTTTTGTAAGGAGCCGCACCACCACCGATGTCGACTGAACTTCGCGATTTCCTGATGCTCCCGTATACGGAGCTTGAAGAACTGAATCTTCATGCCAAGAAGCAGCGCATGGACCGCGTCGCCCCGGACGTGATTGCGGAAGAGCGCATCAAGTATCTCACCGATACGAAAGGCATCAAGGCGGTCACGGTGCTCTTCAGCGACCTCGAAGGTCGCCTGCACATGCTCGACTACGACAAGAAATTCTTGGTCAAATCGGCCGATAACCTGACCTTCGACGGATCGTCGATCCGCGGGTTCACCGCGCAGCGCGAAAGCGATCTGCGGCTCGGCATCGATTGGAGCTCGTTCTACTGGGCACCGGCGGATTATTTCGGGTCCGGAAAGGTCCTCGTGTTCGGCGACGTGCTGGATCGCGACGGGAAGCATTTCGAGGGCGACGTTCGCGGCAACCTCAAGACCTTCTCGAACGAACAATTCAAGGCGCACGGTTACACGCTCAATGCGGCAAACGAAATCGAAGGCTTTCTCTTCAAAGGCCTCGATGCCGAGCGCCATTATCACGAGACGCACAAGTTCGAGTACGTGAACACCGGCGGCTACTATCATTCGTTGCCCGGCGATCCGCTGCGCACGTTCATCGACACGGTCGCCGAAGTGCAGCGCGCGATGGGCTTCCAAAACGAGAAGGACCATCCCGAGGTCGCGCCTTCGCAATTCGAGATCAACTACAACTACGGCGAGGTCGTTGCGGCAGCCGACCAGATCCAAATCTACAAGCTGATCTGCCGTCAGGTCGCGAATACGATGGGGCTGAGCGCGAGCTTCCTGCCCAAGCCCGTCGTCGGCGTCAACGGCAACGGCATGCACACCAACGTCTCGGTCAGCAAGGGCAACAAGAACCTGTTTTGGGATCCGAAGGGCCCGGAGAAGCTCAGCCCGCTCGGCTGGCAGTTCATCGATCGCATCCTCACCGTCGGCAGCGATATCTGCCTCTTGCTCAACTCGAGCGTGAACTCGTATCGCCGGCTCGACCCGCATTTCGAGGCGCCGAACCAAATCAAGGCCTCCGCGATCGACCGCGGTTCGATGGTGCGCGTCCCGATCGGCAACGAACGCAGCGCGCGCGTCGAGGTCCGGTCGGTCGCGCCCGATGCGAACCCGTACATGGTGATGCTCGCCGTTTTCAAGACCGGTCTCGAAGGCGCGATCAGCAAGGACAAGAACCTGCGTCAGGCCGAGCGCTACCTGCCCGACAACATCTACACTGCGCTCGAAGACTTCCGCAAGAGCGAGTGGACGACCAAACTCCTCGGCGCCGGCGTCAAAGAACGCTACGCCGACCTCAAGCAGGGCAGCGCCGACCGTTGCGCCCGCCTCCTCGGCACCGTCGTGAAGGCCCAAGAAGTCCAGTTCCACCACGAGGTCTACAACCAGTACCTCTGGGGACTGTTCTAATCGCCACCCGGACGTCCGGAACCGCCACCGGGTCATCCTGAGCGTGAGATAACCCTGAGTGGCACACTCCAGAAAGAACGCCTCGGCTCCGTGCCGAGGCGTTCTTTCTTTCCCCGGTAACCAAGCTCAGAGAAATGTTTCCTTCCAAATCGCGGCGAACGAAACATTACTCCAGTCACCCTCGCCGTGAAGGCGAGATGAGGAAGCACATGAAGCGTACGCATGCCTTGCGCGCACTTGGGGCTTTTGGCGCCGTTCTCAGCGGCGCGATTCCGCTGCGCGCCGTCGCCGGAGCCCCGACTGCCCTAACCTTGCACGTCTACTCGGGCCGCAGTCATGGTCAGGTCGGACCCGACCACATGAAGCACGATTCGTTCGTGCCGGCGAGTTTTACGATCGCGGCGAACACGCCGGTCCGCATCACCGTCATCAATGAGTGCCCGGCTCCGCATTCCATGACGTGCGCGGCGATCCCGATCGATCAGGAGATCCCGCCGGCGCGCGCGGGAAAGAACGGTGCACTCGTGCCGTCAGTCACGGCATTTACGATCAACGTGCGCGCCGGTACGTTCCGGTGGTATTGCAAAGAGCCGTGCGACATGGCCGGCAACATGTGGGCGATGTCGCCCGGCGACACCGGGCGCGGCCAAGAGGGCTACATGGCGGGCCACATCACCGCCGTCTAGGCGGCCGGGAGTTGGTCCGCTGAGCGGGCTCGCACGTTCGAGCGTGTTTCGAGCCCGTGTGCTCGCACGTACGCGCCCGCGCCGTGCCGAATGCGCCCGAGCCGGGCGTTTACCTCATGGCGACAGGAAACGAGCTTGTCCCCCGAAAGCGCGAACGATGGTTATCCGTGAAAGCGTTTCCACGCTTCGTCTTGCTCTTCGTACCGCGGGAATTCTCGCGCTGCTGCTCGTCGGCGATCTCGGCGCCGCATCCGCACCCGTCGTCACCGGCCCGGAGGCGCGGACCGAGGCGGCGATGAGTGCCGCGGTCGCAAAATACGACACCGATCCGACGAGCCTCACGCTCTTTCTCGAGGACATTCCGAAGGGCGGCGAACTCCACCATCATCTCTCGGGCTCCGTCTACGCCGAGAGCTACATCGATTATGCGGCCGCCGATCATGATTGCATCGATAACACGTTCATGTTTCTGCCGCCGCCCTGCAACCCGGCCAAAGGCATTTGGCCCGCTTCGCACGCCGTCGACGATTATGCGTTTCGGAACGAGACGATCGATGCGCTCTCGGCGCGCAATTTCGTTCCCGGCAAGAACGATGCCAGCGCCAACGTCCACTTTTTCCTGACGTTCTTCAAGTTCGATCTGGTCGTCAATTCGCACTGGGCGCAGGAGCTGGCCGAGGTGACGCACCGGGCCGGACTCCAGCACGTCATCTATATCGAGACGATGTTCTCGCCGGACAAGAGCCGCGCGCTCGACCTCGGCACGAAGGTCGGCTGGACGAACGACTTCGATAAGATGCGCACGAAGCTCGACGCAGCCGGCGTACCGGCGCTCGTGACGCAAGCCAAGAAAGATCTCGCGTCGAGCTTCGCGGGGATGCGGTCGCTCTTGCATTGCGATTCGGCGACGCCGGACCCCGGGTGCGGCGTGACGGTACGGGTCATCCCGTTCGTCCTGCGCGATCGTCCGATCGAACAGGTCTTCGCGCAAGTCCAGACCGATTTCGAGCTGGCGGCCGTCGACCCGATCGTCGTCTCGGTGAACCCCGTCGAAGCGCAGAGCGACTATAAATCCTATCACCTGTATCACGAGACGATGCTGATCTTCGCGTATTTCCACAAACGCTACCCGCAGGTGCACCTCACGATGCATGCGGGCGAGCTGCGTGGCGACGGTTCGAATCCGCCCGAGGACGATCAGAACCCCTCGGAGATTCGCGAAGCGATCGATATCGCCGGTGCCGAGCGCATCGGTCACGGCATCGACGCCTTGTACGAAGCCAATCCCACCCAACTGCTCGCGGAGATGGCAGCCAAGCACATCCTGGTCGAAGTCTGCGGCGGAAACTGGATGCTGCCGACGTATCTCGGCGCGGGCGTTCCGGTTTCGCTCTCGACCGACGATGAGGGCGTCGGCCGCATCAACCTCACCTACCGGTTCACGCAGGCCGCGCTGCACTACCACATCGACTACCTTGGGTTGAAGAAGATGGTCCGCAACAGCCTTGAGCATTCGTTCATCGGCGGCGCGGATCTGTGGAGCGCACCGGACGACTACACGGCGATGGTTCCGGCCTGCAGCAATCAACCCGTCACGGCGAAGCCGTCGGGCGGCTGCGCGACCTATCTCGCCGCAAGCCCGCGCGCGACGCTGGAGTGGAACGAAGAAGTCGCCTTCAACGACTTCGAGTCGCGCTTCTAGACCCGCGAATCGACGATCGGGAGGAGCACCGCGACCGGGAACCGGTTCAAGAGCGCGGCGAGGCTGATGGATCCGTCCACGGCCTCGATCCGCGCTCCGGTGAAGCGTTCCGTGTAGGCAGCAGCCGGGACCGGCAGGCGCTCTTCCGAGAGCCGCAGGGCGGGTGCGGCCGCGTCCGGATCGAGGAGCGGCCGCACGAGGCGCGGCGCAACGACGACGATCTCGTTGCGTGCGAACGCAACGATGCGGTCGGACCACGGGCCCTGCGCCGCGAGCGCCACGTACGATCCGTTTGCAAACGTCTCGCGCGCTTCGCGGCGCAGATGTAAGAGACTGCTCGTGATCGCGAGCTTGACGGCGCCGTCGTCCCAGGACGCGAGCGCCGCCGCGGGGTCCGCGCTCACCCGGGCGAGCATCGCGTTGCGCGCGGCGTAATCGACGGGACGCCGGTTATCGGGATCGACGAGCGAAAAATCCCACAGCTCGCAGCCCTGATAGATGTCGGGGACGCCGGGCGCGGTGCACTTGAGCACGACCTGCGCGAGCGAATGGATCATCGCGATCGGCGAGAGCAGCGCGGCGAAGGCCGCGATCTCACCCGGGAACCGATTGTCGCTCGTTCGATCGAGGATGCCGCGCACGAACGCCTGCGTCGCCGCCTCGTACATGGCGTCCTGATTGGCCCAGCTCGTATGGATTTTCGCCTCGCGGGTCGCCTTTTCCAGATAGGCGACGATTCGCTCGACGTAGGCCGCGTACGCTTCGCTCGCAACCGTACCCGGATCGCGCCACGCGATCGGCCAGGTTCCAAGCAGCGTCTGATAGAGCAAGTATTCGTCGTTCGTGCTCGGCGCGAGCGGCGCGGCATCGCCGCGCTTGCCGCGGTTGAGGCGCGACCAGCGGCGCAGCGCGCGGCTCCACTCGGCCGGTACTTCGCTGAGCGCATCGATGCGCAGCCGCGTGTCCTCGCCGCGTTTGTGATCGTGCGTCGCGGTCGCGAGCAGACCGTGCGGGTGGCGCTGGGCGGCGCGCCGGTTGGCGGCGTGGAATTCCTCGAGCGAGGTGCCGAACCGGGTCGGCTCGCCGCCGACTTCATTGAGCGAGACGAGCCGCAGATAGCGGTAAAAAGCGGTATCCTCGATCGATTTTGCCATCACCGGGCTCGTGTATTGCTGGAAACGCATCGCGAAGCGCAAGACGGCCTTGCGGTCGTAGTGCGTCGCGCGTTGCAGGTGCACGCGCACGCACAGCACGTCGGCGATGAAATCGAAGAGCGCGGTGTCGGCAAGCGCGGAACGACGCTGCGCGAGCGCGACCGCGGCTTCGATGAATTCGCGGCCCTCGGGTGCGATATCTTCGCTCACGACGTACGTGCGATAGACGGGGAAAGCGGCCACGACTTCGGCCAGCGCGCGGCGCAGGCCGATGAAGGTGAAGTCGCTCGAGCGCCGGTCGCTCGCCGCAATCCGGGCAAGGTCGGTCGCGAGCACCGAGAGTTCGCTTGCGAGGTTGATGTTGATGATCGAGCGTTTCGCCTCGAGCGCGACCTCATGATAGTCGAGCGTTCTGCCGAGCGCGCGCGCGTAGATGCGGTCGAAGAACCGCTCGACGTTCGCGTCGACGAAGAGCCCGTTGACCGCGTTCATGAATTCGTAGCCGGTGGTGCCGTCGACGAGCCAGTCCGCGCGCAGGCGCTCGAACGGCGCGAGGATCTTCTCGATCACGAGATAGAGCGGATGGCCGAGCGCCTCGGCGCGCTCGTGGAGCAAATTCGCGTACCCGCCGGGATTGTAGAGGCCGTCGATGTGATCGATGCGCAGACCCTGCAGCCGCCCATCGCCGATCATCTCGAAGACCAGGCGATGCGTTTGCGCGAGCACCTCGGCGTCCTCGACGCGGATGCCGGCGAGGTCGTTGATGTCGAAAAAGCGCCGATAGTTGATGTCGTCGACCGCCACGCGCCAGAAGGCGAGCCGGTAGTGTTGCGAGCCGAGCAGCTCGTCGAGCGCGTCGCCCGAATGCGCGTCCTCCGGATCGGCGGTGAAACTCGCGCAGGCGCGTTCGATCGCCGCGCGCACCTGCGCGTCGCGCGCGTGTTCGGCGAGGTCGTGCTCCAGTGCACGGACCCGGCGGCGCACGGCACGGACGCGGCGTTCGTCGTGCGCGCCCGAGCGGGCCGCGGCAAAGGCGTTGGCCAGCGCGCGCAGCGCCGGAACGTCGCCGGCGGCCCGGCGCAAGATCGGCGCGGTGCTCGCCGGCGCGAGCGGAAAGCGATTCGCGTAATAGGCGACCGCGAACGTCCCGGCACCGGCGTCGAACTGCACGCGCAACTCGCCGTTCTCCAGCACCCGGCCGTAGTGATCGCCGAGAAACGGCACGAGGACTTTGCCGTGCAGATCGGGGCGCAGCGGCCGCCAATCGATGTCGAAGAATTTGGCGTAGGGCGAGCGTTCACCCCACGCGAGGACGTCGTTCCACCACGGGTTGTCGGGCCCGATCCCCATATGATTGGGCACGAAATCGAGCAGGTGTCCGATGCCGCGCGCTTGCGCCGCGGCGATCATCGCCGCGTGCTCGTCGACGCTGCCGATCTCGGGGTTGAGGGCATTGGGATCGACGATATCGTAGCCGTGCGTGCTGCCGGCGCGTGCCTTGAGATAGGGCGATGCGTAGAGCGTTCCGACGCCGAGCCGGTCGAGATATGGCAGCGCCGCGGTCGCATCACGAAAGCCGAACGTCGGACCGAATTGCAGCCGGTACGTCGACGTCGGAACGGGATCGATGGTCATTCCAAGGTCCAGCGAACCGCCCACGCGGGCGCGACGCCGTCGGCATACCGCTCGTCGTGGGTCGCGTAGAGCAGCGTGCCGGGGAGCGCCTCGGCAAACGCATGCGCCGCTTCGCCGCCGAGATTCGCGTCGACGTGCAGCCGCCGGCCGTCGGAGAGACGCCAATTCGCGCGTAGCCCGCGCGCGCCGATCGACTCGCCGTAGGCATCGCGGCCGGTGACGCCGGCGTTGCGCGGCACGATCTCCGCCGCGCGCAATCGCAAGAGCGTCCGGTAGCGTTCGAGCATCGTGCGATGCGGTTCGCGCGCGCGTTCGGTCCAATCGATGCGCGAGCGCTCGAACGTCTCGCGCGCGCTCGGGTCGGGGATCCGGTCGCGCACGGCCTCATCGGCGAACGCCGCGAAACTCGCGAACTCGCGCCGCCGCCCTTCGGTGACGAGCTTCGCGAGCTCCGGCTCGAAGTTGCAGAAGAAGAGAAACGGGGCGCTCGCGGCCCAGTCGTCGCCCATGAAGGTTAGCGGCGGAGCGGGTGCGAGCAGCAAGAGCGCGGTGAACGCGTGCAGCGCGTCGTCCGAGGTCAGCGTGCTCAGGCGTTCGCCGAACGCGCGGTTCCCGATCTGATCGTGATTCTGCAGGAAATCGATGAAGTTCGCGACCGGAAGTCGCGCGCTCGGTGCGCCGCGCGGTATCCCGTGGTGCGGCGAGATCTCGCCTTGGTAACCGAATCCTTCGGTGAGGCTGCGCAGCAGGTGCCATGCCGGCCGTGCCGCGTATCCGGCGTAGTAGCCGCCGCGTTCGTCCGTTGCGAGCACGTGCGCCGCGTGGTGGTAGTCGTCGTTCCACTGCGCATCGTAGCCCACATCGAGTAGCGCGACATCGTTGTGATCGTTCTCGACGACGAGGACGGCCGGCCGTTTCCCCGGAGCCTCGCGAAGCGCGGCGCGCAGCTCGTAGAGCACGCCCGGCCGCCGCGAATCGAAGATCATCTGCGTCGCATCGAGACGCAGGCCGTCGAAGCCGTACGCGTCGATCCAGTAGCGCGCATTTTCCATTGCGTACGCGCGCGCCGCATCGCAACCGGCGTAATCGATCGCGGCGCCCCACGGCGTCTGGTAGGCGTCGGTGAAGAAATCCGGCGCGTAGCCGTGCAGATAATTCCCTTCGGGCCCGAAGTGGTTGTAGACGACGTCGAGCAGCACCGCAAGGCCGCGTTCGTGCGCCGCCGCGATGAATGCGCGTAACTCCTCGGGCGTTCCGTAGTGCTCCGCGGGCGCGTACCACAGTACGCCGTCGTAGCCCCAGTTGCGGTCCCCCGGCGTCGCCGCGAGCGGCATCAGTTCGATCGCGGTGAAGCCGGTCGCGGCGAGCTCATCGAGGCGCGCGGCGGCTGCGGCATAGGTGCCTTCGGGCGTGAACGTGCCGACGTGCAGCTCGCAAATCGCATACGCGTTCCACGCATGACCCGGCCACGCGCGGTCCGGCCATGCGAATGCGTCCGTGTCGACGACCATGCTCGGCGCGTGAACGCCCTCGGGCTGGAAGCGCGATGCCGGATCGGGGACAGCGTGCGCCGCACCGTCGATGCGAAAGGCGTAGCGCGTGCCGTGGCCGGCTCGCTCGTCGGTGGCCTCGAACCAGCCCGCTCCCGCCGGCTGCATCGGAACGCTGCGGTTGCCTGCCGCATCGGCGAGTTCGAGCGCGATCGTTTGCGCGGCCGAGGCATAGAAACGAAATCGGACGCCGCCTGCCACGATGAGCGGTCCGAAGTGGGGTTGCGTTGCGATCATCGGGCGGCGAGCAAATTATCGATATAAAACGCCAGCGATGATGAGCCTTCGGCCACCGCGATGGCGAGCGCCTCGACCGCGTCGTGCAACCGCAGCGCCTGCAGTCGCGCTGCCAAATCGCCGGGATCACCCAGCGCAAGATCCGTGCCCTTCACCGTTCGTGCATACCCACGAACGAACGCCTCTCCCGCCTTCCGGCTCCAGTCGGCGAGGTCGGCCCGGAAGCGGTCCGGCTCTTCGGTCCGGTCGGGCGCGAGGCTGCGAAGCGCGGCGGCCGCGGCGGCATCGAACGAACGCAGCATGCGCACGAGATCCCGCAGCGGCGTATCGAACCGCCGCCGTTCGCTCGCGGGCCGCATCTCATCGCCCGCCCCCGCGTCGACGATCAGCAGGTCGGCTTCGGTCACCAAGATGCGCGCGAGGTGAAAATCGCCGTGGACGCGGATCGCGAGGCCGAGGTCGATGCGGCCGCAAGCTTCGATCGCGGCACGTAGCTCGCCAGCTTCGGCCACCAGGCGGGCGACGCGTTCGGCGATTCCGGCATCGATCGCGCGCGCGGTGCGCAAGCGCTCGAGGGCGAAGTCCGCGCGCGCCACGGTCGCTGCGATCCACTGCGCGCGCATCGTATCGTCGATCGCGACGCGGCCGAACGCCGGGGCGCGGCCATCGGCGAGCGCGAGATGGAGTTGCGCGAGCCGGTCACCGAGTTCTCCGGCGCGGCGATAGTAAACGTCGGTTTCGACCTCGCGGCCGGGGGAATTCGCCGTTTCCGGGAGCGGCGTCGCGCGGCGGCGCTCGATGAAGCGCTCGAGAAAGGTGCGCGTGACGGTCCAGCCGTCGCCTTGATTGAGGACGTACCGGTGCGCGATGCCGGCGCCGATCCGGCGCGCGTCGCCGTCGCCGTCCGCCGGTTCGTAGACGAACGTTCCGATCAGCGGCGGCGTGTGCGGAAAGTTCGCGTCGTGCAGGAGGGAACCGATTTCAATCTCCGCATTCTCGCCGTGGTGCGTGCGCCGGAAGAGCGTCAGCAGCACGGTTTCGCCGACGATGACGGAGACGTGGCGACCGTGGCTGACCGTGCGGCGCAGCGTTTCTCCTTCCAGCAAGGCGAGGTCGGCGAGATTCCAGGTCGCGGTGGTTACCAGCGTGCCGCGCTCGCCGGCGAAGCGCGTATTCTCACGGAGCGCGCGCAGGAGCGCGAGCCATAGCCGATCGTCGATCGATCCGTCGACGAGCAGCGATTCGCGCGCTCCGGTGCGCACGCGCGCGATCGCCGCATCGCTCGGCCCATCCTCGAGGATCACCAGCGGCAAGACGCTCGCGATTTCTTGGTTCACGACGGGCGCGGAGAAGATCGCGAGCAGCGGCGGCGCGCTCTCGGCCGTGAGCGGGATCAGGTCCACGAGGTGCGTCGCGCTCGGTGCGAGTGCGGCGGGCAAGGCGTGAACCGCGCGCAGATACGGCGGTGCGACATCCGTCTCGAGCAGCGTGCGGACGTTGCCGCGACTCAGGCCGCGCCAGCCCAGCGGCAGCACGAGCGTGGTAAACTCCGGCATCGGCAGCGGCTCGGGCCGCGCCATCTCGACCCGTTCCGGCACGCGTTCCAGCAAGAGAAACCAGAAGAAGGCGTGCCCCGGCAGGGTGAGCACGTAGCGCTCCGCGCCGATGCGCGGGAACGGGCTCCAGCCGATCATCTCGACCGGGATGCGATCGGCGAACCGCGAGAGATCGAGCGCGACCGCTTGCGGCGTGCGCGCGAGGTTCGCGACGCACAGCACCGCCTCGTCTTCGTACTCGCGCACGTAGGCGACGATCTTGCGGTTCTCGGGGAAGAGAAACGTCTGCGTGCCGCGGCCGAAGACCGCATGCGCCTGACGCACGGCGATCAGGCGTTTGAGCCAGTTGAGCAGCGATGAGGGCGAGCGCTGCTGCGACTCGACGTTGACGGCCGGATAGCCGTAGACGGGATCCATGATCGCGGGCAGATACAGCCGCTGCGCGTCGGCGGTCGAGAAGCCGCCGTTGCGATCGCCGTTCCATTGCATCGGCGTGCGCACGCCGTCGCGATCGCCGAGATAGATGTTGTCGCCCATCCCGATCTCATCGCCGTAGTAGATGATCGGCGTCCCCGGCATCGAGAGGAGCAGGCTCGTCATCAGCTCGATCCGGCGGCGGTCGTTTTCCATCAGCGGTGCGAGGCGACGCCGGATGCCGACGTTCACGCGCGCGCGCGCATCGGGGGCGAAGGTGCGGTACATGAAGGCGCGTTCGCGATCGGTGACCATCTCGAGCGTGAGCTCGTCGTGGTTGCGCAAGAACATCGCCCACTGGCAGTTCTCGGGGATCGGCGGCGTCTGGCGCATGATGTCGACGATCGGATAGCGGTCCTCTTCGGCGATCGACATGAACATGCGCGGCATGAGCGGGAAGTGAAACGCCATGTGACACTCGTCGCCCTCGCCGAAGTAGGCGCGCACATCTTCGGGCCACTGATTCGCCTCGGCGAGCAAGAAGCGGTTGGGATACTCGGCATCGAGCACGGCGCGCAAGCGTTTGAGGATGTCGTGCGTCTCGGGGAGGTTCTCGTTGTTCGTGCCCTCGCGTTCGCACAAGTAGGGGACGGCGTCGAGCCGCATGCCGTCGACGCCGAGGTCGAACCAGAACCGCATCACGTCGACGATCGCATCGAACACCGGCGGATGGTCGAAGTTGAGATCGGGCTGGTGGCTGAAGAAGCGGTGCCAATAGAATTGCTTGGCGACCGGATCCCAGGTCCAGTTCGAGGTCTCGGTATCGGTGAAGATGATCCGCGTGCCGCTGTAGCGCTCGGGCGAATCGCTCCAGACGTACCAGTTGCGGGCAGAGGAACCACGCGGTGCCTTGCGCGCGCGCTGGAACCACGGGTGTGCGTCGGAGGTGTGATTGACGACGAGCTCCGTGATGACGCGCAACCCCAGGCGATGCGCCGTTTTTATGAACCTCCGGGCGTCGCGCAGCGTCCCGTAGAGCGGGTGGACGCCCTTGTAGTCGGCGATGTCGTATCCGTCGTCGCGCAGCGGCGAGGGATAGAACGGCAAGAGCCACACGGCCGAGGCACCGAGCTCGGCGATATAGGGTAACTTCTCGATCAGCCCCGCAAAGTCGCCGGTCCCGTCGCCCGTCGCGTCCGAGAACGCCTTGACGTGCAATTGGTAGATGACGGCGTCTTTATACCAGAGCGAGGCTGCGTGCGCTGCCGTTTCCACTTGAGGGCTCCCTACCCGAAATCACGAACCATGATACACAGATGACCATCCCCGTCGACGGCGACCGGCTCGAACGCACCCTCGCCCAATTGCCCGACAGCCCGGGAATCTATCAGATGATCGGGGCGGACGGCCGCATCCTCTATATCGGGAAGGCCGTCTCGCTGCGTAATCGGGTGCGCTCGTATTTCCAGGATTCGGCCGCGCATCCGTACCGGACGCTGCGGATGGTCGAGCGTGTCGCCGACGTGCGCACGATCGTGGTCTCGAACGAGATCGAGTCGCTGATCCTCGAGGCCAACCTCATCAAGCGCCACCAGCCGCCGTTCAACGTGCGGCTGCGCGACGACAAGCGGTTCCCGTACCTCAAGGTTACGAACGAGCATTTCCCGCGGGTCGTGTTCACGCGCACGATCAAGGACGACGGTGCGCGCTATTTCGGGCCGTACACGAACGCCCATGGTTTGCGCGAACTGATCGATCTCGTGCGGATCGTCTTCCCGCTACGGACGTGTCGCGAACCGATCGACGGGAAGCGCAAGCGTCCGTGCCTGCAGTACCATATCAAACGCTGCCTTGCGCCGTGCGTCGGCTATCAATCCGAAGCCGAGTACGACGGGCTCGTCGACGAGGTCGTCCTGTTCCTCGAAGGGCGTCAAGAAGCGCTGCTCGGGCGGCTGCAAAGCGAGATGATCGAGGCGGCGGAGCACCTCAACTACGAGGCCGCCGGGCGGCTGCGCGACCGGATCATCGCCGTGCGCCGCGTGACCGAGGCGCAGAAAGTCGTCTGGCGATCGCGCATCGACATGGATCTGCTCGCGATCGCGCGCGAACATGGGCAGGCCTGCATGCAAGTCTTCATGGTTCGCGGCGGCAAACTGCTGGGTCAGGAGCACTTCATCCTCGAGGGCACGGGCGAAGAGAGCGAGAGCGAACTCTTCTCGGAGTTTCTCAAACAGTTTTACACCGCGCGCAGCGGGAACGTCGGGTTCGGCAGCGAGGTCGATGCGGAGTTTGCGGGCAGTCCGCTCGCGCTGCGCGCCGCGCGCGAACAAGAGTCGCCGGTCGCGGTCAAAGAGCGTTCGCGCCGGCGCACGGACGGCGCATCGGCGGCGATCCCGAAAGAGATCTTGCTCGAGGCGTTGCCCGAGGACGGCTCGGTGATCGAGCTGTGGCTCACGCAACTCAAAGGCCAGCGCGTACGCATCTTGCGGCCCGAGCGCGGCGCGCGCGCCGATTACTTACGCCTCGTGAAGAAGAACGCGCAGCAGAACCTGCGGAATTTTCTCGCGCATCAGGAAGCGACCGAAACCGCGTCGGCAAGCGCCCTCACCGAGCTTGCGGCGGCGCTCGATCTGCCGGGACCGCCGCATCGCATCGAGTGCTACGACATCTCGAACATTCAGGGGACGAACGCGGTCAGCTCGATGGTCGTGTTCATCGAAGGCCGGCCGAAGAAAAGCGACTACCGGCATTTCAAGATTCAGTACGACCGCGGTCCCAACGATTTTGCGATGATGCAGGAGACGCTGCGCCGGCGCCTGCGTTATCTGCGCAAAGACGCCGACGAGCCGCCGCTCGTCGACGCGGCGGCGGCCGCGCTCGAAGCGCAAGCCGCGCGCAAGGAGCGCTTTCACGAACGGCCGGATCTGCTGCTCATCGACGGCGGTAAGGGGCAACTCAGCGCCGTCGTCGAGGTGCTGCACGAGCTCGACATGTGGGGCATCCCCGTCGCCGGCCTCGCGAAAGAAAACGAGTGGCTCTATCTGCCCGGCAACTCTGAGCCGATCGTGCTGACGCCGGCCTCGGCGGGGTTGCACTTGGTCATGCGGGTGCGCGACGAAGCGCACCGCTTCGCGATCACCTATCACCGCCAGCGGCGCGCGAAGGCGATGACGAAGTCGGTGCTCGATACGCTCGACGGCGTCGGTCCGGTGCGCAAGAAGCGCCTCATGGTCGCCTTCGGATCGGTCGGCGCGATCAAGCGCGCTTCGGTCGATGAGATCGCCGCCGTCAAGGGTGTGTCGGCCGGGCTCGCCTCGCAGATCAAAGCGGCGCTCAACGCCTGACCCCTAGCGACGAGCCGAGTTCGAGTGAATGTCCGGTGCACCATCTCATCGCATCGGAGGAGTATCATGAGTTTTCTTGGCATCGGAAACGCCATCGGCGCCGTCGAAAGTCTCGTCTCGGCGCTCGGCGGCGGCTCGAATTCGTCGGCATCGTCGTCCGCGTCGGGTGGGTCGGTTGGGACCTTCACGAGCCCCATGCAATCGGTGTTCGCGCAGTTCGGTCAGGGCACGGGGATGAGCGTCTTGAACGAGCTGATCGACAACGGCGGTGATGACGCCGCCGCGGCCGGTGGCCTGAGCAGCGCGGCCCAAGCCCTCGCGTAAGGACGCCGTCGCCGGCGAGGCGAATTGCGTCGGCGATGGGCCTTCTGCTTCGCATCCTGATCAACGCCGTCGCGCTGCTCGCGGTCGCGTATTTCATCCCGGGCATCACCGTGACGGGCTTCGTCGGCGCGCTGATCGCGGCGATCGTGCTCGGCCTCGTGAACGCGGTGCTCAAGCCGATTTTGATCATCTTGAGTTTGCCGCTCGAGATCCTCACGCTCGGGCTTTTCACCTTCGTGATCAACGCGCTCTTGTTCTGGTTCGTCGGTCAGCTCGGTCTCGGACTCACCGTGCACGGGTTCTGGCCCGCGTTCATCGGTTCCATCATCCTGAGCATCGTCTCGATGATTCTCTCCGCCCTCGTTCGCAGCGTCGAGAAAAGCTAGTTCGCGTGGCGCGTATCCTCGTCACGAACGACGACGGCGTCGATTCGCCGGGTTTGATCGTCCTCGCCGAGACGTTGCGCGCGCTCGGCGAGGTCTTCGTCGTTGCGCCGGACAGCGATCGCAGCGGCGTGAGCCACTCGATCTCACTCTGGCACGCGGTGACGGTCATCGAGGTGGCGGGGCGCGCCGTTCCGACGTTCGCGTGTTCCGGCACACCGGCGGATTGCGTGATCCTCGGCGTCCACCAACTCGCACCCGGACCGATCGATTACGTCGTGAGCGGGATCAACCGCGGCGCGAACGTCGCGGACGACATCAACTACTCGGGCACGGTCGCGGCTGCCGTTGAAGCGCTCCTCGTCGGCGTCCCATCGCTCGCCGTCTCGCTTGCCGCGAGTTGGCCCGAGACGGACGCCGTGCATCACTGGACCGTGGCCGCCGAGCTCGCGCGCGACACGGTTCGGTCCACGCTCGCGGAGCCGTTGCCGGCGTTCACGTTTTGGAACCTCAACGTGCCGAACGTCGCGGCGCCGCTCGGGACGCGAATCACCCGGCAGGGCCGTAAGCGCTACACCGATCGGCTCGTAGCGGATCCTTCCGGGGCGGACGGCGTACGCACGTATCGCATCCACGGTCGCGACATCCAGCGCGCGGGCGAGAACACGGACGATGACGCCGTGCACGCCGGATACGCGAGCCTCACGCCGCTGCGCGCCGACCGAACCGACGAGGATGTGTATCGCTCGTACGGTTCGGAAGCGTCGCTCGCGCCGGTCTCGCCAGCCGGCTAGACCCCGGCCGGTTCTTTCGCGGCCGGCGGCGCCGGGAATGCGACCGGCATCGGATCGATCCCGTGGATCGCCAAATCCCCGCCTTCCACTTCGCCGTCGCTGGCGCGGAGCGGAACGATGAACGAGATGACTTTGAGCACGATGAACGTGCCGATGATGTTCCAGATGATGATCACGGCCGCAGCTTCGGCTTGGATCAGCAGCTGTTTTGGGTTGCCGTAGAAGAGCCCGGTGAAATTCACCACCGAACCCTTCGGATCGCTCGTGAGATATTCGACCATCGCGGGATTGGCGACGAGACCGACCATGAGTCCGCCGACCAGCCCGGCGACGGCGTGGGTGTGCAGGACGCCGAACGTGTCGTCGACTTTCTTGAGCAGCGACCACTGGCCGAGTTTGTTGAGCGAGAGCCACGGGATGATCCCGGCCGCGAGGCCGATGAGGATCGCGCCGGTACCGTCGACGAAGCCCGCCGCCGGCGTGATCGCGACGAGGCCCGCGATCATCCCGTTGATCATCGAGACCGCCGAGGGTTTGCCGACGGCGAACATATCGAGCACGAGCCAGCACAGCAGTGAGACGGCCGCGGCGATGTTCGTGTTGAGCACGGCCGCGCCGGCATCGGCGTTTGCGAAGTACGGATCGCCGCCGTTGAAGCCGTTCCAGCCGAGCCAGAGCAGCCCGGCGCCGGCCAGCGCCATGATGAGATTGTTGGGATCGAATTCGCGCCGGTCTTGCAGCATGCGCGGCCCGATCATCGCCGCCGCGACGAACCCGGAGATGCCGGCGGCGAGGTGGATGACGTAACCGCCCGAGTAGTCGGCTGCGCCGAGCACGGAGAGCCAGCCGCCGCCCCAGATCATGAACGCACCGACCGTGTAAACGAGCGAGCTCCAAAGCGGAACGAAGAGCATCCAGGCCTTGAAATTCATGCGCCCGAGCACGGAGCCCGCGATGAGGATCGGCGAGATGCCGGCAAAGACGAATTGGAAATAGATCATCGCTGCGCCGGGGAAGTGCAGCGGCGGCATCCCCGCGGCCGCCGCCGGGATCACGGCTTGATTCAGCAGTTGATCCGCGCCGAGCGCCGGATGCGGGATCCCGACGATGCCGCCGAGGATCCCGGGGCCCAGATTCGCCGGCGCCCCGAACGACATGTTATAGCCCCAAAGGACCCAGCATACGAGCACGATCGAGAAGGCGTAGAAGCACATCACGGCCGAGTTGAGCGCCCACTTTTTCTTGACGAGGCCGGCGTAGAGAATCGCCAGGCCCGGGATGCTCTGAATCCCGACGAACGTTGCGGCCGTCAACTGCCAAGAGGTGTCCCCCGCATTGAGATACGGCGGCGCGGCGATGAGCGGGTTTACGTCGGCGAAAAGAAACAAAAAAAGACCCCCCGGGAAGAAAACCGTAACGATGTTTTAGGCTATCGGGACGTGCTGACTCCCGCATTCGACATAGACCCAACGAGCGTCTCCTCCAACGCGCTATCGGGATAAGGCCGATCAGATGATCCGT
>Ga0209208_10005331_pt1 | contig 17948 bp, 15 predicted proteins | sample S1TSphfallax_3_FD_187694 | JGI IMG/M metagenome (GOLD analysis project Ga0209208, IMG submission 187694) | Host-associated microbial communities from peat moss isolated from Minnesota, USA - S1T2_Fd - Sphagnum fallax MG (SPAdes) (version 2) | ecosystem: Host-associated > Plants > Peat moss >... | reverse complement strand
GGGGGGGGGGGCGTATTTAGCCTCTCGCCTGCTCAAACACTGGTCACTAACTTTTGACCGGGTCACTAACTCACTAATTTTTAATATGGACTGCGTCAGTAATGGATTGGGTCGCAATTGATTCCCAGTAACTTCGTACACGTGAAAATGCCTTGCGTGCTGTCCCCACCAACGCCTACTTTTTCAACGCATCCACAAATTTCTCTTGTGTAAAGATGTGAGGCCCAGGAAGCGCTCATTATTTCATTGCCCCCCCTCCCGCGTGTCACTCGTGTCTACGGATATCATCAGCAGTGTCCGGGGCAAATTTGATTTTTACAAATAACTGCTTGGTTTTTAAAACATTTCAGATCCGGAGAACCGCCGGTACTGGATATATCAACACCTTAAAAGAACTGCCAGGTTTCAAAGAAGAACTGGTGGTTATTTGACTTATTCAAATTGTTTTTGCGGACCAGGGGTTATACATTTCAAAATATGGGTACTTGATATTTCTGAGAATTGTGATGATGAACCTTCAAAACCGTCATGATGCCCAGCTGGGGTTTGTGCAGTTTATAATACCCGCCCAACAATGGTCTAAATCCTTAGTGAGTCATAGGTCTTCTCAGGACTCTCTACCCAGACATCATCGGTATATTTACCTCCAAATTGATAGTGGGGCCAACCTTCAAGATTCGCCTACAACCAAAGTTGAAATAATCAGGAATAGGCTTCTAAAGCTGGTAGCATCTACCCTGGTAGATTGACACATTTCAAACCCATGGTCCCATGCCCAACCCGTGCATGTAGTACAAGGGTGCGGGACCAAGGATAGTATCTTCCAAAATTTCCACGCTTTGTCTCAGTCTTTGGATCCAACATTTTTGTACAGCAGCTCAATTTTTGCTCATCCTAGTTTTCCGCATCATTGCAGCAAAAGACCATTAGGTACCTTACACATGGTACCAGTGTAGGTGCTGGGTTTACCACTGCCACCCATGTCATCGAGTCAAGATGACTTGCCGAACATGATCTCTGCCATAGGGCTAAACACTGATACTGGGTCAAATCAGCAAACAGGAAATACTTGTTCAAGCTCTAGACAAGGCACCCATGTGGTGCGCCCTCTTGATTGAACTTGTTTTGCACAACTCTTTTTCTTGGGTTTTCCGAAGCTACATGTTGAAATTGGATGTTAGTTTATGAGTTTTCTTGTTGAATACCAATAATTTTGCTTGCTTTTTGTTGCATCATTTAAATCAACTGATATGAAATGAAGTGATATCAAAACAAACTCTTACATTTGGGATTCACTTGCTATAACAAGTAGAACTCTTTGAAGGAAAATTTGTCAATTGGCATTGAGCATGTACATTATAGAGTTTGTAAGGATTGCAAAAGGACTGCAACTTTCAATGTAGATTGTGAGTAACTCCAAAGTGGTTTAAATCCAACAATATAATTATTAAAGAATTCTTTTGAACATTATTATTGTAATTGTGTCCCAATTGCTTAGGAATTGCAACCCTTGGTGGCTAGAATTTGTGGAAAAAGTGGTGAAATGAAAATTAACTAGATTAATTCGGTGGTTGTAATTAAAAAACCCAAAAATTGAAGATTTGAATTCTTAGCATCAATCCTTAAATTTATTGGCATGTATTCCATCATACCATAATGTGATGATTATCAATTATTGAATTATATTTTGAAACTTACTTTGCATGTAAATGATTTTCTTTTGTGACTCACTTGACTTTTTGAAAGAAAATTAACAAACCTCAAAAAGTTTCAAATATTGGAATGGAATCAAAATTTAAATGAGGTTGCAAGATGAATATGGTATTGTTTAATTCATTGATTATTGTCTTGTTCTACTTTACATTTTCAATTAACTATGTATATTTTGTCAAATATTGTGATTGTATATTTCATGAATCTTGCATTTCTTTGATTTTATGTACAATCAAATTATTTTCAAGACAAATTTTGAATCTTGTTGTCATTTCTTTTTCTTTTGCAAAGATATTTGGTGCATGATTTAAATCCTAATTGCACTTCAAAGAACCCAAATTTGACCATAATTTTTTTCCATGGGATTGCCTATGGGGTTTACAATGAATGGAAGGAAACATGGACAACACGCCCCATCACTCATAAAGAAAAATGCATATGTTAGCCACAAATGTGGACCCCAAAGGAGTTTAATGACAATGTCATAATTTTGTCACTATTGTATGATTATAAGGTTGTGGAAAGTGTTCACAATGATATGACTAAAATTGGTCGAAACGTCATTCAAAGGGTTATAGATTCAAGGTTTAACAATATCCTTATTTGTGACCATCTTTTTTTTCATTGTGTATTTCAATAAAAAATAATTGATTGCATTTTAACAACTTTGAATAAATTGTTCATGTGGGGCATTATTGTGGTACACACCAAATCTTGAACACTTTGGAGCTTTCAAATCCATTGAAAAGAACATGAAATAAGGCTTTTATGTTAATTTTCATGTTGGAGACAAATTATTAACAAAGTTTGTGTTCACATTATCAAGCCTTGGGAATCTAATTTGGTTGGAGTGGCAATTTGTGATGGGAGCTTTTCAAAGTTTCATCTTTCACAATGGAACTAAATTCAATTACCTATATGATTTATTGAATTTGAATCCACTTTGTACCTATATTTAATTTCAAAACAAATATATCTTACTTCCAATTTCCTACATTAAATTTTCAATATAACACATAAACATTTATTTGTACATCAACATTTGGAACTAAATACCTCAATCCTTGTGCATAATAACTTATTTACCCACATGTGATTGGAACATTTTATAGGTAGACTTTTTAGAAAAATGAAAAATGAAAAATGAAAAAAAACTCGCAAACAAATATGTTATGGATTTATGGTTTAACTTGTTTTGATAGATTGCACCAAATACAATATATGAATGTTTCTACATGTACATTATCATTAAAAATTGTTGTCGATGCATTTTTGGTGCATTTTGAAATATTTTGTACATATCAAATTCTTTGGGACAGACTGGTGGTAATGGTTGCTTATAGTTTCAGAAGTCTTGTTCTCAAAAGCTTAATGGTTGAAATGCACAAACATGTGTATCAAAAGCAAATGATTAAGTTGGATGTTGAAGTACAAAATTGTTGTGTGAATTGTTTGAAAAATCTTAAAGCATGTGGTGTTTTATATTGTACCACATGCTGGTGGTACCCACAATATGTCAAAATATGTTGAATGGTAATGTCAACAAATCGCCAAAAATACAACCCAATTATGTCTTTTTAAATATATGGAATCTTTTGACCTAAAAATGGAACAACTTTCAATGGATTTTAGCAAATATATTTGTGAAAACATCAACATCTATGCAAATGTTGAAGTATTACCTATTAACAATAAATGGGTAAGATTTTCACCTAAACATATTGAGTATCCAAGTAGGTTCAATAGTCCAACACTTTTTTTGTTATAGAAATGTGTGTTGGTTTAACTTTTGAAACTATTGACATTAGCTGTGAAATTGGTCTTAATTTTTCCCTTCTTTGTCCACGAATCCATTATAATATGTATTTCTAATAAAAGTTACAAATTCATTGTGAATAGAATGCCAAATGAAATAAACACCTTTGTAGTTTTCTTTTAAATTCATTTGTAAAATGGTTAAATGAGGTTGTGTTATAAATTTATTTCATTTATGTAATTTGAACATAAATTTTAAGTTATTGTTCCAATCATCATTTGGTTATTAAATTACATTTTGACAACTTGTACATTATGATAAATCCAATCACATCGAGGAGTTCCAACTAAAATGACTTTCGCACATGTATAAGGAATTTAGTGCTAATGGCTTCAACTATTCAATTGTCAAACAATAATTATTACAAAATGGAGGATGTTAATCACTTGACAATTTGCAAGCCACCAACAAAGGACCATTTAAGCTATTCCAAATTAATGGAATGTTTGAATTTTTTTATGAAGGTAAATAATGTAATAGGTTTTAACATTTGGAATTTTGTATGTTTATATAATTTGATTGCAAATATTCACTACTACATATCTAGGTTCTAATGTTGGTTTTATGATTGAATTTTCAATCATATAAAACATTGGACAAATTTGGTTATAATCAAAACATACTAGTGATTTTAATTATAGATTTGATACCTAGTGACTAAGTGCCTACTTAAATTACTCATGGCTTGTCCAAGTTGACTAATGTGATTGTAGTATTAGCTAACATGTACTTATCCATTGTGATATAGATGACCCAATTCATAGTTGACATGTGTGACAAATGTCATGTTTAAGGTGACTAAAAAATGGTGTATGTCATTAAGATGGTTGCCAAGTGGCATGTCTTTTGTGACTAAAATGTCTAGTAATTTGAATGACATGGATGACAAATGGTAATATGTTATGACTAAATTGTGTAATATGTGAGCTAAAGTGCTTGCTTAGTGTCATGTATGTTTTGACTAATAGTGTGAGTAATATTTACATGTGGCCTATGCCACATGTTTATATATTGTTTACCTATTTTGATTAATAGATTATTAATAATATTTGATCTAGAAACCTAACATTAGTTCCTATATATTTACTATATATACATGGCTACAATCACATATAATGTCTACTTTGAAAAAACATCCATATCTTTACATGCACCCAAATGCAACATCTAAAAATGTGCCACATGATTACATGCATATTTTAACAACCTAAAATATATTAATATGCCCAAAAAGTTGGAAAATGCACAAAATGTATACATTAGCACTACAAGATCTACATGTGTAAAAGTGCACAAAACATGATTTGCTATAAAATCTATAGGTTACAAATTGCAATAATGTTTAATAAAACTTTGTGGTGAATTTCCAAGGTCACAAAATGATATACCCAATTGTTTTATCTATTGTGCAAAGTGGTAGATCATGGCTTGGCTATGGATAGGGCAAATGAACACCAGCCAATAAGTAAGATGTAATGGAATCATAATTACATTCTTTTGGCATGGCACAATTATGATGCATTGCATCTCCACCTCCAAATTTGACAAAATTGTCAATTGCACAATTTTTGCTTCCATGAAAAGTCATGAAGATGACACATTGATTTCTTTGGTATTGTAAACAAATGTATAAATTGAATATATCATAAACCTACAATTGAAATGAATTAATTGTCAACTTCAAATTCAAAAAAAATAAAATGTAAGTCATGGCTTACATTTGGGTGATGTTCTATAGCCAGTTTTTTCGTTACCTCTTTTGTTGTTGACCTTAGAGCCAATTAATAACCTAAATAATTTCGATGATCATTTCTTTCTTTGCCAAAATTGGTGTTCATGATGCCTTCAAAATGCCTCTAACCTTGGAACTCTATAGATCATACACACATGACCATAAATACAATGGTCTTAAACATAACAATATATGTATATATGTTTTTTCCAAGTTTAGCAATATATATTTTTTGAAGTATAAATGCGTGAAAGTAAAAAATATTTGGGTTTTATGGTTTAGTTAAGCAACATTAGAAGTCCATGCAAAAGCCCTTATGGCAAGCCGATGTGGGTCTTTTTTTGTAATCCATTACTACCCATGTGGATTACAACCAATGTACTTTAAAGTATTTGGAGCCTTTAATAGACCAAATAAGTACAGCCACAAACTGCCCATTGAATAATTATCCCCTGCTTCTAAATCAAATGGATGGGGTAGGATATATGAATATGGCACATTGCTAACACACTTGTAAGGGCAATCATCTATCAACAAGGCATTATTCGGAGTTAATTATCGTAATCCATGGCTAATGTTTGAGAACGCCTTACTCATATATTCTAGTACAAGTTCTTTGTTTGGGTTTAGTGGATGTTTAATTCGTGTCACATCATACTTGTCATTTCCCCATATAAACAAAGGTTTCAAACTTGAATTGTCTTGTTATAAAAAGTGAACCATAGGTACAAAGTTAGGTTGTGTAGTTGATGACCAAATCCCAATGTCAAACTTTGAAAAACATAATTTCAATAACTAAAGTGAGTTTGGTTGAAAGCTCATTAAGTTATTTCCACACCACATTGCAAAAATGAATGGTTTCCATCTCTTTCCAAATCATAGGGTTTAAAAAATCATGAAATTATCAATAATATTATATATTAAATAATCAAGATTTAATTGATTTCTATGTTTGTTAGTTAATTAACTAGCAAATGAATGGTTTGGTAAATTTGTATTTCATTTGAAAGTAACCTTGTTTCATTAAGTATTAGTGAAACAATTCATTGTCCATAACAACTGGTCCTTGTTTGGTAGGGGGTTAAATAATTTCACAAAGTAAAAATGTCCAAATTCAATCAAAATTTAATGAAACCCTTAGTGAACTAAGACGCATTTTGTAGTAATGCATTACAATTTCAAAGCTTACAAACTTCAACAATATTGATAGAGAAAATATATATTTTTTGTTGTTAGAGTGTTATTGTATGATACCATTCCATGCATTGATGAAGAATTTGTGTAAGGAAGTACCTTGGTTGGATTTGAATGCAAATGAATGTAAGCGAGGCCATAATATGGATAGTTTTAAGATGAACATGTTTAGGTGGAAAAAAAATTTGTACAAATTTTTTTTTATGGCAAATATGTATCATATTTTTGCATTGATTTATGTTTAATCAAGCTTTAATGGGTACATGCTTAAATAAGGTGATTTTTGCAAAAACGTGCATCAATGTCCACAAGTGACAGAAAAAACATCAAATTTTGAAAGAAAAATCCACATTTACTCGTGGAATAATTTCCCAAGGGCAACAGAAGTTTAGAGAGTAAAAGGATAAGGTTGAACATTGATGATGGAGAAGGCCATCTTGTGGACCAGTCACTTTTCACATCATTATGCTTACTAGAAATTATGAAGTGAAAATTCATGCAAATGTTGATGATGTTGATATATGTTTCATACTATGGATATAGAAAGGTATGTTGGTTAGTTTGAATTTCATTTCATCATTTTATTTACATTCAACGATAATCATTAATGTTTAAATTGATCACAAAATGCAAAAAATGGAATGGGGACATATGGTTAATCAATGTTTTATTTGCCAAAATTTGAGGTAAAATTTGGAACAAAAAATGGGGCAATTTTCATGTTCAAGGTAGATAAAGTTCTTTATTGTACAATGAAAAATCAAGGAAGGAATCAATATGGTATGACATATTTTCAAAAAACTTATATATTAAATTATTTGAAAAGTTTAAAAGGATAATGATCATCATCATTAACTTGAATTGATATCCTTGACATTATTATTTTTGGAATGTTGTTTTTTTCCCCCAAAAAAAATCACCACCATAATTAAACATGTATGTTTTACACATGAACATTGAAGTTATTTTTTTGGGTATGCACATTTCAAACAAAAATAATAATCAAACGCTCGAAGTGCATGAAATAATATTTTTGTTTAAGATGTACATGATTTTTATGATCATTCAAATTAATACAATAGGAATAATTATCAAGTACTTCAAATGTTTGACATATTGTTCATGTTAGGTATATTATTCATGGTCCAATTATGCATATTGGTTTCAAAAACATTATCATTTTGTGAGTGTTTCAATAAGAATAATAATTGAGGTATTATATATTTCTATTTTTCACATGAGCACCAAAGTTAATTCTTTATGTATGTACCGTTTTGAATAAAAATAATAATCATGCATTTGAAATGCATGAAATAATATTTTTGTTTAAAATATACATGATTATTATGATGATTCGAATCAAAACAACTTGAATAATTGTCAAGTACTTGAAGTGTTTGACATATTGTTCCTAATACAATTATGCATATATATATTTTAAACATCATACTTTTATAATTGTTTCAACAAGAACAATAATCAAGACTAAACTGGTGATATGTTTTTATTTTGATGTGTTAAAAATGTTAAAATTGTGTCATTTGTTGACTTGCCCATGCTCATTTCATTTACATGATTTAAATTATGGTAGCTATTCAATTTGATGATTGAACTATTATTGTGTGATTATGCAAGATTGATATTTGTGGGAATTTTTACAATATATGTATGATGTATTCTTTTTTTTCAACATTGATTATAAATTGGAAGCATCACATTTCTCCCTTCTATTCTTCACATTAAAAGTATATTAAAAAGATATCCCAAAATTGCAACAAAATGTGTCCAAGTACAAGATATCACATTGGAAGAAAAATGTGCCAAAATGGCCAACATTAGGTTTTCCCCCAACTTTGTGAAATATATGTGTTGACAACCATTCAAAGAGGGCACAACTCAATTCTAACTATAGATAACATATGAAAGTAGCAATATTTAGGAATCCTTTTACATATTACAACCATTGTTTCCATATGGTGACATTCCCCCGAAGATGAAAAATTCCGCCAATAAACAAACCAATGACCCTTGGGTGGATATATTTATTTTAATATATTAACCCAATAATGGCGTATACAACACATGACCATTGGAAAAAAATATTTCACATGGGTTTAGCTCAAGGATTTTGTCTCATGGATTTCAAATTTGGAATATATTGAGAAATTTAGATATTTTTCGAAGGAAAAAAAAATTTGGTTGAATTTACATTAAATGCTAAATACACCAAAAATCACCATGAAAATATCTTCAAAACACAACAACATTTGGGCATCCATTAAAACGAATGGATGCCCAAATGATTGGGATTAATGTTATTTGGTCATCCATACAAAAGTTGGTTGATTTTACAATAAATATTAAATACACCAAAAATCCCCATGAAAATATCTCTAAAACACAACAAAATTTGGGCATCCATTAAAACATGCCTAAGATGAGATTATCATAACTAAGTACCCTTGACTGATTGGACATGCATTACGGGGATCTTGCTAGAATTCCAACTTGAATGAGTATAATTTAATTAGTGCTCATAATATACACCCGTGCTTTTAGAAAGGGCTATTAGTTGAGTGAAAAAAAAAATGACCAACATATTTGAAAATAAAGATCACATGCACTACTGAAAAGGTGTGTCATGCACTCCAAGGGCTTCAACTTTTCTTTTAGGATGGGGGGTGCTAGAGGAATTTTTCATTTTCCTTTTGTTCCCAATGTGTTCCCACTTTGTTCCCATCAAGTTTTCAATGAGTTCACAATAGGTTCAGTTATGTTGATCCATGCTCCCAACATGTTCCCCAATGTGTTCCCAATAACATCTCACTTTTATCCCATGTGTTTTGGCAAATATTATCATCCTTTCCCTTGTATCAGTGGGCCAAAGGAGAAGACCTTTAAAATATTAGAATCATTAAATTTTGGGGAGTCTCCATACTTTTAGAAGTTTTTGGTGATGGGCCAATCAAACTAGCTTCTTGCCAAAAAAAAAGAAAATTTTTGGGATGCACCCCATCTATTAATGCAAAGCACAATATACCACAATGTACTACATAATAAGTACCCCGTACTTACAATGGTCGAATTAGTCCATGTTGATGAGCAACTATTTTGGGAAATAAATTTTTTGTGTCCCCAATGGGAAAGGTTCAACATTTAATCTTATACATGATTTTTTCCTTTTGGGGTTTGAAAGGGGTTGGGGATAGGGAATTTTCCTTGTTTTTTATGTGTTCCCATCATGTTCCCACTATCATCTCCTTTTTTTTCTAGATTGTTTGGCCATGGTTCAACTTCCATTTGCACAAGTTGTGGAGCAAGGGGGTAGGGAAGCAAAGGGAAGCATGACAAAACAATGTTTTTTAAAATTTTGAGGATGCAACCATATTTAGGTTTCTATGTTGGGGAATGCCCCCATGCTCCAAAAAATTACTCATGGGCTAATCAAATGTTTCCTTACGGGGAAAAAGAAAAGTAGGTGCGTCTTCATATTAATTAATTGGGCATGTTCAACCATTTCATGGGTTTGCATGTAGATTTTGTTCTTAAATCATGTTTTCACCACTTTTCACTTGGGCTATTACCCTCCATACAGAGCACACCATACTTATTAGACTCTCAATTCATTTAAGGTGGGGAATGGAACAAAATGGGAAGCCATTGGGAACTTCATTGGAACATAGTGGGCACACGTTGAAAACATGGGAAAATGAAAATCCCTTCCCTTGCTATCCCTGCTCAAGAGTCCACACTATAGTTGGAACTAAAAAAGTAATACGAACATATGTCATTTTCTCATATGTGTTACACATCTTTTGCTTGTTTTTGGGTTGTGGCACATGTGGCAATGATCCCATAAGAAAATTAACATGGGTGATGTTTGATAAAAGATTTTCACTTTAATGGTAATATATATTTTAAAAATTATCCAAAAAAAGAAAAACCCCAAACAACAAAAGTTTAGTGAAAAATGTTTTTTGATTGGATGCAGATTGGCTCCCTAAACTTCAACCAAGAGCAATGTGTGGCAAATTGGACCTCTTGTTATGTTGGTTGCACCTTTCGAATAGAAGGCGAAATCTAGCACTAATTTGCTAGAAACAAAATGATGTTTTAGAGGAACAAATACAATGGGAGCATAGCCTTAAAAATACATGTAAAAGTAATACTAAAAGAAATGAAAGTAAAAATAATTTAACTTGATCATTGAACTCATACTCACATACAACCTTTTTTTATGAGTGAAATATTGTCAAAAAGAAAAAAAAATGGAACCAATTAAGGTGTATTTTTAAGGTTTCAATTGCCAAAAATGACTCTAAAAAATTTGGGAGCTTTCTCCAAATGGTTCTAAATCAATAGGCAAAAATATAGAAGGATGATTAACGATTTGTGTTTTAGATATGGTCTATAGCTAGATTTGGGTACATCTTCATAGGGAATATTGTCATGTTTTCTACATGTTCCTATCGGTGTTTTTTTGGGGGGTGTAATTTCCCCAAATTTCAACATAAAATATACGATTTCGACCTATGATTTTCCATGGAATTTTGTTCCCAAATTTGTCAAAATTAAAAAAAAAACTTGAATCACCAAATTCTATAATAAGTTATAGTAGGTAGCCAAGAATAGAAAAAGGTTCTTTTTTATTTTGTTACTTACATATCAAGTATGTAACCAAATATAATTAAATAGTCTTATGGATGATCCTCACTTCAACTAAATTGCAAAATTGAAAAATAATAAACCATGGTTCTTATGGACGAATGCCATTTTGGCTTTTAAAAAACCTTTAGAAAAAAATTCCTCGTCTAATGATGAGCCCAATTCATGATGTACTTAATACTTACATTTTATTATGCATTGATGGCCACTAGATTACCAAATTCTCTCAACAAGCATTGGGTTCCCTCACGAAATACCCTTTTGTAGTAAACATGGAAGCAACATAAACACATGAAATCTTTCTACCTTGGACTTCAAGGGTAATGTTGTGAATGGCACATCAACCAAGAAAGCAACTAGCATGTCTTTCAATCTACTAAACATACCAAACCCAAATATGATTTCCCATATTGTCAATATTACTTTTCCTTTGATTCTTTGATATTTTAATGTAGCATTGAACTATCTTATTATGGTTGTACCTTATGAGAGCAATTGAAGCCTAAGCAATAACATTTGAGTCAACATGATTGAAGTGTGGCACTTGCATTTTTATTGCTTTTAATTCCACAACTTTCTTTCTTCCAATTTCATTAAAATTGTCCCCCATTCACACAATTGAGAGAAGGTTACTCTGCATGTTATAATCATCATCATTTGGTGTGTTGGACAAGTCTCGAATCAACATTATGGAAAACATCCAAGTTCGAGATAGATTCACCAAAGGATGCACAAAAGCCGAGCCATAGAAACCATCAAATCTTGATAAGGAATATTGGCAAGTTTTAATACTATTCCCATGACATTGGCCTTCAAAACCCCAATTTCCACCCATGTCAGTCAACGTGGTGCATATCAAATGTAGTAAAAAGGGAACCTCTATGCCACATGAGGTAAAATTTGGACATTTTTTTTGTCCACCTATGAAGGATTATATAGGTATATTGATGAAGAGATTATGACCAATGTGTAAACAACAACCTCAAAAATATTCATATATCTATATACTTTTTGCCTTTGGTACAAACAATAGATTTGTCAATAGGATTGTTACATGTCATTACAGTTTGAAGCATAATGTGTCAATATAAAGTCATAATAGAATGTGAAGACCTTACACATAATATCACACCTTCAGAAGCTTTGTAAGAGCCTTCTAGTCATAGTTAAAGCTTGCTACACACTTGGAGAGCATATCTAGAGCATTGCATAGGAAATATGTATCTTTGTTTTCTTTGATTGGATTCATTATGAAAGTCAATCCCATCCCATCATTAAAAAACTTAGACCTCATTGTCAACAAACAAGCAGCCAAAGATTATGTCATGGAGACAATCTATTAACATTTATTCACAAAAAACATACAAAATGTTTTTCCAACTAACACAAGTTGTATGATTCTTAAAACCTTGAAAAACTAACTAAGACTTCATTTTTACTAGATATCGGAAAAAAAGTTAGAAATAGTTTCACAAGAGAGAGTTGCATCATTGAAGGCATCCAAGTCATTCCTTTTCAAAATAACATTATCATTTCCAACCTACAAGTTCAATGCACTTTGAAAATTTGTGATGTAGTGCTAGGTGTTTGAAATTTCAAAAGCCAATGCATGCTTCAAAAGTCAAGCCCACATGGAAAGTTGCTATGGATCAGACACTCTCCAACAATAAGGACTTTCATTCAACATTGTCTTTGCTTCTTACTTTCCCACAAGGAAAGGTGTTATACAACTTGGACCCAGACACATTTCAATAGTAGGTCATTATCCATCATTTTCTTCCCTTATTATTCCCCTTGCTCTAAATCTTTCTCAAAAGGAAAAGGTAGTAGGCCATTGCAAGCAGCCCCTGGATGCACCCCAATTCACAAAGATCAATCCATGTGGTAATTGAAGTTGCATTTAGAAAAACCCCATATCGCCACAAATGAAGCTTGAATATATTATCTATATGGAACAAGGAATAAATACATAAAACATTGACTTCTTTTGGATAACAATACAACATCATTAGCCATATTATCTTCATAGTAGAAGAAAATAGGACAAACACTTTGTATGGTTAAATAAACCATCATACTTGCACAAAATTTGAAACAAAATGCGAGCTACTATCGAAAGTACATGCCCTCCTCAGACAACATATATGCAAGAATAGGAAAAAAACTTAGCACAACTCAAAAATTTCATGCAACATAAAAAATATATGGTGCATCAAACAAATATTATGCAATTGTTTTCCAAAACTCAATGTCAAATATTCATGAGTCTCTTCATTGTTTGATATTTCACAAATAGAAAACAATGTCCTTGTAACAACCAAGGTGCATTGATCACTTTTATCAAGTAGATATCAAAATGATCATGCTTCAAATTAGATCACATAAGACATTATACTTTGTTGATTTAATGGCATGAAACATTTAAAATTAGCCAATTTTCCTATAGTCTTTCTACTAATCCTTGTATCGGGCTCAAGAAAAGCCAATTGTCCTATAATTTGCTAATGCTAAAAAAATAGAAGGAACTAACGTTGGGTTTATATTGTTTTAGGTCCTAGGGAAGTTGTCCTAGGCCTTGAAACACTTGTCTTAAGCCGTAAACCAATATCTTGGGCCCTAGGCCAATTGTCCCAACTTTTAACACAAATGTCTTAGGCCTTAAACCAATTGTCTTAAGCCCTAAGCCAATTGTCTTAAGCCCTAAACCAATTGTCTTAGGTTCTAAGTTTATCTTAGGCCCTAAGCCAATTGTCTTAAGCCCTAAACCAATTGTTTTAGGTTCTAAATATGTCTTAAGCCCTAAGCCAAAAGGTTGATGAGTACCCTGAGCCAAAAACCCTAAGCCAAGCATCATAGGCAAGAGGCCCAAAGTCCCATGAGTAGCACCCTAAGCCAAATGTTTTGTAAAAACACAAAACCAATTGTTTTAGGTCCTAGGCCAATTGTCCTAAGCCAAAAGGCTGAAAAACACCCTAAGCCAAAAACCTTAAACCAAACATCATACACAAAGGCCCAAAGTCCCATGAACACCTTAAGCCAAATGTCTTGCAAAAACACAAAGCCAATTGTCCTAAGCCAAAAGGTTGAAGAACACCCTAAGTCAAAAACCCTAAACCAAACATCATACACAAAGGCCCAAAGTCCCATGAGCACCTTAAGCCAAATATCTTGTAAAAACACAAAGCCAAAAGTCCTGAAGCCCACTCTGAAGTCACCTTAAGCCTGAAGTCACCTTAAGCCACAGACCCAAAAACATGGATTCAAAATAAATGAATTTTGGCCTAGTGTTAAACCCCCAGCCACAAAGTTGAGCCAAATCATGTTTTGGCGTGCCCATTTTGGCTTAGAGTTTGATTATTGTTAAGAATTTTGACCCAGGGTTAAAATATTGTTGAGCACTTTGACATCTTGACCTCGGGTTGGCGACTTTTCCCTAGTCCTAAGTTTAAAACCAGTGTGGTTCTTTTTGTATTCCCTGTTAGTCACCATTTTTGGCCTAGGCTAATGGTAGGGAAATAAATTTGGGGACACAGTCATCTTTCCTATTAATTAATTAGATGAGGTGCCTCCCAAGTTCGTTATTTTTATTTTTTTGGTGACATGCCAATTTGATTGGCCCATCGCTCAAAAAAATGAAATTATGGAGACTCCCCAAAACAGAAGGCTCTATTTTGAAGTATATAGTTCCTCCACTTTGGCGCACCTATATAAGTGAAAGGAGGACACCATTTTCCAAGGCATATGGGATAAAAGTGAGATGGTATGGATAACACGTTGGGGAAAAACATTGTGAAATTGGGGAACATATTGGGAACCAATTGGGAACTTGAAGGAACATACTGCAAACACATTGGGAAGCCGGGGAATATGAAAAACATCTCCCCCACCCCTCCCAAAACATAAAAGGGAAAAAAACAAGGCACCTTGAGTGCATGCTTGGGCCTTCCCATTGACTGCATGAAATTTCTCTTCCCAAAAGACTTGGTCACCATTTTTGGCCTGGGCTAACAACCCTTGCAAAGAACACCCTACCTATTCAGTGTTGGGGCAGAGTTGATTTTTAAAAAAATCAATTGCCCAGTTTTTCAAACATTTCAGATCTAGAGAACTCCTGGTTCTGGATATATCAAAACCTTAAAACAATTGATAGGTTTCACAAAAGAACCGGTGGTTATTTGACTAATTCAAATTCGCCTACTGCCAAAGTTGAAAGAATTAGGAATAGCCTTTTAAAGCTGGTATCATCTACCCTCATAATAATATACGAGGTGATTAATAAACATCAATTATTAATTCTGAATTTATGAACTAAATAGGAAAAAAATTGAGTTAATCATTGCTAATAACTAGATAACTAAATTAATGAAATTTCAATTAAAATTTGTATAAGCTAAATTAATATTAATTAGCTAATTCTTAATATGTATTTACCATCACTTTGCTTAGTATATATGAATTATAAGTTGAATGCTAATTCAGTTACTAATTGAAGTATTAAATAACTTCTAGTAAATTCTAAACTAATTAATAAAAATCAGTTATTAATTGTAGAATTATGAATTAAATATTACATGAATTAAATCAATCATTAATACCAACTACATAATTGAATTTGTGAATTTTCAATTAACTAATTCATAATTAATAACTTATTTACTAACTATTTCTAAGTTCTAGTTTGATTAATAGGTTGCAATGAAAATTTTATCAAATAAATCAGTATATACTGAATATTATATATTAAAATATTTAATTCGTTAAATAATCAGATTAAATTATTGATTAACATTTTGTAAATTATTTGTTGATTTTTTGGTATGAACTATTAAATATAATATATATTTCTTGAAATTATTTAATTATTAAATAAATATCAGTTAATTTTAATTAATATTTCATAGTATTCATTCGAATCAATTAATTATTAGTTTTAAGTGATCAATGATTATTAATTTAATAATAAATAGTTAATTATAAATATAAGATATTAATTCATCAAAATTAAAATATATTAACTTAATTAATTAATATTCCATATTTTACATTATCTAATCAATCTATTGATAATATTCTTTTATGAATAATGAATATTTTTTTGACATTAAGATTATGTCATTTTAATACTTTCATAATATGAAGTAATATGTGTTGAATATAGGTTAAATACTTTTAAGTATGTTAAATAAATTTGAATATTTGCTTCATGAACCTTGATTAGATGTTAAATATACTTTTAGTGTAGTCCAAAACACTTTCATTTACATAAAATGTATAGGCACATCACAAAAAATAACCAAATTACAATTAAATGAACATAAAGGCCTATTCTGAATGAAAAACCCAATTAGTCAATATGGAAAGATGTACAATTTAGTACTTGCACCATAATCACAAAAATAATAAGAAAATTAAAAAGATGCTTATTAGTTGTAAAAATTATAAAACATAATTAGAAATGACAAATAGTCATATGGTTACATAATGCAAGATTTCTTGTAGTGATTTAATTCCATCCATGCAACATCATTTAAAGTTTTATTTTGTCGATGAATTCAATTGGAATTCATCCACACAAGTTTATGCATGAAAGTTTATATATTCTTCCAATGAAATTCCTGATCGAAATAAAATTTTAGATGTTTTTCAATGGATGAAATTAAATTCATCTTGAAACATCATGAACAATCTTCCAATTGTTTCATTCACCAACTAGGAATATTTTCACCTAGTTGGGTTATGTCTCATTCATCAAAATTAGTGTTCTTGCACTTAGACATGATTCATTCCAATTAATGGGGTTAGATTCATCCATCAAAATTAATTTCATTCATGATCATAGATTACTTGGTGTCATGTTTTATTCATGAACAAACATTACACTTTGTTAGTCAATTCACCCATCATCCATTCACATGATGAGAATGGATGATGATTCAGCTTTCATCTCACCAAATGGGCCTAAATCTCACATCATTTCTAAAGATTGGACTTGAACAAGACATACAATTTGAGTTTAAAAACTTTCCAAATTGCTCCTCATATGTCTTTGAACAAAAAAATTGGAGGCTAATTTGAAAGGTCTCCCTTGGGGCTTGAAAAGAGCAACCAAAAAGAAAAAGAAGTTGATCCCTTTTCTCAATTAGACAGTCCAGGAAAAAAATCAAAAGTGGGCAGTCCCTTGAGATCCCAATACAATTCTGGAGAAGGAAGGATTAAATCATCAGCCCATAGGAAGCTTGTAAGTGTTTCAGAATTCAGGCATTCCATATGACAAAGTTGGGATGGCACCTAGCGTTGGTGAACGGGTAGAGTCAACATGGCAAAATAGCTCAGCAAATGGAATTCCATTATTTTATGGGCCTTGCCTACCAAGGTCGGGATATTGTATTTAGATTCATTATAGAGTATAATAACTTAAGGGATTTAAAAGTATTAACCCTCAAAGTAATCCTATTTCTCAAAAAGATTTAACCCCAGATTAATCTTTATTTCCCAAAAGTATTAACTCTCCAATTAGTTCCCACTAGTAAAAATAAAATTTATGAACAGTAAACTTTTGGCACTCGGAGCACAAAAGAGATTTCAAGGAGAGAGAGAGAGAGAGAGAGAGAAGAACGAATCAGGTCTCAAGATCTCAAATTGGCAGGAGTGATGTGGCCTCACTAGCTCTGTCCGGCCCTTGATTTTCTTGTCTTCTTGCACATGTCTTTAGGCCATGCATGGTTCTACATAGAACCAGAAAGCATGGTTCTATGCGTTTTTTTTCATTCTGCAAAAACAATTTAGTAAATGTTCTTTTATTTCACCATCTTTTTTTTTTTGCAGCAG
>Ga0209208_10005330_pt1 | contig 17950 bp, 15 predicted proteins | sample S1TSphfallax_3_FD_187694 | JGI IMG/M metagenome (GOLD analysis project Ga0209208, IMG submission 187694) | Host-associated microbial communities from peat moss isolated from Minnesota, USA - S1T2_Fd - Sphagnum fallax MG (SPAdes) (version 2) | ecosystem: Host-associated > Plants > Peat moss >... | reverse complement strand
TCTTTTTAAAATTAACATCCTATGGATACACTAGTTAAAACCGGGTAAGTACTTTGGGACAGGTTTTTTTTCATCATTCATGTTGACTGCCTCCCTTTCCCCCTCTCCACTAAGATCGCCTGCTCAGTGTCAATTCTCATTTGGGAAAACTAAACTCGAGTAAAGAGGTCAAGGAAAAGTTAAATGTATGAATTGTTACGATTGCAGAAGTCAAAGCCCAAAACACTATTCACACCCCCTTCGTCATCGTCGTCTTCTTCGTCTTCTCCTTCCCTCTTCACGTCTGCTGCGAATCCCGCCGAGAGTCATTCGATCGTCCGAAGTGCGGGTAGATCGACAATCGATGTTGATCCAAGCAATAGAGAGCTCCAGCAATCGCACAGCCGTGGTTTGCATTTTTGCAAAGCAACTGCAACAAATTCCGTGCAAAAAACTCTAATAAGTTGTAAGAAATTGAGCTGCCACATGAAGTGGCAGCAGCAGTGGTGGTTTTGTTTTGTGCCGAGTGCATGGCAATCTCTGAGGACTCATCTATCTGTGGACACTCACCTGTCGGGTTTGCGGATCATTGGGTACCGAAAAGCAATTCTGTAATTTGTGAAAGCCGAATCCTGACGTTGATTTGTACCAGAAGTGGGTCATGAAATTCAGGACTTGTCGGTAACAGACGACCCATGGGTTGAATCTCTTCTGCTACCATCTCTACTGCTGCTTCATGCAGAGGTGATGATGGACGATGCTTGACGATCACCTTCAGTCATGCAGTAATTTGCAAGCTAGCTTAAGAAACTACCAAAACCCGAGAGAGAGAGAGAGAGAGAGAGAGAGAAGCACTTGCTGCGATTGTTAAGAAAAACCCAATCCGAGAATTCCATTCCAGCATGTGTGGCATCTGAAGAAGAATCGTAGAGACGGATTGCACAATCGGTAGAGACATAGAGGCTCGGGAGCATGCATTTTGCAGCGGCTGCTTACACATGAGATCTGTTGCAATGATGGTGGTTCCTCTTCTGCCATCTGCAGCAGCAGAGCAGCAGAAAAAAATGACAGAAAGGAGAAAGAAGACAGGATATGGTGGAAGCCAAAAACAGCGAATATCCATCCATCCCCATCCCATTCCTGCTTCTTCAAGGAAGCGGTGCTGTTCACACCAGTGACTGACTGACCACGCACAACAACCCAGAGAGATTCCCCAAAGTCTGCTAACAAGAGACGACCAATATCCTGCTTGCCCTGGAGTGGATGGAGAGGAGGAGAAGAAAACAACAACCCTAGTAGATCCTTTTTCCTACTCTTGTCCTTTCCCAGCAAACTTTGCCTTGGGGTTAGTGGAGCTATGGGAAGCTTCTTCTCATGCAACATGGCCGCCGGGCGTATGCACCGAGAGTTCTAGAGAAAGAGATGAAGCTGCGGTGAGGCGGCTTCAAGCCTGAAGCATGTGATTTCAGATTCTCTCAACTGAGAAGTGCAGAATTGGATTGTCTTGAGAGGCGAGAGTCGGAGGTTGGGGTTGTGATCTCAGTCACAGACAGACAGACAGACAAGTTTGCAATGGATGTGGCTGAGATTGGGGATGTGGGAGAGGAGAGGGGGTTGCTGGATTTGGAGATGACCTGTTGTGCGTGTGTGGGAAAGCGAGGAAACATAAGGAGGTCATCAGCAGCGCTAGAATGGGATGAAGCTCAACAGAAAGTAGTCGCGCAGCGAATGCAAGTGGGTCTCTCAATACATCAGCTTTCACTGAGTGCTGCGCAGGAGTCGTCTTCTTGTTACAACAAGCTCACAGGTCTTGTGGATACGATTGTGGTACCGGAGGAACTCGCCGAGCTCAAGGATCTCACATCGATACTCTCCTTGGAGGTACATACTTTGCTTGCATGTTTCATTCAGAGCTTCCCTCCCTAGCCGTGCGTACCCTATGTCTTGTACCTGAAACCCAATTGATGATGATGATAATTATCTGCTCCTGCTGTGTATGATTTGGTTTTCGTTGTAGACATGGAGGACCTGCCTTACAGAGGATGAGAGACAAGACCTGTGCCAATACCTCCCCAAAGCTGTTGACACAGAAGCTTCGGTCAGCACATTGCTCAATGGAGAACACCTGTTTTCCAAAAGCCCTCTTCCTCTCTGGTTAGTACCTACTCTCTGCCAGCTGTGGTTTTTGGTACCTCTGAGATGCCTGAAAGAAACCAATTGAAGATGATGATCAAGTCTCACTTGTGAATGCTAGGGTTTAAGGATTTGTTTCCCTGTGTTCATGACTCCAAAGATTTGTGTACAAGCAAGTAATCCGTCATACCATCTTCACAAATCACACTATACTCTCGTACCCAAAAGATTCAAAGATTGTGTACAAGCTCTTGTGCATCCACCACCATTTACAAATCCACACCGTACTCTCACACCCAAAGATTGAAAGTTTCAAAGATTTGTACAAGCTCTTGCACACCCACCGCCTTTTACAAATCCACACTGTACTCTCACACCCAAAGATTGAAAGTTTCAAAGATTTTGTACAAGCTCTTGCACACCCACTGCCTTTTACAAATCCACACTCTACTCTCATACCCAAAGATCCAAAGATCCAAAGATTGTGTACAAGGTCTCATGCATCTGCCACCTTTTACAAATTCACACTTTATTTACTACTTTCTGGCAGCAGGGGTGCTGCTGTTTGTGATGGTTCGTTGCACCCAGATGTTCTAGCATCAAGATACTTGAAGAATCTGCACAATGGTTTAACATCATCAAGTGGAGGAATGTGGGGATACTACAAGAAGTAAGTGCCACAACATTTGCTGTTGATTTGTGTGACTCAGTCCTTTTGCAACAATCAGTACTAGTGCACTACATCCCTGTGTTTGTGCTACATCTGCTTCCACCTGCTTCCACCTTTATGTTTAGGACCAGTGATGTCTTGTGTTCAGCAGCTGCTATTCATGATGAAAATGATGGTCTGACACTTTGTGAGGAAGGACTCTCATAAGGTTAGGACTGCACTTGTTTTGGAGATTTCTCACCAATTTCATAGAACATATGTGTTCAGCAGCTGATGGCTTGCTCAAATGGTTTTGTGAGGATTGTGATGCTTGTTGCAAAAGCTGAAAAATGGTCAATACTCTGCACAGGTTGGAAGTGACATGGAAGAAGAGACAGGGTGTGGAGAATCGCAGTCTGGTTCATGCTGCTAGGTACATCACTGTTTCCCCTTGTGCTGGGTTGGGTTTTCAAGGAAGTTTCGGGTTTTTCCAGGAGCAGGTAATGTGCAAGGAGTTGATGTTGAGCATGTGGTTTGAAAATTGTGGGATCAGGGAGGAGATTAGAACAAATGCAAGTGGGCCTGAGAATGGAAGTCAATTACTATGTGTTCCTGAGCAATCATCTAGGAGGCAACTCATTCATGCTGGAAGTCAAGAGGACTACACAAAGGACAAGAAATATATTGAAGATACAAGAAAAACACTTAATAAACTGAGGTACAATTCAGGGCATTTGTAGAGCTTGTGTTCCTAAGAATTGATAGCAGTGAGGTGCTTATCAGTTTGAAAGTTTGCATATGGAATTTTTTTCTGCTTTAATGTAGGCATGTAAGGATCCTTCAGCCCAGGCCAGCTGGTCCTCCAGTGGAATAGGATGTTTTCAAGTTTTTTCCTTTCTGTTCATTGTTTGGGTTTGAAGGCAGGGCAGGAAGAAGCAGAAGATCAACAAATGTCAAGAAGATGTGGAGCAGGGGAATGGACCAAATTCTTCAGCAATGTCTAAGTGGCTTGAAAATCATTCAGCAATGTCTTTTCATCACCCAGTCACAGGTGAAGAACTACAAGATGGAGTCCGCATATTCAAGGTTAGCTCATTTTTCAAACCTAATTGTCAATTGCAGGTCAAGCCTTTGCATAAGAAGCAGTTTTTTCAGTGAGTGATGTGGGTAGTTTCCAGTAAAGAGTACACAATGTGTTATGATTTGGTTTCAACCATTGCAGGTCAGCAAAAGACAACTTGCAGCGATTATGGAGAAGCAAGACTCAGGGGAGGATATTCATGTGTATACTTTGCAATCTGTTCTTGGCAACAACAGCATGGGAGAAGCAAGCAGCAATGCCCTTCAAGATCACTGGTGGCCTATCAACCCTTTCTCACACACAGCTGCCTACACTTAGTTTGAGCTGGGATTTGTAATAGTACGGATTCTGTATGCAGGATTAGGAATGGTGTGATACTTTGGCACCCATAGTGATGGTTTGGCTGTGGCTTCTGTTCATTGTTTGGCTGCTGTTGCAAAATTGGCATCTGTTCTGAAGCTTTCTCACAGCCTGATTTGGGTGATGACAACAGTGCCTGGATGCAGTTAAGGTCCATGACTCAAGAATTGCTTTTCTCTGGTGCCACAGGCAGGAGCAGGTGCTCCTAGAATTGCCATTAGGACATGAGCTTTTCTCAAAGAGAAAGGTGCAGCAGGCAGGGCGTGCCCTTTTAGCTGCTCAACTTTGTGTTCATCAACAGGCTCATGTGCTCCTCACTCCAATTCATCTGGTAGGCCACTCTCAATGTTGTCATTCATGTTGAGTTCAGAGGGATCAGCCATTCAGATGACTGTCAATTTCCAATTTCCTTTCATATTCTGGTAGCTGCAATAGGAATATAGTGTGTCTGTCTTTCCATGATATTCTCACATTCATGCTTTTCACTTTGATCTGTAAATGGGTCTTTGCAGAGCAATGGTCATGTTGCTGCAGACAGGGAGGAAATGATACACAGAGAGGAAAAGGAGTCACTTAGCACAAAATTACTGGATCAACAAAGGCTGTCATGCAGGCAAGCTAGAAGTGCCAGAGACAGGGAGCAGCAATGGCTTAAAAAGCCAGCACCACAACCATTTGCAGGTGTAAGCAGAATTGAGCCTGAACCTTTTGGTCCTTGTGAGCTGAGCAGGTCATATAATGAGGATCCACCAATGCAAAACAGAGATATACTGCACCCACCTCCTGCACAGGTTATTGGAGGTGAATGCCACAGGGCATCCAAGTCTGGGAAGCAGAGCCCTTCAAACAAACAGGTTGTGCAGCACAATATGAGACATGAGAGTAAAGATGTATCTGATGAGGAGGAGTCTTCAATTCATCAGATGTGGACAAGTGTTAGTCCAGATACACAAGTCCTCTCATCTGCAGAACCCCTGGAACTAGCTGGTAAAGACACAGATATTCATGAGATGAAGTTATTTGCGGACTTTTGGGACCCTGTCAAGCCTGTGGAGGGTGTAGCAGCAGCCATGGGCATGGTAAGGGGTGGTCTTGCCAGAGAAGTTGAGTCCGAGAGAGAAACCATGATAGGGGCTGAGGAGCATACCACTGCCTCTGAGATGAAGCTTGAGGGATTTTCTGGCAATGAGGTACATCCCACATCTGCTCATGCACACAAGGACAGACCTAGGCTTTATGATGAACATAACTTGCATGTGGACCCGAGGAGTTTTGGATTTGGCCACTTGCATGAAACATCATTGCAACATCATGGGAATGTCAGGAGAGATGGCAAGGACAATGATTTTCAGCATCAAGAAGATAACATGCCACCTGATCACAGACACTCTGTCTCTTCACCGTTTGTTTTGCACAGAGGCAGAGGATCTGAGAATGGGGCACTGGTGTCACACTATTCTAACTCAGATTTTTCAAAGCAGTCCTTCAGCAATGATGTATTTTTGCCATCACAAGGGCAGCCTTTGCAGTTTCCATTTGAGGATCCACATCTCCTCCATAAGGGGCAACAGCAGAGGTCATCTGCACTTGGATATGTCTTCAATTTGGCTAAAGACAGCTTCAACTTCACTGCACCTTCAAAGCAAGAGGTGCAACATTTTATCAGGGGCCAGTCTCAACATCAAGAGGATGTCAGTCCTTTGCATCAGGTGGAGCATCATAGGCTTCAAGCATCAAATGCGATATTTTCCCAATCTAAGTCACCTCCAACACTCTCTTCAGAGCCAGTAAGTTTCTTTGCTGGGTCACAGCATGATTTTTCCCAGTTACAAGCTGATCACAGACAAGGACAGAATCTCTGGAGCTCTGGTTCTGAGGACTTGACCCCTACACATTGGGGGCCGTCAGAAGCTTCTCCAAGTCAAACCATTGCCATTTCATTGGAGAGACCTCCAAGTCCGCAAGCACATTGGGAACAGCAGCTAAGTTGGCAGCAACATGGTGGTAGTACACCACAGATGCATGAGATCCAGAAAACTACAATCCATCATGTGCACCAAGGCTGGAATCCAATACCTGTCATGGCTGTGTCTCATAATTGTCCTTCACCTAAGAAAGGATTTGGTGGATACTCTTGGTGCCCCTGAGGTAGTGCCAGGTGTGAAGTCCACAAATGGAAACCCAGTAAACTGCAGGTTTGCATATCTCCAATGTGCAGCATTTACATGAGGAAAGGTTAGACATAAGTAGAGGCTTGATTCAAGCTTGTCTGCACAGGAAATCTTCAATCTTTTGTCTCTGGTGTGCTCTTGCTTTCAAAGCAATGACATGGGAGTGCACACCCAAGTTGAGACAAATTGTACTCAAGGCAGCATGTGTAAAGAGAAGGCACAGTTTTTTCATGTATGAGTATGCAAGGACAGTTCTACATTTTTGTTTGTGGAGGAACAAAAGTGCACTATAGGGCACACTGCACCAAGCTTGAACATTGCTTTTGCAGCTGCCAATGTTATTGAAATTGGCTGTTTGTAGGTGGTAAATTGGTGTCATGGTCTCTGGGAATGGTTTTTTGGAACCAAGTTATGAAACCAAGAGACAGGAAATGACTTGCACAAATACAGAGATCCTTATGAGCACCCATCAGCCAGCTCTGACAGCCACCTTCCTCTTGAATTGTTGTCATATTCTGCAGTTTCTTTTCCTCACTCTGAAGTAAAAGGCAAAGAGATCACCCACACTTGGTTTGTGAGGGTAGAAAGTATTGGATCCAGGAGGAAATGCCATATGAGATGTTATACAAGAACAGCAGCATGGTGGCTTGTAAAGAGTTTTTTGGATGAAGTTTAGCATTGTATAGCCTGAAACTGATTTTGTACCAGAAATATGCACAGGATTTAGTGATCTCCAAAAAGCCCAACAAAAGAAATTGACTGCCTTTTTTTATTGGCCCAGGTGGTGGCATTTGAACAATCTCACTTAATGGTATTGTCCAAATTTTTTTACGTTTATGTGTAAGGATAAATAATTAACACTATGATCAATGTGCTAAACTTTGGAAAGGCCTAAATAGGGGGTGCAAATAGAGATGCTCATAGTACACCAAAGTAATAATCGTTTTTTTTTCATTTGGGATCTTAGAGCGTCTCCAGCATTTGCACTTGAAATCACTTGATATTATTAAGTATAAAATCCATTTTCAACAGAAGTGCTTGCCCATTCCCACCCAACACATAATCATGGTGGGTGACCAATGAACAACACTCAACTTAGTGTTGATCTTTTGTTAATGTTTTTAGTCACGGAATATTGAATCAATCAACATGAGAATTCAAAGGTTGCAATTATTGTTATTTATAGTTGTTGATGGTTTATCAAGCATTACAGTAATGTGGGAAATTGAGGGAGGATCGAGAAAGGACCAATGTGAGTGATATGATCCAAATTGGTAGCAGATCATGGGAAATATTAAATCGGCCAAAGAAACTGATTGCAACTGGTACAAAAGTACTGCCAGCATTGCATGAATGGGCAAACTCCCCTAACCCTTTGATCCCTGCTCTTATAATGGCCAGGTAGGCACATTACGAATCTATCTCGCATAAACCCCTTGCCATGACATCCATGGGATGCAGATTATCCACCATTGCATAATCCCATTCACCATCCCATGAGCTCATCAATAACTTGGAGTTGTTTCAAACCCTATTCATGTGCATCAAGATTACTGCGAACTCAAACTTATTACAAGTCTTGGAACCTAAACCCTAATGCAACATAACAATTCTTTGCTTGTGTACCATCTCCATTGCCATCGTTGTACAAGCTTCACACAATCATCATTAGCTTTATTATGGATCAATAATTTGGCTTTTGTATTTAGGAGAGTTCAACTTGTATACATCAAGTTTTTTAAAGCATTGGTTGAATTATTGCAAGCAATTTCGGCAAAGGGTGTGGAATTGGAGTTGGAGTGCAAAACTTGGAACTTTCAAGCTCAAGATTATTGCTCAAGTAAGCTTTTTGTTTTTTTGTTAGAATCCATGGTTGCAAAATATTTTTGGAAGCACCCTTGTATATCAGACGATGTTTTATTAGGGTGCTCATGGATGGCATGGAATTCTTCAACAAAGAAACTTGTTGCAACAACAAATTGTTAGTAAAAAACTAAAAACATCAAGATGATGTTACAACATCATCTTGATCATTCATTAGAGAGAGATGGTTGTTCATCTTGCCATGTTTATGGTTGTTTAGAAATAAAGAAACAACAGAAAGAGGTCGTTGTGCTAGGTTACATTGATGATTGGAGCCTAGTATTGTTGTTGGAATTGGTAAACCATTAGTAGCCAAGTTGGTAATATTTTTAAAAATTTTGTTGTTGCTATTAATATGGATGTCAAGGTTTCCAATGGTTGAAAACAAGAATGTTGGAAAGCTTGAAGCTCAGTCAACAATGGAATCTATTGAGGGGTTGGTATGCTACTTTGTCAACTTGGGATACGATAAATGAATTGAACAATTTGTAACTCCATAGCTCTACAATGAACTCAAATTGGAGTTTGTGGCTGTCAAGGTGACAAAGTTTTTGGTCACAAGACTTAAATAGTGATTTTTAACTAAACGGAAAAATCAGAATGCAAATAAAAAATTCAAATTCACATAATTCTTAAAATTCTAATATATATACATTTCATAACTGAAATATTAATTTTCAGATTTCGAATATTAATTTTTAAATTCATTGTATGAACAATATACATACATACATACACATAAATAATATACACACAAATATATATATTTATGGTATATGTAATATGTCGTAAATATAATTTTAATACATACATAAAAATACACCCCTATACATAGTACATATGCTAGTGTATCACAAAATAAAAAGGACTATGGGACAGGTGTTGCTAGATTTTGGTTGACAATTTCAAAGTTGATCATCAAAAAGCATTTGAATAGCACCCTACAAAAAAAAACCTTAAAAAAAAATCCCCATAAATACAGGGAAAGGGTATGCTTTGGACCAATTTACCAACTACAATACAAGAGATAAAAGTATACAGAAATACACAAGGGCACATGGATTTAAAGAAAAGGATGTGCTGTAAAGTATTTTGATACCAAATGTTGCAAATATGTCAATCTTGAATCTAAAATCCTACAAATCTGTACAAAGACTTCAACAATTTCAATCATAAGTTATCAATTTTGAATTTTTGTTGGATATGATAGAACAATGATCCCACGCTATTGAACCACGAGCCTCCAATTTCAACTTCAAACTTGTTCAACTTGTTAAAAACATCATAGAATAATATCCCAAACAGAATTTCAACAACTCGACTTTTAACATTCACGTGTTTGACTTCTCAAATATCTTAAAATTGAGCTCTCCCCAATGTAAGGGGGTTCCAAATTACAAACCTCCAATTGACCAACTGGCCAAAGTGAACCAGCACCCACCAGCGCTGGATGGTGTGACACGTGAAACACTTTTTCTTGTATTCCTATCCCATAGCTAACCATGATGGTTAGCTTTGTATTAAGCATCCACATTTATCTACCTATTTAGAGCATCTCTAACGGTGCTCTCAGTATGTGACCCTGCGCAAATATTTTTTCACATCCAAGTTTAGTCATGTACTCTGTTGCAACCCCACCAATAAAACTGAAAGTGGCACAGCAAACAGGTAGAGGACTGTTAAAAAGCAAACCACCTGGACCAATCATTATGATGTGCCAATCAGAAAACACTGAGCACCAGTTAGATCATATTTTATTACACTCTTTTCTGCAGGTGCACGGCACTGCTGCGGCTTTCACCAGTCACGGCAACCACTGCAATTATGCTGAGCCAAAACCATTTTCCTGACCCAAACTGGCGGCATATGTTGGATTTTTTCTTTATCCAATTTTACTGTGTAGATCACATACCGAGCACCGCTGGGGATGCTCTTAGTCGCCACCAAGTGCCTCACACAATTACTTACCTCCATAGTAACTACCCAGCAACCACTTACAATTACTAACTAGTTACCTATAATAATTAGGTAATTAGTAAGTACCCACTTATATGGATAGTTATTAGTCACCTAGGTAGGGGAAGGGGGAAGTAGGATTAGGGTTAACAAGATCGATTAAGTGGAACCTAAGTCAGTGTAGTTCCTCCATCTTGAACCACAACGGAGTTGTAATGAGTTTCCAACGGATGGTCCACTGGTGAGTGCTGGGTCAAGTAAGGGGGTTTCGGTGTCTTATTTAGGCACTTTTTTTCCGGGTGCTTTCGTAGGTGGGACAGGCAGGCATTTGCTGGTTCTACTTTTGGTGGGTCAGTTTCACGTGTAGTCTGACTTGACAATGGAAAAAATGAGTCATGGTTGAGATTTGAATGAATAAGTATCCCCAGTTTCTAATGGGGGTATTAGCCCAGGCCAAAAAGTTTTGGGAATAGATATTTCATGCAGGCAATGGGAAGGTTCAGCATGCACTCAAAGTGTGTTGATTTTTTTCTTTTAAGTTTTGGGGGCCCGAGGATTTTTTTTCATTTTTCCTTTGTTCCCAATATGTTCCTATCAAGTTCCCAATATGCTCCCTGGGTTCCCAATGTGTTTCCCAAGGGTTTTCCCAATAGCACCTCGCTTTAATCCCGCATGTTTTGCCCAAAGTCCTCTTCTTCTCACCTGTATAGGTGGGCAAAAGGGGGAGGCATGTTCAATTCAAGTTCCCAATGTGTTCCCCAAGGGTGTTCCCAATAGCACCTAGCTTTAATCCCATATGTTTTGCCCAAAGTCCTCCCCTTCTCACCTATATAGGTGGGCCAAAGGAGGAGGCACTCCATTGTTCCACAAAAAATTCTATTATGGTAAGCCTCCATAGTTTCAACTTCATTTCAATGGGCCAATCAAATTCAATTTAGAATGATAAAATGAGAAGCTATTGGGAACACATTGGGAACAAAAAAAACCAACCCTCCCCCAGAAGAAAAAAAAAACCTGACCACCAGGTCGAGGAGCTTTTCATAGGTCCTCCAAGGTTCTAAAGTGTGTGTATATATATACATATATAAAACTCAAGAAGAGGTATTCCTTGATTCCAGAGATGAAGGTGGTGGACCAAGTACTTCACATTACACGATGGACCACATTTGAAGGAGTCAAATTTGACAGCAATGATTCTTGCCAGGAAACAACCCAAGACCTATACAACATGCCTGTGTTGAGGATCCTTGAAATCACCACCAAAAAAACACCCCCATTTTGGGAGATCATTTGAAGCAGTCAAGAGGATGAGCTTTTCTTAGGGAACTCCTTTATCTAGTTCAGTACAGAATCTACAAACAGAATATGATACTTGTTCCCCCTATTCCTTTGCAACATATTGTAGTCACGAGGACTTCTGTAATACACCTTACCCTGAGGTCAGATTCGTCATCACAACAGGGAAATGAAATTTTATGAAAATATGAAGTTGAAATGTTGAAAACTGTCATAATCATCATAGGCTATACTCTGAATAATTTCATTACTCATATCACAATATTATAGTAAATGATGGAAATAATCATATTTTCAAATTTTCAAAACAAATTCATTTTTAAAAAAAAATAGTTATTCAATTTGTCAATGTGGAAACTGGCCCTAGGCTACGGTAACACAACTTGTTTTGTGTGGAAGAAGGTGCAATTTAGAACTTAGAAATTTGGATTCCATATGGAATTTAGAACTTAGAAATTGGAACTCCATATCTTTAGTACAAAATTAGCTAGTTTAATATAGCAAGGAGCTGTGGGGGCATGCATTGTTTGTTGTAAAATAAACTAGTTTGAACCCCGTGCCTAATGCACAAGTGTGTGTGTATTTGACGGTACATATTACAAAATTACAACTACAAACTACATTTTCAAAACCTCTCTATATACCACATTTCACATGTATTCATCGGGACCCTGGCCGTTGAAAATCTTGATGTTTGCACTGCTTGTGACTCGTGAGATAGCAACATACAACTGACCATGGTAAAAGACTGGAGATGGCAAATATATCTCAACGTTGTTGAGTTTGACCTTGACTCTTGTTGATTGTCATGCAAAATCTTTATAAAGTACTATGGACCAAGGGAGGACCAAAAGGAAAAACTATACCAAGGGATATAAGTGAATTGCTAATTTTTAATAAATGATCAAAATATTTCAATAAGTAGCTTATGACACTTGTAGCAAAGATTCTTTGTTAAAATTCAATTGTGTTTAAATGACAAATCAAAAGTTGGTAACTTTCATCAATCAAATGTTTGGAATTATATCATAAGTTGTTTCAATTTTTTTAATGAAAGGTTTATAACAAATACATATGTGATTGATATATGAATTTCTGGTTATTAATATAGGGTATATAATATACCAATGCATTTCCATATTTTCAAGATGAAACATTAATTTCATAATTACATCTACACTTTTAAACCAATTATTTGGAAATTAATTGGTTTCCATTGTTTAACCAATTATTTGTTCTTCATGTGTGAAGTAAGTTTGGTTAAGTGTCAAACTATGTTTTTGAAATGAATGCAGTTTGGAATCCATATGCATATTTTTTTGTGAAAATATATGTTGAGTTTGTTGCTAATATTGATATCAAAATCTTGGGGGTGCCCCGCCCTTGGGGCTGGGCATGCTTTTCCTATATAACAACACATGCGCATAGGGGGCAAGGTTATTTATTTCTTCCAAGGTTTTCTTCCTTGTATGATGTCATCCATGGATGGATGATGGGACGGACGGATGGATGGACGAGTTGTGTGATGAAAAAAGCTTCATGAAAAACGACCATGACGTCTTTTACTATATGTAATAAGCTTCTAGGAGGGGGAGGGCCTGCTGTACTTGAGGTAATGCCTTGTCAACAATGCATTACACTCTAGACCTTAGGCTCCACTCATGGTTCAGAGAGTGTAATAATGTCTTGTGACAAAGGTCCTTACTTAAAGGAAATGAGGTAGTTACTAGTAAGTTTTATCTAAATATTTTAAAATTAATTAATTATCATGCATTTTTTGATAAAAATGTTCCAAATTTGCTGATGATCTTGAAATTATTTGTAAATGAAGGAAAACTTAATAGCAATGTGACTAGTTTGATCATAAAGCGAGAGAAGCTTGAAAATATTTGTCGTAAAAGTACATTGGCATTTGACATGCGCAAAAGTCTCTTTATCCCAATGCTAGTGGTAAAACTAATTTAAATCTAGGTTTACATGCAACTTCATTATTGTCATAACCATAAGCAAGATTTTGAATAATCTTGTGCAATAACTATTATGTGTTGTATTTACCACCTAGATTCGATAAAAAAAATAAAATTGCATGTAAGAAATTCTAACTATGGTTGGGGATGAAATGAAGTCCCAAAGGTAAGAACATTTTGCCTTCATTATAGATAATTTTATTACAATTTCAATTTTGGACTTTGGAGGTCATTTTTCTTGGAATTTTAGTTAATAATCATGTAGCTTAGTCCATACAAACTCTAAGCCAACTAATTCAGCTTCAAGTTTAACAAATCGTATTCCAAGTAAAAGACCACATCAATTTTTGATTTTACAATCAAATTCAAACCAAGGTGCATTCTATAATTCTTGCAATGAAAGAAAACATGGAGCTCTATGGGATTAGGGTTAGTTTTTTTTAATGAATTCAAAGTGAAGTTAGTATGCACAAATCCAAATAGAAGGTAGGTATTGCAAATTGAAACCAAATTGATACGTAGATTAAATTACAACAAAATTATTCACTTGATTGATCATTTTTTGAACTTGGAAAAAATCATCATCCTTTTTCATTTTAATAATATATTTTGTAAATGATAACATGAACTACATAAAGTGACAAATTCTCAAAACTCTCAAATGAAAATCTTGAAATTGTCAAGTTATGAATCTTGATATTTTGCAAGCTTGTAATTCCTTCATATAGAATCCAATTCAAGATTTCGTACGGAAAAAAATTGTATCAACAACATATCAAATTTTCAAATAGAAGTTTTTTTTACTCCTTTGTTGAATGTTTAGTGATTGAAAGTCAAATAATCAATTTAATTTCTAACCATTCAATTGGACACATAACTTGTGCTTCAAATCTTAGAATTAGGAAAGAATTCCCATTTTAGATCTCTCTCATTCTTAAAGATTATAAACATAATATTTCCTTATGAAATATCATATGTAATCAATTGCATAATTTTTTGAAAAGCAGGACAATTATGTGATAAATTAGACATGCCATGTGGCACATTGATGACAAGGCCATAAGCAATCATATTTGGAATTCTAATGAAGACTGGCAAAATCATTCCCCAAATCCATTAACATTGCTATAAGATTTTATACAATTTTGGCCTACCTATTAGAACTCATCATAAAAATATGATGATTTGGAAAAAATTTCCTTCAAAATTTGGTGAATTTGAAAAAATGAAAAATCCTTTGCATAGGTCAAAATCATATTTTCTAGTCGAAATTTGGTGAGATTTTACCCAAAATACCATTGGTGAGGATTTAGGGAGTTCTTAGTTTCTTTTAATGGGTAGAATGTCAAGTTTCTACATGGAAAAAAATATGGATTTAATGATACAAAATTCTATTAAAGATTAAAAAGAATATAATAACATATTTCCACATATAAATATTTCCTATATGGCTAGGAAATGTTGATGAAAATAAAAACTTTATAACCGTGCAATGATAACCTAAACAACCTTGACAAAGGGACATCCTACAACTCATCTCCTTTGTTCATGCATTTTATGCATTTGAATATCCTTTGTTTTACAAATCATTGTAATCGTGAAGGTGATGTCACAATCATCCCATCTACTATGGGGACTCATCAAGGCGATCCTTGGGGGGGGGGGGCACTATTCGTTTTAGCCCATTTTAAAGCTTTATGTTCTACAATCAGTCATTTCTCTTCTTGTTTATTTCCATCCATTGCAGACGACATACATCATAGGTCCCCCTATAATTGTATCTTTTGCATGTGAACACTTCCAGACTAAACTTTGTGCAATAGGTCTTTCCATCCAACCTTTAAAATGCGTTGCATGGTCTCCCTTTGGCCTACCACCAAATTTCAACACCCCATCCCAATTTACCACCCCATCCAAAGGAATTAGAATCTTGGGGGCTCTATTGGGCACTTTAACTTTATCATCATCTTTCATCAAAGATGTTTTGCAAAAGGATGCTCAACATGTGGACCTTCTCCTTAAAATGGGTGATGTTCAAGTGGCTTTTGGAATTCTAATTCGTTGTTTCATGCAATGCCCATCGTATCTTTTATGATGCACACCTCCATCTTCCACCTTCATAAAATCTTTTATTTATTTTTACTCTTCATTCCATAAAATGTTTAGACGCCTTTTGGCTCCAAGATCCTTTGATAGCCTAGAAAGACCTTTAGTTTATAAACAAGCCTCCAGTGGTGTTGGGTTCATATTGACATACACCATTGCCCCAACATGTTATTTAAGGAGTTAGGCCCTTGTTGTTTTAGTCATGACTACTCAATGTCCCTTCCTTCTTAAAGCCTTAACATGCATCGATAATAACACATTTCTTTTTCAGCAACACCTCAAGGCGACATGTGATTTTCTACCACCCCCAGTTCGTGCATTTATTCTTCTATTTGAACAACTCGTTGAACAACAAATGGTTTAGTTTCAAGATTCCATCTCGAAGCATTTGCACCATCATACCCTTTCTAGCATGTTCTTCGATAAGACATTTGAGGCCCATCATGTTTGATTTTTATCATGTTTTGGCCTAAGGTAGGGTGTTTGGCTTACAACTTGACCAGTCTTCCCCAACCTTTTGATTATCTTCCCCAATTTTTTTGCACAACATTTTGTATGTGACTTGGACTACCCCATCCTTCAATTGCAAGCATCCCTCGATGTGTGTGTGGACATCCCATCGACTTTATGGGTATCAACCTCTTCCATTGTGCTCATGGTAACAAATGCATTAGAACCCATGATGCAATTTGCAACACCTTTGCCGCCATAGCATGAAATGCTCGTTTCCACATGAAATGAGAATAATTACATGTGCTTCCTTTAATTGCATTCAATTCCTCTTATCAACAAATTGACATTACGCTTATCAAAGATGGTATTCACAGATTAACCAACATTGTCATTATCAACCCAACACGAGCATATTTACTTCCCTAATCTTGTGTAACTTAAGGATTTTTTGTGTCGAATGTAGTTCAAGCCAAGGAAAAGGAGCTATTGCAACTGACACCCCACTAATTCCTCCCTTTAACAATTGAAGTATTTGGTTGCTTACATAAACATGCTAATGTGTTTTTACATGACTAAGCCAATGCCATTTAAAGCTTGAAGGGGACAAAAGGCCCTAATCTTTCTACCTTGGTCACTTTTCTTTGTCAAATAGTTTTGATCACATTATAAAGGATGCAAGTTTTTTTCATCTTAAGTCAGGTAATAGCTGTAGGCTTAGTTATTCCCGACTTCCACCTTTTCAAGACACACCTCCCATCACCACTATCGATCTATTGCAAATCGTCAATTTTTGACATCTAAAATACAGGAACCTTCCACAGGTAGTTAGTTATGGACATGTATAGATTTTCATAGCAACTTTGAACCAACTTGACATCTTATCATTTCTCCCCTTTCCTTTATTTTACTCCTTTGTACATTTCCTTAATCTACGATGTGTTATTTAATAAAGATTTATAGGTCTTTAATAATGACCCAAAACATTTTAATTCATTTGGAGGGGGCACCTTACACACATTAACAGTAAAATAAAATAGGAGTAACGTTATGCCTACAAACACTACTAGAAATTTTGGGTTTTGCAACTGTCTTTTGCAACTAAAATTCAATTGCATGCGACACATGCAACTGCAAATTTGTGTAGTTGCATAAGACAAGTTGCACATGACATCTAGTTACATGCGACATTATGTATCCAACATGTATATACGATTTTAATATACATGTTCATACATACATACAAATCCAAATGTAGTTGCACCTTATGTGCAACTCTCCTTGTAACTACAATGCAACTAATCAAAATATGACACATGTTTAAAAATTAAACAACTAACTTATGGACACGTGTCACTATTTAAATTTTTTGTGTTCTCAAAATTAAAAGTTCATTGGATTAGTTTCAATCATTGAAGTTTCTACCATTAGGATGATGACACATGGCACACCATGGAACGTTCATTGACCATTTGACATGTGTTCATGTAACACCAATTATATTGTGACACGTGGCAATCAAAACCCACCTATTTTTAAAATTTTAAATATTAATCAATGAAATCTAAATCGTCCAATATATGGCTAATAAGATATTGACACGTGGTGCATAGGTAGGTAGGTAATAATTAAACTCTACTAAATAGGTTTACTTAGTTATGCAAGTAGGTTAAAAAGTAGCTAGGCTTAGGTTATATAAGTAGGTTTAAAATAATCCGATTTTATTTTTAGGTTTAACCATTTCCCAAGGGTCAAGTTTTTTTCATTCACTCATCCCCAATGGCACATAATATTTGACTAAAACCTAGCTATTGCTCATACTTATATGCTGAGCCAAATAGAATTTGAAGCCAAAGGATATGGGTTAAAACATTCCATTGCAAACCTCATGAATCAACCTAATTGCACATTACATGCAACTACTGTATTAGATTATACC
>Ga0209208_10005329_pt1 | contig 17950 bp, 15 predicted proteins | sample S1TSphfallax_3_FD_187694 | JGI IMG/M metagenome (GOLD analysis project Ga0209208, IMG submission 187694) | Host-associated microbial communities from peat moss isolated from Minnesota, USA - S1T2_Fd - Sphagnum fallax MG (SPAdes) (version 2) | ecosystem: Host-associated > Plants > Peat moss >... | reverse complement strand
GCCAATTAATCTTTGGGTCTCTTGAGGGTTCTTATTTATATGCTCTAGTATGGAACTCATGATCTTGGTGTAAAAAACTGCTATTATCTTCTTTTACCACAAAATGATACTATTTAGGAGATGTCTATTACCTCAAAGTGTAATAGTCAAAAGTTCACTGGAAATTTTTTCTGCAAGCTCCCACGGTCTTAGTAAATGTTGTTTTAGTTCACCATCAGGATCACGAAGTTTCCGCGTAATGATTAATGTTTTTTTTGCAAACTCAAGATCATTACTAAAACCCAGCATTCGAGGCTCAATCAGTGTATTGAGTACATACAGCGCAGGTCTTAGATGCTGGGCAACTAGATAAGCTACTACTTCAAGTGTTTCCGGTTGAATCTGATCAACAGCTTGCAAAAAGAGGTGATGTATTGTCTCAGGCCTATTGCCGAGTTGATATTGTACCTGTACTTTTGCATCATTTAGGGCTTCTATCGCAAAATTCTCTTGTATATTTGCAAATAAGCGTTTCATTTGTGCGAGGTATAGGGAAGCCCCTATCAAATCACCAGTACCTGGATGTAATCTTCCTGCTGTAAATAATGTCTGATAATGAATTCTTATTTCAAGCAATCGTTGTCTCTGATCATAACTCTTCATTTCTGTTTTTAATTGATTCACTTTTGTGATAACAGCATCTAGATCCGCATTGACATCATGCAAATTGTAAAGCACACGCTCCATACAGTCTTGTGTTCGTAACTCCTCAGTCATTACCTCCTGTATTAAAGAAATTGTAGCTTTCTGTACAGTAGCTAAGTCAGAACCAATAGCAGATTGTAACTGATTCCCATATCCAATTATACCGTCCCATAGTCGCCGCATCAGTGGTCGTTCTCGCAAAGCACGCAGACCAACTTCTGCACTCCGTAAAGCACTAGAGCAATCAATCGCTATCTGTTCAGCAATGAAAGGTGATTGTTCGGATATGATCAACATTTTAGTTATTTATTAGTTACAGATGTCACGACAACGATTCAGATTTTCGATGAATTTGTCAACACTCTCAATATCTTCTTCTATTTTCAAAATTCTTTGTTGTATATCACTTCCTTGATTAATTTGATTTACTTCGTCTTCTATAATTTTGATGTATTGATTCGAATAGTTTTCAAGGGTATGACCAGCTTGAGTAAGCACAGTCTGAAACTGGTTATCAATAACACTAATTGCGATTTTACGCGAATATTCGACTATAGGTGAGATTTGTTCTTTGATATATTCTTTGTATTGAACAGTAGATGCAACGTATATATTCTCCGTCAGACTAATCCAAGGAATTTCTTTAATAGGAGGAATTATTTGCCACCCAAAAATATAAAATCCTTCATAATTAATTTCTAGTGTTGTGAATTTCAGATTGAATACTTGTTCTTGTTTCACAAAACTACTAATATCCTGTTGAATTCTATTATAAAAACTATCTAAATTGGGCATGGGCAATGTTACAGTTGATGCCCGTAAAGATATATGAAGATTCTGCTCTATTTTTGTCTCTATCTGTTTTACCAGAGGTTGAATTTTTTCGATTAGTAGTTTATTTGAAAAATTTTCATAAATTACGTAAAAATCTGATAGCCATTTATTCCAATATGTATTAAATCTATTATTCAAATATTGGAATATATTCTTGTTGAAAGTTTTTACTTGTTTAATAACATCATCTTTATTGGTTGACTCAATCTTAAAACTTGTAGTACGAAAAAAATCAGTCAATTGACGAGGTAATATTCCTTCTGTGGTTGAACCTTCAATACCTTCAAATATTTCAATAATCTCGTTATCTATATCTTGTTTAAAGAGATTGAAATTATTTTCAATTAACTTTTCAGCCTGAATTTTAAAATTTTTGTTGTCTTTAGATATTTGATCGTAATTCTTACGAATGTTGTGAATTTCAGTCTTTAGTTTATTTATTGTTTTTTTATTTGCTAATAACGCACCACGAGAAACTCTAAGATTGTTATAAGTTTGTATAAGTAAACGATCTAAATCATTCACTACACTACTAAGCAAAATGTGAGAGCGTTCCTCATATATAAAAGACAATATTTTATCCTCAAGTTTTTCTACTCCACTTTTTTGAAAACTACCAACAGCTTTTAACCGACAATCATTTTCTGTAGGTTCATCATCTCTCTCGTTACCAAACGCATAATTTTTAAAATCTTCAAGTTGTTCTGCTGTAGCGCGACCACTAATTACAAGCCGACTTAATATTGCCTTTTCAGCAGATACTAACAATACTTGTTCTGTTGTTATATGAAGTCCTTTAACCTGTTCATTGAGGAGTTTTACGACATATTCTGCAACCTCTTGCTTACCCAAATTATGTTCCCTATCATGTCGATTACTCGTATCGATTTTATTGACAACAAAGAACATACGTTTTGATAAATCTTTAACCAAATCGCCACGTAAACGAGAAAGATTAGTGAACATCTTTTCCTCATCTGCCGTCTTGAGTTTCATGTAGTCTAAAAGGTAGATAATTACATCAATATCCTTCAGCAATCGTTCAATTTTTGGTGCTAAAGCATCTACACCCACTTCATTAACACCTGGTGCGTCAATAATATCAAAACCTTGCTCTCCGAGTGGTTTATCTGATAATGCAACCAAAGAGGCTTCTAAAATTAACTCTTCTTCATTGGGCGATAAATCTATATCGCGTGCCTTTTTGTTGAGGTTATGAAGATACTTTCGTATTTCTGATGTTCCTTTAAGCAGGTTTCCTCCATCATTTAATACAGCTTCAGTTGATTCCACGCTATGTCGAATACGAACCAATCTCATTGTTTCTGGAACTGTTCCAGAAGGAAGATATTCATCTCCTAAGCAAGCATTAATTAGAGTAGATTTACCAGCTTTTGTAAGTGCCATAACTGCCACCTGAAAGCGTTGTTCTTTCCATTTTTTGCGAATTGTAGCAAGTTCCGTGCTAAAACCCTCGCTCCAACCATAACCGCTAATTTCCTGATAAAAAGTTTCTGCATATTGCAATAGCTGCTCAATTTCGCTACGTATAGCTTGGAACTGTTCTTCTGTAAGCATTTCTATATCCTTTATTGTTATACTGAATGTTTTTAATTGTTTTTTTGCCGACACTCTCTGAAACTATTGATGGATAATGGTTTCAAGAGAACCAGCGTACATTTGGTCTACTACACTCTTTTAATATACAAGCGTACAAAATTCCCATTTTGGGTGCGACACGAAGGCGCACGTCCTGGAAACTCTTCAATAGAAAACATTTTTCCCTCATTCCACTCACTGGTAACGATTTTTTCGCTCCAGTGCGGATTGTGGGAATTTTCTTTTCAATCGTTCATACACCGGACTTGTGTAACGAAACAATAAATCGCACATTGCGTCGAATTTACTCACTTTACAGCTAAACAAGTTAAAAATCAACTACACACTTATATCCATAAAAATAACCTAATCTCTGATTGGACTAAACCCCTGAGCACGATCGCCTGTTATGACCCACACCCCAAAGTCCTATTGTCTTGTCCATTATTCTCATTAAAGTTCGTTTGTTGAGAATTAGACTATAATCCAAAACCCTTACTATTTCTAGGTTTCACGACTTAACGGGTGTCGAGTCTCAAAATAAGTACTTGAGCAGAATTAATTACACAAACTCTGGGCTGGAATTCCTTATCCAGTCTAGATGAGACTAGATATTAGTTTGTAAATATTTCTGCTCGGTTACTTAAATGGGTTCTTCCCAGCTTTTGGTGAAGCCAAGTGACAGGATAATTACTGTACAGATTAAACTTCTCTAGATGCCAGGAAACCCCAACCGCGATCACGCTTGGTGTCAGCCCTGGGGTGGAGCCGAGGGCAGATAGCCAAATGTGGGGGATGGAAACTCCTTAAAATCCCCTAAAATAAAATTCTCCAAAATAATCCAATAGATAGGCTATAAATCATACACGGCAATGGTTATATCTTGCACATCTTCCGCAGTTTTGTATATAAAAAACCGGGTAAGGTGTGCAAATTTTAGGGGGATGGAAAGCCAGTAATGGGAGTAAGGAGAGTTTTGGCAGTTTGGGAGCCGGCGGGGGCAGGGGACAGATAGTCAAAATGGGGGATCGAAACCTCTTAAAATCCCCCCAAATAAAATTCTCTAAAATAATCTGATAAATAAGCTATAAGCCATACAAAACAATGGTTATAGCCTGCACAACTTCCGCAGTTTTATATATAAAAAACCGGGTAAGGTGCGGCAAATTTTGGGGGATGAAAAGCCAGAAATAGAAACTTTCAGCTTGGATGTCCAATTAATACGTATACGTACTATTTGAGAATTCTTGCCATGGGTGTCGGGTGTTTCTCCATTCTGTATGCGCGACTGTCGAGTCTGAAATTAAATTGTCTTTTATGAATCGACAGTATCTATGAACTTAGGACTGCTTCAGCAATGCCTTGTTCTGGTTGAGACTCTTTGGGCTTCTTCTGGAAAATTTGGATTCCGGCATCAAGTACTTCAAATCCATTCTCTGTTCGGGGACCAAGCTTGCCAGAGATCAGGCCTGCCCAATCCCCATACTCTGAGACATTAGTTTCCGCCTTCCGCCAGCTTTTATACCAATTAGCAATTCATAATTTACAGTTAAAGTCTTAGATAGTCTCGGTTTTGGGGTTTAGATCTGTTGCTAAATTTTTGCGAATTGGTATAAGATGCCGATCTAAAGCCAGGGGCTTCCACGTCGTGATGTGTTTAGTGATTTCGAATTTTAACCTATGTCTACCCAACCCATAATCGAGAGCATATATACCGATGGTGCATGCACTGGCAACCCTGGTCCTGGGGGTTGGGGTGTTGTGATTTACTTTCAAGATGGTTCAGTCCATGAAATGGGTGCTGCATCGTCCTATACCACCAACAATAAAATGGAAATGCAAGCAGCGATCGCTGCCCTCCAATACTTAGAAGCATTTGGACAAAGTGAACCCATAACTCTTTACACCGACAGCGAATATTTAATTAACTGCGTTACTAAGTGGATAAAAAGCTGGAAAAAGAAAGGTTGGAAGAAGGCAGACGGTAATCCTGTCCAAAACCAAGACCTTTTGGAATCTCTCGATCAACTCAACAGCCGACTGGTGAAATGGCAACATGTGCGCGGACATTCCGGTAACATCGGCAACGAACGCTGTGATGTGATTGCTCGCTCCTTTGCCAGTGGTAAAACCCCATCATTACAAATATTATCTCCCTCTAATCCTCACAAAACTTTACCTATAACAAGGGAAATAAGTGTAGCAAAAGTATCTGATTCTGACATAAACTCTACAATAATTAACAAAAAGACAGAAGAAATCGATACTTTTGTATCAGATATAACCCTTATGGAACCATCTATTGCGCCAGCAGAAGAAAAACCATCGGAGATGAGAATTTCCCAACTTCGAGACTTGGTTGAAACTCTGCATATTGCTGACGAAATTGCCGAAAAAGGCTACCTAATCACCAGTTCTGAACTAGCAGATTTAATGGATGTCCACGCCAGTGCTGTAACCAGTCGGGGAGATCAATGGCGCTGGCGAAACTGGATAGTTTCACGGGTACGACGGGAAGGTAATCAAATACTCTGGGAAATAGAACGGGGTGATCAAGTAGTAAGTGCTGAATCATGATTACTACCTAGGACTTACAAAGAAAGGCTCCAGGGCAGGAGGGAAGAAAAAGTATAGATAAAAACTTGAGTTCTGGGTCTAGAGCTTAGTTCAAAAAAAGAATTAGACCGAGACTGCTGGCAGCGAGATCCAAAGCGTCCTGACTTCAAACCCACTCTTTTAAGAGTGGGTTTCGCCTGCCTCCTGAACCCCGTAATTCCTACCTCTCCACTCTCGTGGGGTGCTAAATGCAGACAGGAAAATTCGCAGCACTGCTAAAGGGTCAGCTAAGGGGGAAAGCCAGAATAGCCAACCACCTTTGGCACTTTGGCGATTATATGAGGGAGCGATCGCAAATAGGAGTGCAAAGCGAATTACTAGCAGAAATAAATTAAGTCCTAACAAAAGTTGTAGGGGGAGCAGTGGGGGCAGGGAAGCAAGGGGGAGGTAACTGAGTAAAATTGGCAGAGGTAAACCCTGAACTGCTAAGAGTAGCCATAAATCACCCCAAATCTGAGATGGGGAAGATGCATCTTTCAGATCAAGACTACGTCCCCATTCCTTCCAGGTCTCTATTGCTCCCTCATACATCCGCACCTTTAGGACTTGAGCACCATCTAAAAAGCCCACCTGAAAACCTTGGGCAGCAATATTCCGCGCCAGGGTGACATCATCACAAAAAGAACCCCTGGCACTGCTATAGCCATTGACGGCAGCTAAGACAGAGCGACGACATAAAAAACATTGTCCGTTGGCCATCACCCGCGCTGGTTGCTCTGTGCGAATTCCTGCTGGGTCAAATCGGTAGAGCAAAGTCATCAACAAAGCCGGTTGTAACCAGCACTCCCCTGGGTATTTGAGGATGAACTGGGGTGAAAGGGAGACTAGGTCATACCCTTGTGTTTGGGCAGTAATCACCAAGCTGGCAACTAAGCCAGGATGGGGCTGGACATCAGCGTCTATACCCAGAAACCACTGACTATGTTGTGAAATAGATAAAAAGCCGTTATGTAATGCCCAAGGACGACCTACCCAACCCGGAGGAAGGGGGTCATCTGTCATGAGGCGAAAGCGTGGGTCTTGCTGTTGTGCTGTTTTGACCAAGTCAGGTGTGCCATCTTGGGAGTTGCTATCGACGATGATTATTTCCCGCACCTCATAGCTTTGCTGACTTAAACCAGCTAACAGGGGACTAATGCGAAGAGCCTCGTTCAGTGTGGGGACAACAACGCTTACGGTGCCTAGTAAATCTGGGGTTGGCTGTTGGGGTTCCAAGGGTGGATGGCGTGAGGGACCCTTGAGTAGGCGTGAGAAAAGAATAGCTGTTGCTGGTAATTGGAACAGCAGCAATAGGAGGGCAATGGCGCTTTCTATAGTCAAAATAGTATTATTTGATAGCAACTTTAATGCTAGTTACTGAAACTTCCTTGGTAGTTGGTTCAATGACAACTGGGGTAGTTGTTGCTGAGGTTTTCAACCACAATGCCACGGCAGGAGCTACACCTAGCACCAAACCCAGACAGACAGGGATGGAAAAGCCAGCGGCTAAGCTCATAACTGCGGCAAACCCAAAGTTAATCAAATAGACTACCAGGGGGATACTCAGTTGCGATCGCTCTAATTTAATAGGTGAGTTTTTCCATAGCAGCGCCGCTACAGCCATAAACACGGAACCAGTACCTATCCACCCAGCAAAGTTTTGGTAGGGCATCCCAAAGAAGGCTCCTGGCTGTTTCCAATACCAAAAGGGGAGGGAGGTTTGACTCATGGCTGGGTCGAGGACAAAATCCCAGGAGGTAAGCAGTAAAGCACCTAACGCCACTGCCCCTATGTGCCGCCACCATTGCGGTTTTCTGTCTACTTCTAAGCCTGTACGTGCTAGTAGGTAAGATACAAATCCCAAGTAGAACCACGAGAGAGGAATTGTAAAGGGCACTAACCCAGCAATTTTATACCCTAAGCCACTCAAGTAGCTGTAGTGACCGAAGGGGAAACCTGTACTAGTTCCCAATAATTCACTGCCCAAAGAGATAAATACTGAAGGTAACAGGAAACCCAAAGCCTTAACTAATCCCAAGGTCCGAGTAGCATATAGGAAAATGCCTGCTGCGCCTAAAATCATATAGGCTACACCACCTCCAGCCATGCTCCACTCCATGACGGACTGTCCAATCTCGGATAACGATATTACTTCGGCATTGGGTACAACTAGCAAGATACCTACCAGTCCAAATACCATTGACACAACGTGACCAATCAGAAATAGGCGTTCAGCCATAGCAAGATGTCTCATGAGAATTCCTTAATAAGATGTGACATAGGGCTACTTACCTGCTTATAGTTTACAAATGTTTAAGAACACTTTACATAATTTCTCCTATAATTCCTAGTCTGAGAATATCTAGATAGTTTTATAGTCTAAGCTATGAGAGTCAAAATTTGTCTCCCCAGATTTAGCCTTGTTCTAAACCGTTAAGATACTGTCCCCAACAATTCCTGCGGGAAGATTAAGATAGATTTGTTGTTACTTGGTTTAAATATTTTAAGGGATTTTCTGTATTTTAGTGTAATTATTTAGTATTTTAAATTACCTTAAAATGAAACAATCAGCTATAGCTGATTGCTCCATACTACTTTAGACCTCAGCAGCAACGGCAACAGCAGCAGCGCGTGGGTAGACACTAACTTTTTTCCGGGTCTTGCCTTTTCTCTCAAAGGTAACAAGACCATCAATCAAAGCGTACAGGGTGTCATCACTGCCGATACCAACGTTGTTACCAGGGTGAAATTTGGTGCCACGTTGACGCACAAGGATATTTCCTGCAATTACAGATTGTCCACCATAGCGTTTTACACCTAAACGTTGGGCATTAGAGTCACGACCGTTGCGTGTACTACCTGTTCCTTTCTTATGAGCCATAATTTCCTCCTTTGTCTATTCTAGTTTCTAGGGTGATTGATCGTTGGTAGTTTCCTCAATGGGGGTACTGTCGGCAGTTGGTTCCGGTGCCGTTTCTTCAATGGGGGTACTGTCGGCAGTTGGTTCCGGTGCCGTTTCTGTAACAGCCCTTTCAACTATAGCTATTTCCTCATTAGCAACAAGTGCTTCCACTGAGTTAACTTCCGTTCCTAAGACTACGCCATTGAGGTTAATGGAGTTAATTAAAAGTCTGGTGATCTCCTGGCGATGTCCCCGTTTTTTCCGAGTCTTCTTTTTAGGCTTCATTTTGTACACCAGGACTTTCCTCCCTCTGAGGTGTCGCAGTACTGTTCCTTCTACAGTTGCACCTGCTACTAAAGGCTGTCCAATGGTGACTTCATTATTATGTTGCAATAATAATACTGCTTCTATTGTAACTTTTTCATCAGGTTCAACGGTTAGCAGTTCAATGTCGTAAAATCGGCCTGGTTCAACTTTTAGTTGTTTACCACCAGTTTCAATAATTGCGTAGGTCATGGAATTGTCCTTGAGGTTGCCGTACAGGTAGCTGGTGAAAGATTTTTCCAGCTTTTGCAGTGTGTCTACCTGATCCGAGCAGGAATTAGACAGACAATCTAAGATTGTATTTGATTAACTGGAGTTATGTCAACTAATTGTAGGCTGTTAAATTATTGATTAGAGAGTTAGGAAGGAGAACCTAATGAGCTGGACCAAAGTGCTTGCTGCTGATGCCCTTGCCTCAGGTACACGACAGGTAGTGAAAGTGGGTAAGCGGAATATCCTACTTTTGAACCATGAAAATCAGTTATATGCTGTAGATAACATCTGTCCACACTTAAAACGACCGCTAAAGGATGGGAAGATAACCGAAACAGGAGCGATTGTTTGTCCTACCCATCAGAGTGCTTTCGACTTACGCACTGGTGAGGTACAAACCTGGTGTCCCTTTCCTCCCGGTATCGGTAAGTTACTCTCGTTTATTTCTCAGGAAAAAACACTACCAGTCTTTCCCCTGGAAGTTAAAGAAGGAAGTATCTGGGTAGATTTGCCAGAAGAATAATAATCTAGGCGCGAAAACAAAGGGGAGAGGGACTCGTCCCCTTCTCCTTGTCCCATCTTTAATGAACTACCCCAGCCCAGTTGGATTTTTGACGCTTCATTTGACTTAGTTGCTTCCGGCTTTACTTGCCTGAAGTAGAGCTAGAATCATCCGCGCCTACGAGGCTAGTTCCTAACCCCGGCAGAGTTCTCAAAATTTGATTTTTCTCGTTGCTACCATGCTATTACAGCTAAAAATTGTGCAGCAACAAAAATATGATAAACTCAACACGGTCTTTTGGCAACTCCTCATACACACCCTGCTACGCTGAGGGTGGGGACTTCCGCAAGATGTTAAAAGCTATGTACTTAACTTGGTTAAATAACAACAGTTGGCTCATCGAAATCGGAAGCCAACGGATATTACTTGATCCTTGGCTAGTTGGTTCGTTAACCTTCAGTAATACAGATTGGCTATTTAAAGGTTCTCGACTTCAAGAGGGGCCAATACCAGAAAACATTGACTTGATTCTGCTGTCTCAAGGGTTGGAAGACCATGCTCATCCACCAACACTCCAGCATCTTGACCATACATTGAAGGTTGTAGCTTCTCCTAATGCTACTAAGGTAGTGCAGCAGTTAGGTTACACCCAAGTCACAACCCTAGCCCATGGTGAAACTTTTACTTTAAATCAGGCAGTAGAAATCCATGCTACCCCTGGTTCACCAATTGGCCCAACTTTGGTAGAAAACGGTTATCTCCTCAAGGAAATAGAGACTGGTTTAACCCTCTATTACGAGCCTCATGGGTACCACTCACCACAAATCAAGCAGTTTGCACCAGTTGATGTGGTAGTTACACCGATGATTGGCATAGAACTGCCTTTGTTAGGACCAATTCTTAAAGGTGCGGATAGTGCATTGGAGGTGGCAAAGTGGTTGCAGCCTCAGTTAATGTTGCCCACAGCCGCAGGAGGGGACGTGACTTTTGAGGGGTTGCTCACAAAAATCATTCGGAATAAGGGGAGTTTGGGGGAATTTCGGTCTTTATTAGAGAATAACAACCTATCAACCCAGTTAATTACACCTAACCCCGGTGAACGCTTGCAATTACCATTGGAGAAGCGATCGCTATCAGTCTATTAACCCAAGTTGCTAATTATAAAAAAGTGCCTCTTTTTAAGTACAAAATATTAAATTTTTGTGCCTAGCAATACGCAAAACTTGGCATTCCGTATCAAACTCATACTATTCAGCGGCACTAACTAGCAACTTGCGTTATTAGGAAACTGGGGTGCATTTAATTTGCCTGTGGATGCTTGGGGATTGGATGTAGTGGCATCCATTTCCCAAAAAGGCTGCATGATTTTTAGCAAGAATGCATAATTTAAAAGAAGAGTTTAGAGAAATCTTTGAATCAACTAAATCTTGGGGAGAAAGTGTACTTAAACTATTGGATTGGATACATGATGCCCGATTAATCAATTTTAGATTTTAGATTTTAGATTTTGGATTTTAGATTAGGAAGGAAAAAGAGCATAGAGCTTGCAATGATAAGGGAGAGGGGACACCAAGTACAGGGGACAACAGAACAATCCCTCAACGAAATCCAAAATCTAAAATTGACACAGTAGGTTATTTCGATGGGGGAACTACAGATTGATTCTAAAGTGAGATCACCATTGCTCCCACAAGATAAAAATGGTGCTGAGATTTGCGGTAATGGTTTTTGTTGCAGTATATATCCAGATCACAGTACTTAGAAGGAAGATACTTGAGACTTCTGTCAAGATTATACATCGTATTTATTTTAGCTTTACTATCGGAACTATTTTGGTAGTTAGACTATCATCGTGGGAATGGTATTGTTGAATTTTCCTTTTTAGCCTGTTTTGTAACCCCCTTTGAAGGAATGACTAGAAACAGACCTCACATCCAAAACTACTTTTGACTGCTCCCCCCATGAATCAACTCAACAATGGTTTTACCTTATTTTTAAGTTTGCTAGTGGAGGCAATGCCCTTTTTACTGCTTGGGGTTTTATTTTCCAGTGTGCTGCTATTCTTTATCGACGAGGGGAAATTGGTAGAGAAAATTCCTAAAAATCCTTTACTAGGGGCCTTATGCGGCAGCATGATTGGCTTTTTATTTCCGGTGTGTGAGTGCGGTAACGTTCCAGTAGCACGAAGATTGTTAATGCAGGGAGTGCCCGCACCAGTAGCTATCGGTTTTTTACTAGCAGCACCGACAATCAACCCAATTGTGATTTGGTCAACTTGGACAGCATTTCGGGATCAGCCAGAAATAGTTGTGTTACGCGTGGGATTTTCTTTATTAATCGCCACCATTGTCGGTACTGTTTTCAGTTTTCAACGGGATTTGACTCCCATTTTACAACCAGCGATGGCTCGTTATCTCAAGTTCAATCAAACTGTTAACCGTCGAGGACATCGCCCTCAAGTAAATGCACCGAGTTTATTGCAGTCAGGGACTTATATTCTGGGAGGAAAAACAGGTACATCGACGCGGATTGACAGTTCTACCCCGGACTCAGTCCCCATGTACCGGAAATCCCTCCCTGAAAAACTGCGATTACTACTAGATAACGTTGTCCAAGAATTGCGGGAATTGGGTGGAGTGATGGTTCTGGGGAGTATAGTTGCTGCCACGATTCAAGTCTTAGCACCTCGGGAGGCAATTCTCAGCCTGGGTTCTGGTCCAATTAGCTCAGTTTCTGCCATGTTGCTCTTAGCAGGGGCAGTTTCTATTTGTTCCACAGTTGATTCATTTTTCGCTCTCTCCTTTGCCTCTAGCTTTACTAGTGGTTCCATCTTGGCATTTCTGGTATTCGGTCCCATGATCGATATTAAAGGTGTAGGCTTGATGTTATCGATTTTCAAACCTAGAGCTTTAATTTATCTATTTGTTTTAGCAGGACAATTGACATTTGTACTCACATTATTTTTGAACTTACATATATTTTAATTAATGACTTCAATCCCAAAACCTAAATCTCAAATCAACCTCCTGCTGCCTTGGCTGGATGTATTAGCAATTACGGCTTGGGGAGTTTTAATCCTCAAATTCTGGTTTACAGGTAAGCTCAACTTATTGATTCATCCTGATTACTTTTGGTTAGCAATTTCCGGCAGTATTGGCCTACTTCTCGTTGCTTTGTTTAAGACCAAACAACTGTTATCCAGGCGACGTAATTATGATGTACTTAGTAGTAACCAACACTTAACTTTATTTCCACCAGGTTGGGGTAGTGCCCTACTACTGACGGCAGCAATTTTAGGGTTAATAATTACACCTCGCGTCTTTGCCAGTCAAACAGCATTAAATCGGGGTGTAACTGACTTAGTCGGAGCCACACGGGCTCAACCCCAAGAATTTCGTCCTAACAGTAACCCGGAGCAGCGAACCCTTGCAGACTGGGTACGCACCCTCAATATCTATCCTGAACCAGACAGGTATGCAGGACAAAAAGTGAAGGTACAGGGATTCGTCATCCATCCACCAGAACTAGGGAAAGAATATCTCTTCTTAGCTAGATTTGTCATTACTTGCTGTGCCGCTGATGCCTACCCAGTTGGCCTGCCCGTGAAACTACAAGGGACAGGGGATAAATACCCATCGGATATGTGGCTAGAAGTAGACGGAAAAATGGTAACAGAAACTCTGTCAGGTAAGCGTCAACTCACCATCGCTGCCACTTCCTTAACAGAAATCCCCCAACCGAAGGACCCCTATGTTTATTAGGTGGAGAACTTTTGATTTGGACCACTAATTTTAACGAGAATTTGACTTTTTCAGCAGCAAAAATGAAATATAAGTCCTATCTTAAACACTCAGATTATTACCATCTTGCTGATTAATTACCAAGCGCAAAATCGATAAGCCCAAGATTATTAAAAATAACACCAATCCAATTGTACAAGCATAGCTAAGGTCCAAATTACTAATTGCTTGCTCATACAAATAGTAGACAATTGTCTTTGAGCTATTGAGGGGGCCCCCTTGGGTCATAATGTAAACCTCATCAAAAACTTTAGTGGCAGCAATAGCCGAAATCACCGCAACTAAAGCTAAATATGGACGCATTAAGGGGATAGTAATATCTAAATGTTTACCAATTCCGTCGGAACCGTCAATTGCTGCCGCTTCGTAGATATCAACTGGGATAGATTGTAACCCCGCTAAATAAATTACCATATAGTAGCCTAACCCTTTCCACACAGTTACAGCCATCACACTGGCTAGGGAAATTGGTACGATGCCCAAAATTTTCACTGGACTGGTGAGCCAAGGAATTCCATCAGGAAAAATCCCCAAAGTTTCCAAAATTTGATTCAGTAAACCGTTTTCCGCATACAACCACTTCCAGGCTATTCCTGCAACTACCATGGAAATTACTACTGGGGTATAGTATGCAGTTCTAAACCAATTCATCCCCCGAAGTTTTTGATTGACCAAAATAGCCAATACCAAGGGAGCCATGACTAAAATTGGCACTACACATACAAGATAGAGAAAAGTATTGGTTAAAGTCTGCCAAAAAACTGGATCTTTCCCTAAGCGGAGAAAGTTAGTAAAACCTACCCATTGGGGAGAGGTACCGATATCCTGGTAGCTGGTAAAACTCAGATAAAATGCTTGCAGCGCCGGCCAAAATACTGTTAATCCTAAGATAACTAGAGCAGGTAACAAAAATAAATAGGGGGTGAGTCGTTGTGGCAAAATCAGCAAGTTTTTGGGGGGAAATTGGTTGAGCATAGCTTAATTGAATTTTTGTTATTAGGTTCTTCACAGGAAGAAAGGCACCAGAAGTCTAGGGAACAGGAAAGAGGAGTATAAGTGTACCGAGTTTCTTTCAAAAATCAAATAGGATTGCTATATATGCAGAGCTACCGCAGCATGAGGGAGACTTCTGACAACAATAAGTACAGTCGAGCCGATTATCTAGCTACTAACACCGTAATCGCCAGATTTTGATAGTGCTGTCGCGACTTGTACTCTATTTTGCACTAATTTGTCCATCACATAAATTATATCTTTTGCCAACTACTTTTACTCGACCGATGCTATAGAAACCCTGACTGTACAAGGGATACAAGCTTTAGATCCAAACGACAATTATTGCCCCAAACAACCCATTTTCCAAAATAAGTAACCGAACAGAAATATTTACAAACTAATATCTAGTCTTATCTAGACTAGATAAAGGATTCCAGCCCAGAGTTTATGTAATTAATTCTGCTCAAGTACTTACCGCCCAATGCGTTGGCGTAGCCGCAGTTTCTGCATCGCTCTATAGTGATGCAGAAACCGTGGTGGGAGCCAACATCTAGCATTCGGAAAAAAGCCCAGAATTAGCCCACCAAGAGGATTTGAGAGATAGAAGCCAAATTCATTCACGGGTATTGGCCCTAAATTTCCGACTGGGAATATAAGCAGCATTCTCGCCTTGTAACTCCCAAGACCGTATTTGTCAACCACCTATCATTAACTCTTTGAGTATGATGGGGACTGTGCTAATTTTAGATTTTGGATTGGGGAGAACAAATCAATACTCTCATTTACAGAAAGGATGGTTATGCTGATGCCCACTAAGGTATTTGTTAATTGTTCGGCTACCCCTATGGCCGTTTTACCTCAAGGGAAAAAATCCTTAAGAGATACCCCCCATTCCGGACACCACCATAGCTGTACTCAGCTTAGTGTTGGTTTAGCGGGGGTTTGAGATGAACATCAAAGTTACAAATAAACCCTGGCAAAAATTGTGGATGTATGGATTGTTAATAGCAATTGCCTTAGCCATGTTATTTCCCCTACTGTGGTTAATTAGCACAGCTTTAAAATCCCCCACGGAAAATATTATGCAGTCCCCACCCCAAATCTTGCCTAGTCAACCCACCTTGGGTAACTTCGCTAAAGTTTGGCTAACCCTACCCTTTGGGCAGTATATCTTTAATAGTACCCTAGTCGCAACGGTAACTGTAGGCTTAAATTTACTATTTTGTGCCTTAGCTGCCTACCCCCTAGCCAGATTATCTTTTCGGGGACGAGACTGGATATTTATCGCCATTATCTCGACAATTATGATCCCCTTCCAGATCGTGATGATTCCCCTGTATATTTTGACAGTCCAGTTAGGATTGAGAAATAGTTATTTGGGGATAATTTTCCCCAGTTTAGCCTCCGCTTTTGGGATTTTTCTCCTGCGGCAAGCTCTGATAAGCGTCCCCAAAGAAATTGAAGAAGCAGCACGGCTAGATGGCAGTTCAGAGCTAGGTATTTGGTGGTATATGATGTTGCCAGCGATTCGTCCAGCATTAGTTACCTTAGCGATTTTTGAATTTATTGGGACTTGGAGTGATTTTCTTTGGCCCTTAATAGTAATTCAGGATGAAAGTTTATATACTTTGCCTTTGGGAGTAGCAAAGTTAGCGGGGACATTTTCTCTAGATTGGCGGTTAGTAGCAGCAGGATCAATTATTTCTATTGCGCCAGTGTTGATATTGTTTATAGTTTTACAACGGTATATCGTGCCAACGGATACAGGGAGTGGGGTGAAGGGTTGAGGGGATTTTGGATTGGGGGGGAACAGATCAATCTCTCCCCTACTCCCTGCTCTCTATGTCTGATAGTCAGACTTAAAATTGTAATCTGCCAATGCAGGCCAATTAATCACGTCTTCTAATAAAGCTTGATAACCTAATGTATTAGGGTGAAGTCCATCTTCACTCAAGCGTTTGCGTTGCCAAAGATCGCCGCGTTCTATCCATTGGGCAAAAATATCTAGGTAGGGAATTTGCCTCTGATTACAAGCCAATCGAGTAGCTTCTTTGTAGCGGTACTGATCAGCGTGATTATAGTACAAGCAGTCGAGGAATGGCATTTTAGTTTCATCCACTGGCACCATACCTACAAATAGTACAGGACAAAGTTGCTGTGCCCGTTCTAACAAGGAGGCGATTTCTGATTCAAATACGGCAAATTCTGTATAATTGCGACCATTGGGACGAGCTAATCGAGCACAATCATTGACACCCACTGACAAAATAATCAAGTTTGGGAAGCGATTTCGCAGTTCTCCCCGGTGGCGAAATTCCACTTCTAACCTTTGTGCTACTTGCTGGGTGCGATCGCCCCTTACACCTAGATTATAAAGTACATGCCCAGGGTGATCGGGGAGCATCCACCACCGCCGTAGTTGTTCAACCCAGCCTCCTTTCTCCGGATCGCCAAATCCATATACTAAACTATCTCCCAAGGCGAGAATCTTCAAAGGCTGGCATTGATTTGGTGGAAGAGACAGCTGCATTGAGGAATTGGTTAGAAAGGTTTGCATTTAAAACGACTATATTTTATTTCTTTACAAGATTCTATACATTTCTACACCATTATGGAGTACCTTTCTATTCCTTAATTTCTAAAGCTTTACATTTCTACCTGAAAAGGGGTTATTAACTAGTACAGTACGGCTTAAGTTTAGGTGGGGTTATATAGCCAAAAGCTTACCCTTAAAAGTCCATTGGAAAGGATGAGCCAACTTTTGATTAAAGTATTCAATAAAACTCAATATTTGTTGTTTGAGATCAACCTGAGAGGAAAAGCTGTCTCGGCGCAAAAGTTTGCGAAGATTTCTGGGTACTTAATATCTAAATGTTTTCCAGATATCTGGGGAGTTGCCATTTAGATAGCAACATATTAGTTCAATTAAAGCCAGATTGTCAAATTACGACGGTGACTTTAGTCACCGAGTCGCTTCCCTCTCAGTTCTAAAGAACTGAGTTTCCCACTTACCGAGGTTTCTTATGAAAATAGGAGACTGCTCCCAAATGCCGTAAGTGTCGCTATAATTGGCAAGATCGGGAACTCCTAACTACCATAGGTTCAAATTGTAACCGATTCCAGTATATGCCGAAATTATATTCTAAACACTTAGTGTTCGCATCAGCATTTAGGATTAGCGAAGTCCGTACCTAAATGCACTCCACACCTGGTGTGGCCTATTTTTAGGAAAAAGCCTATGGAGCACAGGCTTTTCCCTAAATAACAGTAACATCAATAAGTCTGTGGGGAATTATCCCCAAAACGCACAAAATTAACAGACTCAAAATCTAAAATTGTTCTCTCCCTAATCTAAAATTCTCCTGCCTTATCTTTTCACCAAATTATCCGCGCCGAGGAAGCCCCTAGATTTATCTATGGGGGTAAGGCGCTGGCGAATTTATTCGCCGTGGTTCCATTGTTATGCATAGCCGTATCCATCTTTTTTGTGAATCGCTGAAC
>Ga0209208_10005328_pt1 | contig 17952 bp, 6 predicted proteins | sample S1TSphfallax_3_FD_187694 | JGI IMG/M metagenome (GOLD analysis project Ga0209208, IMG submission 187694) | Host-associated microbial communities from peat moss isolated from Minnesota, USA - S1T2_Fd - Sphagnum fallax MG (SPAdes) (version 2) | ecosystem: Host-associated > Plants > Peat moss >... | reverse complement strand
TGAAGATAGACAAAATAAGAATAGAAAAAATAAAAACATGAAACAAATAAAAAACTATAAAAAAGGAATGGAAACAAATGAAACAAGGAAAGGGAAATACAATAAAATAATTTTAAAAGAAAAAAATTCCAAAAATGAAAAAACCAAATAAAGAGTAAAAAATAAGAAAAACCCTACTTGAAAAAAAATGAGGTGTGTCTTCTTTCTCCAAACTTCAAACTTGCATCCAAATAAATATATATGTATATAAATAATAAAAATAAAAAAGTTAAAAGTTTCTAAAACATGAACCAAGGTGGCCGAAGATCACGGGCACCAACTAGTATGAAATAATACAAGAGGGTCTTGGCTTCACTATGGAACAGTCTAGTGTGTCCCAACTGCCTCACATAAAAGTGACTATGGCAGAAGGTTTGTGGTTCAAAACCTGACAGGTTAAACTTTTAGATTTATTAAAATTTCAGCACCAATAATGGATAATTTGCACTTAAATTTTTTAGTTTATTAAAATTTCAGCACAAATAATGGATAATTTGCAGTTCAGTTTTTTATTTTATTAAAATTTCAGCACAAATAATGGACAATTTACAGTTAAACTTTTTAATTTATTAAAATTTCAGCACAAATAATGGATAATTTACAGTTAAACTTTTTAATGTATTAAAATCTCAACACAAATAAAGAATAGTTTAAAGTTAGAATTTTTAATTTATTAAAATTTCAGCACAAATAATGGATAATTTACAGTTAAACTTTTGTAATTTAATAAAATTTCAGCACAGATAATGCATAATTTACGGTTAAACTTTTAAATTTAATAAAATTTCAGCACAGATAATGAATAATTTACAATTAAACTTGTAAATTTATTAAAATTTCGACACAAATAATGCATTAATTATTTTTTAAGTTCAAAAAAAACGAAAAATAATATAATTTATGCCAAAATGGTAAAGGTACTACGATATATGTAGGATAACGGCTGGGTAATGCCATACTGCCATGGCATTGCCCAATGTAATAACTGAAGTTTGCACATGTACAGTGAGAAACTTCTTTTTTTTTCACAATCTTGCAACCGTAATTATGGGAGGACTTGGCATAACATGTTAACACGTTTATTTAACCCGTGAGGTTATTATATGTCCCAAGGACCAGGGCGGGCTTTATCAAAATATGGGGCCTAAAGGCGAGAGATGAGGGTGTTCCAAAATTTCAATAAAGCCCCAGGACCAGGGTTTGAATGAAATAAGGATTGTAAAGGGAGTGGATTGTGTTTTCTGAGGGCATGGCAACAAGGGCGGTGGTAGCTTGAGATGGTCCCCAATGTGACCCGTCCCTAATGTGGCATTGCCATTTACATTAAAAAGTATCATAAGGCAAAAGAAGAATTATGAAAACTCAAATACCTATTATTTCACCATGCGAAAATATAATTTTCAAAACAATCCTCTAAAAGAAACCAAAATGATGAAACCCTACCAAACTTCATAAGAAAAAAGCACCCAAGAAAGGGAGAGAAAAAAGAAACAAAGGGCAAGGACCCAAAAGGCCCAAGGAGGTAATGGAACCATGAAGTACTGAAACCTACACAAGTTGCATGAAGCATATCAACTAAAGAAAGTGGATGTCCTTCAAGATCCTTCAAGATATTATACCACTATAACTAATCTCAAGTTTCAACACAAGCCAAAATATCATCTTTGAAAAATCCTTGTATCAAAATAGACCTATTATCTAAGGGCAAAAATCCCTTAAGCTCCTATATACTATGTGATGAATCTAAACACAATAGAGTAAACTCGTCAATCACTGAACATTTAGTGTCTCAGCCATGGAACTCTTGTTCAATATACTTCTTTCGTATCTGGGGGTTTGAAGATGAAATGTAGATCATTAGATTGCGCACACAAAGTTGGGGTGATAAAAAAAAAATTACATCAAACACATCATGAGAGCCCATGGGGAGTTTGTTTGCCACCTATCAACAAACACATGGCAGCCCTTGGGAAGTTTGTTTGCCACCTATCAGCAAACACATGGCAGCCCATGGGGAGTTTGTTCGCCACCTATCAACAAAGAGTAGTACTCTGACTACCAAACACTACTTACCTCCATCGAGTGGGAAGAGCACCACGTGTAGGAATCGGCCGATATGAATGAAGAATGCACTAGTCAAAATGCTCGAAATTATCATTTAGTTTTAAACAAAGGATGCAAATTTTATTTTGTTTAGGGATTCTAAATCTACAATGACTAGTGGGTGCCCGTTAATTGCTTCAACCAATTAATAACGCACGCACGCTCTCAGGACCTGGGTTTCAGGACCTCGATATTTTGCTCTCAGGACCTGGATCTCAGGACCTGGGTTTCAGGCCCTCAACGCGAGGTTTCAGGCCCTCGATGCGAGGTTTCAGGACTTGGATCTCAGGACCTGGGTTTCAGGCCCTCGGTATTTGGCTCTCAGGACCTGGGTTTCAGGACCTCGAAAGCTCTCCATCCTACGGTCGTCTTATCTTTTTCCCGTCACTCTTCTCTGCGTCCAGTGGTCACAGACAGATGCACAGACGGTTCTGCCATAGAAAATGCAAGCCGGTTCTGTCGATGAATTAAAATGCAGAGGCCGTATTTAGCTACTTTCCGTAGCCACTGTCCGTCTGGCTTCACGGGCCGAATCCCGTTTTTCGAATCCGACTGTCTGGGCCGGTTCTGCTAGTCGGACCGGTTCTGCCGGCGGATTAAAACACGGAACTGTTCGACTGTCCGGGTCGGTTCCGCCGCATCAATTAAAACGCAGAACCATCGAGTCGGACGGACAGACAAACGCACGCACTACGTGAATTTATATATAAGATTGGGTGAATGCACTCCCGTTCACCAACACATTCCCAATTACTTCTCAAAAAATTGTGGGCATCATTCCTCTATATCAATGGGAAAAAAATTCTGAACCTCCTCCCTCCTCACCATCGCTAATATTTACATTAGCCATTATTCTTTGTAGAAAGTTGATGAAATCAATGGGTAATAGTTGCGTTGATATGCGGTCCAAGTGAAAGATTGTCACTGCTTATTGTTGGCTGAAAATTTTGCCTAACTTGTTTTTTTGGGTCTTCTCATTGATGTATCAAGAACATGTGTTTTTTTATTATTCTTAGACGAGCATGCTTCAAATAGATAATCATTGAAGGAGATGGCTGAACAATATATTAGTCAATGACATTTTTGGGGTGTAATCACATTAACACATACCACAGCAAATGTAACGAGTGCTTAATTTTTCAAATGTAACCAATGCTTAATTTTTCATGTTTAGGAATAGTAAGGTTCATAATATATCATTGGAACATGCAAACTAATTTGAAATCTTATGAATAAAAAGCTCTTAAAAGCATTCTTTAAACATTGTAACACATGTCTTTTTAACATTAAAAGGATTTATAAATAGACTTCAAAACTTTTGCCTTTTGAAAATTACATATGTTTTGAAATTTTTTACATAAACCTTAACATAATAACATAAAGCAAGGGTTTTTTTTCAATATTGAAAAAAAATTAAAAACTTTATAAATAATATTTTTAAAATATATTCTTCCAAAAATAGTCCCCTAAGTAGGTGGGTGTGGCTCATATTACCCCGTTTGCACCCTTTGGTTTTTGTGAACAAAATTTTGACATGAAAATGTTTTTGTTGGTTGTTGGTTTCCTAGAATGTTCATCTACTTGCTGTGAAATAGGTGTTGGTTGTGTTTAAACTCTTATGTAAACTATGCATGCATGTCAACCGTTTTTTTTTCAAAATCAATTTGGAACAACATTATTGCATACACATATTTTGTATTTGTCTCTCATGGAAAAAAAAACTTGAGTTGTGTTGTGACCTTCCAAAGCTAGTCCTTTTTTTAAAGCTATTTTTTTTTAATTTTTACTTTCAAACTAGGAGATAGATGTTTTGATTTAATAAAAAGTAGGAACAAGATAATTGAAAACTTTAATGTTGATTTACATGCCATCAAACACATAAAGCCATTTGCTTTGAAAGCTCGTGAATATCTAGTTGTGGAATAGAATGTGCACATAGAACAAGATGAACTTCTTCTAGAAAGAAAGTGCCAAACAACCATGTTTGGTAACATGTGCATCCATATTTTTGTTGTTAGTAATGTAGAAAATTTTCTTCTCCAACAATTTTGAATTTGTGTTTATTATTAAATGAAAAAGTTCATGAATCCCAAAGCTCAAGATATATTTCCCTTCCTAGCCTAGATGTAGAAGTAGTGGTAGTTCTAACAAACCCGCAAAATTATGCAAGTGATCCCATACTCTTCCTTGATGGCATGTTAAGATACAAATCTATGAATGATTTGTATAGGTACATTAACCGTGTGAACATATTGGCAAAGTGAGTAAGTTAAAGTCACATGGAACACCCAAGAGCTACAATTTTCTAGAGAGCAAACACTAGATAGCAAGATTAGGACAATAAGTCTTGTGAGAAAGAACTCTTCTAATTCTGTTGTAGAATAGTTGTTTAAGGCTGCTACTCCTAAAACATTTTAAGTTTATAAAGTTGTACTACAAAATGAAACTTGAAATTCTTGTTCTAAAGATTTGAAATCACATGAATTCATTCAGTTTTTTTTTAATTTTGAAAAGTTTTCTCACACCCATCCATACATTAGAATGGAAGAAACAAAGAATAATTTAATCCCAGCTGAAGGAAATAAAAGTTTTGCACACTGAAGACAAAAATGTCTTGTGTTCATTACAATAGAATTCTCAATCAAAAACCCCATAATTAAAACAATGATCTGTAGAACTTTTGTGAGTATACAAGTATTAAATCAAAGGTGGGTAAACAATCTCATTACAACATGAAGCTAAAGAAGAAACTTTGGTCCTAAATATCCACTCCATTTAAGATTTATATCAAGCCTATGGGATGAATTTGTAAAAATGATAAATAGCAAGTCAGTATAATTGAGATAACATTGAAATCATTAATATGGCCACCAGAAATGGATCTATTACATTATTTGCAAATGGCATAAACATTAAGAATAATTTGACCCGGTCCAATCCATTTGTGAATGCAAATAAAAAATAAGGAAAAAAAGGAATCACCCATGATCAAGAACTTCATCATCTTGCGAGTGGTAGTAATATCTAGACTCAATGAAGCTTGCATTTTAGCAAAGAAAATATTTGTGAAATAAAATGAGAGTACACTTTTAAGATAAGTTAGAATGAATGCCATCATCCTCTAGATTTTTTTAATTTGCAACCAAAATGGGACCATCACATTTAGATGAAAAACAAACCATGTTAGAGCCTTTTATTTTAAGGTAAACATGTTGTGATGATGTAAAGGACAAAAATGATGTTAGTTTTTTAGTCAAAACAAAACTTGAATTACAATTTTTATGTGCAAGTACTTGAAACATTTTGCATGAAGTATGGGGAGAAAATTTTATGGGCATGAAACAAACTATAAATGCCAAAATGGAAGCCAACTAATGTGCAACAAGTAGCAAAAGAAGAAAGGAAGGCATTGAATGATCAAAGGATTGAACATGGCAGCCATTAAGTGGGGGATGTTGTTATTTATTTCTCCCCCCTATTCCTCATACCCCATTTTTCTTTTATCTTTCCTTCTTTGTGTATCATTGTGATTGTGCAACAAACCTTAATAATTCTACATCATTAATGAAGCCATGGAAACCATTGAAGTTTTTATTTTTATATAGTTCCAAAATAATGATTATTTTATCTCTTAATATCAATCTATATTCATTTGCACATGCATTTTTCATTACATTATTCTCCGCAACCACCATTGAGATCAAACATACAAAAGTAGGTCATAAAAGTATTCCTTAACATTGTAATCCTTTATATTTTATATAGGGTCTGGTTAATGCAACACACCTCGATGATAGAAAAACACACCTCTTAACCTAATGTTGAACCTCCAAGCTGCTATTCTGTAGGCATCCCCTCCACAACATTATCAATCGTTGTATTATCACTTTGGCCACGACCACAGCCACGACCACAACCTCCACGCTGACTGCTACTACCTGCATCGCTTCCCTGTGTATTGTCCACCCCGTCAATTGCCTGCTGGCGTTGTTCCCTCAGTTCTCTGCGTCTATTTACACGAGTCTGCTGGCTGCTTGCCTCTTCATTCTCGAATCCGGAAGGTTCACGACGAGTAGTGCGAGCGCGGTGTGCGATAGCACCAGTGGGCCTGCCTCGAGGCTGGATAGCGTCGGGTTTTCGTATCTGTAGGCGTGGGTCAAGCGGAGGAAAGGTGGCAATCGGTTGAAGGTGCCATTGAAGGTTGAAGTCGATGACCTACAAAGAACCAGCGTTGGCACGAAGGTACGTATCGATGACATGTACGCATGGTAAGCCCATAGAGTCCTTCATCATATTCGTACAGGGAGGAAGAGTAGTAGTAACACCTGTAGAAAGCTGTTTATCTCAGATATCCAGCATACGGTGTAGTGCTTGAGGTGCTACCTTCCCCACGACGTCTCTGAACAACGGGATCAGAAGCTTGATTAGCAGATTCACCTTCGCACGCTCAAGCGCTGCTTTTCTGGCTGCATGTTGATCCTTCAAGGTGCGTACTAGGGCATTGACAACAGTGACAACGTTGTTAGTACTCACCATCAGCTCTCGTTTGATCAACGCATGAGCCCCTTCTGCCTTTGAGGTGGCTCTATGGCCAAAGTGGAAATGATGATCTGTCCAAGCGTGGACAAATTTCTCCTTATGGCGAAGCCACTCATTCTCAAGATAGGTAATTGATGCGGCGAATTCAGGCTCTGGATATGCCCCTTGCATAGCTATCCATGCGGCGGTGAAAGCATCCTTAGTCATTGCGCCTATCACAGCGTTCCAGAACTGTAGAAAGGCCTTCCAGCGCTCATCCACACCTGCGTTGTATTCATTTTCGCCTATCTCCTCGTCTCCGAGCTCGTTGTCGAACTGCTGACAGAAGATAGGTTTGCACTTCTTCATGACATTCATATTGATATGCCAAATGCAGAGAAAGTGGTACACGAAAGGTAGATGAGCGAGGATTGCTGCGCTGAGGGCGTCATCTTTGTCAGTGATTACGCTCTTGAGCATGGTCTCTAGTTGCAAATCAATGCTCTGGTACATTGATTTGAGGTAGTGTAAGGCGAATCCATATGACTCCGCAGTTTTGAAGGACAAGAAACAGAAAGCAACGAAGAACATGGATCTTAGAGCTGTTGAACCAATGATTTGAAGTAGTGGCATTTTGTACTTGTTTGTCTTGTAAGTACAATCCATGACCAAAAAGAAGGGATTCGAACAAAGAAACTCCAGGCATTGGCGGTGACTGAAGAATAAGGCGATCATTTTGTCATTGTCGTCTGTTTGGTACTGATATACCCAATCCCCGTCATCCTGAAGGGTATATAGCAGCGCTTGGATCGGCGTACGACCTGCCAGAAACTCGATCCGTTGATGTTGGCGATCGTTGAGGATGTCACGAGTAAGGATGGGTATGTCTGGGTCCTATTCCCTTAGCCTCCTCATGATCTTCGTACTCTGCAACCCCGTACGAACCTCTATTCTGATCTCGTCATTATGCTCCTTCATAGCTGCTCTCCACAGTGAAGGATGCGTGATCGAGGGTGCTGGACCATGATTATGATCAGCGTTGCGGATATGCAGCTTCCAACCACCAAAAGCAACGAAGTGGCGAAGGACTGCATCAAATGGGCATCCAACTTGGCAACTGGTGGTCCCACGGCGGCGGAAATCCTCATTGACGCGAGATCTGTATGTACCACCTCGGTCACAGTGCAGAAACACCCTGACAACCTCATCTTTCTTCTTCTTTATGCGAAATGAAGTAAGTGCCCATCCATTAGGACCTGTGAAAGCGTTCAGATCTGCCATAGCTGTTGCAAGAGAAGGCCATATTGGAGCCTCTGAAGGGGGTTCAATTCGCTCAAGCAGGTCGTCAGGCTCGCCTATACCGGGAACAAACAAGTCGTCATCCTGCTGTTGCTGTTGTATTGGCTCTGCCTGTGCCTGTGCCTGCTGTGTATGTGATGACATTTGGGGCGATCCTAAAGGTGTAATTGGAGATAAAGAAGGCCCGGCAGGCGAAGCTGTAGAAGTGTTGGGATCCATCATGGCGATGGTGGTGGTAATAGGGGTGGTGAACGTTGAAGATCCAATCTTAACCTTGTGGTGGTGGTGTTTAGGCTAGGGCATTTCATTCTGTCGAGAAGAATTAATGTATTCAATTCCTAGCGCTATGCCTATTTGGGTTAGAAGGTGTGTTTTTCTATCATCGAGGTGTGTTGCGTTAGCCAGACCCTTTATATAAATGTAAGAAAATATATTCAAAACTTTTCAAGTATCTTTATGAAATCATCATATCCATTATTAAATTATAATAAGTTGCATACCAAGTTTCAAAAACTTTAGTCTAAGGAAAATATGTAATAAATAGGTTTCAAACTAAGCAAATAAAATGTGTTAAGACTTATTTTTAAGTTAAAGATTTGGCAAAACATGGCTTTTATTATGGAATTTTTAAATAAAATACATTTTAGTGTGTCATCAACTTAAAATTACCAACATTACATGAAAACGTGTCTTAGTTCACTTTGGGTTTCATTAGATTTTGAGTGAATTTGGACATTTTTCCCATGGTGAAATGGATCAACCCCTTAATGAACAAGGACTAATTGTTATAGACAATGAATCAATCCATTAAGATCTAATGAAACAAGGTTATTTTAAAATGAAATACAAATTTACCAAGCCATTTCATTTGCTAATTAATTAATTAGGTAGCATGAAAATCAATTAAATTTAAATTATTTAATGTTTGATGTAATATTTAATATTATTGATAATTTCATGATTTTAAACTTATGAATTATTGACACATGTCATTACCTATGTTAAGTTAAAAACTTAGCCTAGGTACATAGGCCATGTAATTAACATAAATAGCCACCTACTCTAAGGAACTACATAGGAAAATATTTGGTCAACTTATCACTATTGACCACAAACACACCATTTTTGAAGTTTGATCCCTTGACTTAGGATGGAGGCAAACACCCCTACCATCAAGCCACCACACTTGTTGTGATAATGTGCTAAATTGCATTCTATTTATCAAATATTTCATTTTAAACATTACAAAAACACAAACTTTGAAAATTCATATTTTATTGTCATTTTGTCCAAATGAAAATATTAAAATTTATTTTCAATAATGTACATAATTACATTTATTTCCTTTTGAAAGTGTAAAATTATTTGATCAAATTTTTTTAATATTATTATTCAATAACATTTCAATAACCATTTTTTAAAAAGTTTAATAAATGGATAATTTTTTTGTTAATATAATAATACTACCTATGTTAAGTTACTTTCAGCTATTATAAGGCTACTTTACATTGTTGTAAATTATTTCACCCACTATTTATGGCTATTATAGGTTATTTCACTTTAGGTTATTTTCGGTTTTTTATGAGTTATTTTTTGTTATTCTCAATTATTTCATTTTAAGTTATGTTCATTTATGTTTAATTGTTGGTTACTTTTGGCTATTAAAGTTTATTTCACCTTATGTTATTTTTGTTTATTATAATTTATATTACCATAAATTTTTTTTGGTTATTTAATGGTGGTTATTATATTATAAAATATTTCTCATAGGTTATTATTGACTATTCTAGGTTATTTTTCCTTAAGACATTTTATTTTATTTTATTTTATTTTAAATTTTTATACTTAAAATAAAATAATAACATAAAATAAAATGACCTTAAATAACCTAAAGTATAACTTGAAATAACATATATTAACTTAAAATAATATAACCTAAGGTATAGCCTAAAGTTAGTTGAATAATTTAATTCAAAATAATTTTAAATAAAAAGCCTATAATAAACTAGTTATGATACCTTAAGGTATAATAAGGTATAATAATTTATAATAGCTTATGATAATTTATAATAATTTAGGGTATAAGTTAGAATAACCAAGGTAACTTTAAATAATATAGGGCATGTCATAAAGTAGCATAGGGTATTTAAAACAAAAACATAAAAGTAAAAATATTTATCAAAGTAAATTATAATAGTGAATTATGTCAATCAATAGTGAAACACAATGTTTACACAATTATATTATAATGAAATAACTTTTAACTAAGATGAAATCACTAAAATGTAGTGAATTTATTTCATTTTTAAGGTCCCACAATGATTAAAATTAGTGAATTACACCCTATTTTTGTATTAGTGCACAATATTAAAAAAATAAAAATTTTCATTTATTTGAAATCAATTTAAGACATTTATTTGCATTAAATCTACTTAAATGCACATTGAAAAAATAAAACATAATATTATTATATTAAATTCAAAGAACATCTTCATATTGATCATTATATTAAAATAAATTTTATAGTTTTTTATATTAATATATTTTTATGGCTATTTCACTCAAAAATAAAAGTTCATAAATTGGCTTACTTTAGCATGCTTGCACCCCATCAATTGAGCGACACAATTGCCTTGATATGTTCTTCTCGAGAATCATATGCATTCCACATTGGAAGACCCCATTTGTTTTCATATAAAGAATGGTAATCTAGAACAAATGGAGTGGTAACAAGCTTGCCTTGGACACAACAATTGGAAGAAATTTAAAAGTCCAATAAAGATCCCTAGACCTAGAAATGTTATGTGAAGGTTGAATTGAAGTTTGATCATGTGATTTCCATCAAGTTTATATTCATTTGTTTTTGCAAACTTCAATGCCTTGTTTATTGACACCCACTTACTTGCACAAATCATCAACAAATAAGAACTTTCTTTGAGATGTTTAAAGAAACACATAAATCATAGAAAGCCTTCCACTTTGGACAAAAAAAAAACACCATTATTTGCAACCCTATAGCACATCTAGAAAAAATAAATCAACAACTTAAAAGAAAATTGCAATGATTTGAAAGAATGACATTCAAAAAAAGTTCATCAAATCTAACAAAACATTAAAGATCAAATATCCACTTAAGTTGCACAAGAAGATGTGAGATGATAGGGAAAAAAAACAACTATAAGGACTAATGTAAGAATTTCGATGATGAACATTTCAAAGATACAAATGATGCCCTAAATCAAGGCATTGTTATCATCTATATATTTGTATTTAGAATCTCACTTGTTTCCCAAATCTTGCACATCTTCTCTCAATGTTGCCTCATTTTGAAACAAATTGGTAGACATTTCATCCCAATCTTTTTTTTATGTTTTCCAACCTTTTCATTTTCAAGAGTAACATTTGCAATTTTAAAAACTTGTTTATCAAGTGAAATAGTGCAATGGCGACACCTTCTCTTCACATAGTTACCTTCATGTTGCAATTGTTATATCAAAGCCTAGGAATGCCAAGGAGTTTATGAGTTCCAAGGGAGGAAAATTTAACACAATTTAAACTTTAAACATAACAATTGCACATTATTCTAATGACAATTTCATTATTCAAAATTCTTGCTAGGAGGAAATCCATAATTTGCTATGTTCTAACAAATAGCATTTTCATGAAATCATATGCTCACAAAAAAATCTACAATGAAAAATGATCGCACATTGTCATTCCTCAATAACAAGTAGAGGTAGGAGCAAAAGAAAAAATGAAAGTATCAAAAAGATTTTCAATAAGTTTTATTCCATTCCAAGAAAAATTAATTCCAAACTAGAATTGATTTTATTTGGACCAACTTTCTATTATAACTTGAAGTTGTCTACCATGTGGTAGTTCTAATGTTATCAATGTCATTAGAACTAGTAACCATGTGTTCATTTTGACAAGTTTAGAAAGTGACTTCAAACTTTATTTAAATATTTACCAATATTCTAATAAATGTGATGTTAGCATTGGCATTTCATTTATTTCGAAAAATATGCTTAGCTTTCTTATTAGTTTATGTAATAGGTGTAATTAATAAATTAGGTAGGTTATGTAATTAATTTATTAAATAAGAAATAAGTAGGATAGGTAGTAAGTAGTAATAACTAATAGGTCATATGTATGTGGGTTAAATAGTAATTATTTTATCATGCAAATATGCGATTTTAAAAAATTAATTACTTAATTAAGTAATTGGTAATGAAATTTATTTATTGAATAGGCTAGGTAGTAAGAGTAATTTATGACACATTTATAAACATTATATAGTGAATAAGTTATATATCACATGCACTTAAAATTACATTTTGTTGGTACAATTATGATCTATTTTTTTTAAAATTATAATATAATTTCTTAAATAAAATAAAGGTTTGAGATGGGGAAAAAAAAATTTACATATAATTTTAATCATAATTTTAAGTAAAAATAATAATTATAGTAAACATAATAAAATTTATAGTTCCATAAAAGAAATAAATTATATGGATTTATTTATTTATAAAATTAATATTTGGATTAATATTTTTCTTTTGAATCAATTTCTATTTTTAAGAAAAAAATTTGTGTACATTATTGAAAAAAAATCAAATTTAAACTTTATCTTGTCATTTGAATAAAATCATAATAAAATATCAAACATAAAAAATGATGTGTTGTGTAGTATTTTAAATGAAATAGGTTAAATAAAATGCACATTACTATTTTGTCACAACAAGAGGGTGGCTCAATTGTAAATGAATTGATGTCAATCCTTGGGGTTAAATGGTCAATTCTCATAGATGACATGGGTTGTGGTCAATGGTGGGATGTTGATTGAAAATTCCTTACCTATATAGCCAACTTAGGCTAAGTACCTACCAAATGAGCTCAAGTAGGCACAATAAATGGCCTACTTAGCAACCTAACTAGTTTTTAAAACTTAGTTTATGTAATGACACATGTGAACATGGTACATGTTGAATTTAATGAAATCAACAATAATTTTAATATAACAATAAATATTAAAATAATGTGAATATATTGTTTTGTTGTAAAATCAATTGCAAAATAATAATGCCACATAAGTTAGTTTGGATGGATGAAAAGTTCGTGTAAGTGACATCTTTATGTGACTACCATTGCAATTTGGTGCCACGAATTCTCTTTTGCAAGTAGAATTTTATGTGACTTGTCCAAGGCAACTAGGCCTTATAGCAAGTCACATGTGGTAATTATGACAAAAAATAAATTGTTAATCTAGTCATTTATTTGCAGATTGGTTTTTCATGATTGTCATTCTGAAGAATTGGCCCTTTGTTTTGACATGGTCACTTTCAATGTTTATGTGGTCATTTTCTATGTTTGTTCAAGAAATTTGTGAGATTTTGCAAACCTTAATAATTTCATGGCTTGTTGAATCCTTGAAAAAAATGGACAAAAAGTTTCCAAGAGAAACTGAATTTCAAAAACTTTCAACCCCATAACCCATTGACCATAACCAAATATCTTTAACAACTTTAGGATTTGAGGAGCCCAAAAGCCCATATCCCATAGCCCAAAAACTTTTGCGTGAAAACCTTGGCTGTCTATTCCTTCCTCTCATCAATGCCTTCATCAATGAACATATTGTCATTTGATTTCCCATGGACCTTTCAATGTTGTGGCATCTTCATCGAGTTAAAAAAATTGGTTTAAGTTGGTTGTGGGTAATACCATGGCATGGAGCTCTCTAAAAGTTGGCAATGTTTATTACCATTGCACAAGTATTAAACATGGACTTCCAAGACATTCTTTTAAAATTTAAGTGCAATTTGAATTGGAATGCCCATAGTTTTGTGCCATGGTAAATGGTTCACTAGAGTTAGATGATTTTAACAACTAACTTTTTGTATAAAAACTAAAATGTACATGGAAAAAATTTGAACCCTCATTTTTCTGCACATTTGATTATTATGTTGATGGTAAACAACCTCAATTGAACTCTAATGATGCATCTTAGTGTGAATTGTTGAAACCTTTAACCTTATAAGGTGGTCCTCGTCTTGGTCATCTTCCTTTACATTCTAGTGAAACGATCCCTAAACCCTTATATGTAGGCTATGATCATGGTTTTAATGCTCTTGATTGTGTTGTTTTAGATCATGGTTTTGGTCATCTTCTTTTTATTTTGGTGAAATAATGTTTAAACCCACAAATGTATTTTGTAATCATGATTTTGGTGTTTTTGATTATGATTTGGCCATTATTTTGGTTATCCTCCTTTAGAATCTACTATTGTAGTCCTTAAGCTTTAAAAAGCAAGTGGTGATCATATATGATGTTCTTGAATTTGTTTTAGCTATTTACTCTTGGTCATCCACCTTTGGATTTTAATGAAATGGTTTGAAAATGCACAAATGCAAGTTTATTTCATGGGTTTAGTGCTTTTCATTATACATTGATCATTGTTCTAATTCATCCACCTTTAAATTTGAGTGAAATGATTTGTAACCCACAAATGGGGTGGTGATCATGTTCATGATGGTTTTCATTTATAGTTAGTAGACATTATTATTGGTCATCTTCTTTTGGATTCTAGTGAAATAGACCCTAATACCACAAATGAAGTGGTGATTATGGTCTTGATGGTTTTCATTTATAACCATTAGGTCTCAGTGGTGTTGATTATGCCTAAGGAGTTGTTCTTGGTCCATCTTCCTCTGGATTTTGGTGAAATAGTTCAAAATTGCACAAGTGCAAGTGGTGATCATGGTTTTAGTGATATTGTCATTAGAATAGGGTGTGCTTTTGGTGATTATTTTTTATTTATACTGTAATAGTCTATAAAACCACAAATGCATGTGGTCTAGATGGTCATGGCATTTTTCATGATGAATCATGCATTGTTTTTAGTGAACTTCCTTTGCATTATTGTGAACAAAACCCTAGTGGACAAAATGGCTTCAATTTTTAGAGTCTAATAAGTAATTTCCAATGGTTAATTTTTAATGATTTTTTTAATGGTTGATTTTAAATGATTTTTTGGTGATTCCAACCTATGACATTCCAATGACTAATTTTTTAACACCCTTTGTAATTGTGATTGCTTTCCAATGGCTAAATATTAATGTTTTTTTCTTGTGACTAAAATCCAATGACTGTTTCCAAGGCTTTGATTTCTAATTATTATTTCTAAAACCTTGTTTTTTAGTGATTGTTTCCAACTTGCTTTGATTTTCAATGCTTGTTTATAAGGCCTTGATTTCTAATGATTATTTTAGTTTAAATGTGAATGGTCTTTTTTTGCATATGTTCCTAGGGATAACAAGATTTTGGGCAAACACATAATTGGAGACAAATGCACAAGAGATGCATCAATCCGAATCTATTATGTTACATTAAGCCAAGATCCTTTTTTTAAAAATGTACTTACACAAATCCACCTTAGCACCATGGTGGTTTTTTATCATTTGCATTTTGTGAATAATAACATGGGTAAAAGTAGGTTACTTAACCCATTCTTGCTATTATGTGGAAGCAAGTTTACATAAATTACTAAGCAATTTACCTTACTTTAGTTTTTTTGGAGGAAATTTAAAGGATCCCTTATGTGACACCTTAAAGGAGTTAAAATTAAAAAATAACAATATTGCAATTTGAACAAATGTTGGAGCATTTAAAGGCCATAGATGCGCAATGTGCAACAAGGAACATCATGAATAAATGTCAAAGTTTGATATATGAGGCATTTATATTTAAACCATGAACCCCATCATTTAGCTCTCTCGAACTTGTAACTTTTGTATTTAACCTTAATGTTTTTTTAGAATCCATGCCATCTACAACTAATGGTGAAACATAAATGTTACAAAGTCAACCCAAAAGCATAGTGATAATGGCATTTCACATCTTCACAAAATTTGTGATCCAATACACCTTCTGGTTGGGAAGGTCAAGATCAATAATGAGAAGTTGAACAAGGTGAAGATTAATAATTTGAAACATTTACAAAATTAATTATCATCACAAAGGATGAATTTATAATTGGGATTAAAACAATTTTGAACTTGTGATTAAAAGTCCTTAACCTAATTATGTGCAATTGGGTTAGCATTTTGATCACAAATGATGTTGGGGAAGTCATTTCCATTTTATTCCCAACAATGAGCAAAAAAACAATGCAACTTATTAAAAATCTTAAATTGATAATTTATTTCAATGTAAATATGGGGCAAGCTTATAATTCATTATGAAAATAGACTTATGATTATTTCATAGCAAACTATAAGTTATTCTTTTATCTTATGTGTTTTTAAAATATTCAAAGAGTGATTTCCCAAGCCAACATGTAAGATCCATGTGTCTCTTGTGTAAAAAGTTAATAAGGAGAGATGTAGTTTATAACAAATGCAAATATTTTGCATTTGTTGAATCAAACCTTTTCATGAGGCCCCTTCACTTTGTCTTCAACCCACTTATGCCCCACTTTATTTGCAGTTTAAAACTTGCATGCATTTTGTTGTGAGTTCACATTACTACATGGTTAGAATATGGTGCCAATTCCTATCACCTTATTTTACACATAATAAACATCTTTTCACCCATATTATAGTCCAACTTTCCCAAGAGGTATTTAAAATATTTGTCCCCATGGGTGAAATATTGATGTTAATATTTATAAACACCTATTGTTGTAAGATGTTCACATCATAATAGGAGCCAAACACTACTAGAAATCTTGTCATTTGCAACTAGTCACTATGCAACTGGCATGCAACTAATTGTCGTTTGCAACTATCTTGGTCATATTTGTAACTACAAATTTGGTATTGTATAATTTTTGGGCCATACGGCTATGTGTGCAACTAACATGCAACTAAATCTATACAACATGGACACGTGTCATAAAAATAATGGCCTAAACTTATACATATTTAAATTATTATACTTAATATATTTACATAGGTTATATATAATAGTGTTATGTACTTCTAGTACTAAGTTAACCCCATGCTAACTTAGGCTAGCCTAAAGTAACCTAGGTTTAAATAACCATGGTTAAACTAACGTAGGTTAAATAAACAAAAAAAAAACTAACCATGGTTAATTAAGTTAGGTTAAACTACTTATGGCTAAATTAAATCAAGTTAAATTAACCATGGCTAAATTAAACAAGATTAAAATAATAATGGCTAAAATAAATTCAACTAAATTAAATTAGGCTAAACTAACCATAGTTAAATTAAGTTAGGCTAAAATAATTATGGCTAAAATAAAATAAAATAAAATAAACCATGGTTAAATTTATTAGGCTTAAATGATTATGGCTAAATTAAATATGGTTAAATTAAATTAGGCCAAACTAATTATGGCTGAATCAAGTTGGGTTAAATTAAATTAGATTATATTAATTATGGCTAAATTAAATTAAATTAAATTAAATAAGGCTAAATTAAATATGGTTAAATTAAATTAGGCCAAATTAATTATGGTTAAATTAAGTTAGGCTATAATATTATGGCTAAACTAAATTAATCTAAATTAAATTAAATTAAATTAAACCATGGTTTAAATATGTTTTATTTTATTTTATTTTGGAATATTTTTTCAGAAAATGTAAATTTGATTTAAATTATTTTTAAAAATCAATTAATATGATAATATTAAATTTCATCATAAATAATCGTAATATTAATTAAAATTTTATTTTAATTATAGTGATAATCAATTATATGTATATATACTCAATAGGTATTATATATTTAAATTTTATTATTTAGGTTAAAATATTAATTTAAATAGGTTACACTAATAACCTACAAGTATATAAACATCCTAAGTTAATTATTAATTTAAGCTAGATAATAATATTTTCATTAAATAATCGTAATTATTTAAAATATCCTATAATCATCTTTGAAGTGCAAAAAAAAAGGAGTAATGAAAAACTAACAAGAAGAAAAATAAGCTTTCCAAGTTACAAAACGTTTTTGTTTTTTTTTT
>Ga0209208_10005327_pt1 | contig 17953 bp, 15 predicted proteins | sample S1TSphfallax_3_FD_187694 | JGI IMG/M metagenome (GOLD analysis project Ga0209208, IMG submission 187694) | Host-associated microbial communities from peat moss isolated from Minnesota, USA - S1T2_Fd - Sphagnum fallax MG (SPAdes) (version 2) | ecosystem: Host-associated > Plants > Peat moss >... | reverse complement strand
GAAATTTGAAGAGGGAAAATGGTACACCTTCTTTAGCCTAAGTCTGAAATCCAAATTTATTTTTCTAAAGGATTTATTTTATTTTAATGAAAATTTTAATTATAAAATTTCTCGAAATTCAATATCTAGTAGGTAGCTAAAATCCTCTTCTGGATGATTGCTACTTCAAATACATTAAAAATTATGATAATAAATTAATAATATTTATTTAATAATTTATTATTAAAAAAACCCTGGATCTGACTATTCTTCTTTTTCCTAAGTTATATATATATATCTACACTTATTAGACCAATATATCTCAATTTATATACACTGGTACAACACTGGTTTATTCAGGGAATGGGAACATCTTTGCAAGTTGGCAACATGCTACATGTGAACGGAAGTTGGGTACGTTGCAAACGTTGTTTTGGAGTAGTTTGTGCACCTGATGGGAACTCGTATTCATTTTTTGGAACAGCGCAGGCGAACAGAATCCAAGAAACCTAGTAGTCAATAATTGAATGAACTTGCCAGGCGTGCACGCATGTGGGGCCCACCGACACGTGGGACCAGGGCTATTCTTCAGTTTAATCTGTCTCCGCAAATGGATGTATTAGACCATAACAGCTGATTCCACAGGGCTAGAATGTAAACCCCCTTGCTTCGGCAACAGGATTCCATAAAGGGTTACCGGAGGCATGTGGTAAAAAGGTTTCAGAGGAGTGAACCGTGGTCTGAATCTGGTCGGAATCCCAGACAATAAACCAAGCAACTAGTCAATAACCGAATGACACATGTGGGCCACCCCCGTGCACGTAGGTGGGCCATACCACAAGTGGGACCAGGGCTATTCTGCAGTTTAATTTACGTGGAAAATGATTGCACTAGACCTCAAAAGCTGATTCCAAATGAGTAGAATGTAATTCCATTATTATACTTCGTCAACAAATTCTTTCGGGAGTAGAAAGGTTACAGAGGAGTGTGGTGAGGTCACACAGGAGTGAACAAGTGGGCTGAACCTGGTCGGAATCCTGGACAATGAATCCCCTACTCTGGTTTAACTGTGGTCACGATACCCGGGTTATATCCACAACGGACACTGGAGACGACGAGGCCGACGACGTTGGCACGGCCATGTTACCGTTGCCGCAGCGATGATGCTGCCGCACTCCAACGGCTCCTTTGCAGCGATGGGTCTTTCTTCCGCTTCCGCTGGTGCGCTGCAATCAACTCCTGATTGCTGCGGTGGTGAAGAAGAGAATGCAGAAGAGTGTGCACTCTCCTCGCTAGCTCTGCGCACAAATTCTCAACTTTTTCTACTGTTTTTTTTTTTGATGGATGGGGGTTATCTCCTCTTCTTGTAAAGCTTTCATAGCAATGGGTCGTTGCTGTTGCTTCTGCTGCGTTGAATGAGATTTATTATATTTCACGATCTATTTGCTGCTTTGCTTGTGCACGACAATCTCTAGAGATTGCTTCGCAATTAAGTACGAGGCTTTCGACTGAAGCTTGAGCTCAGTAATGTGTGGCAATCATATCTTTCAAGACCTAAATCCGTGAGGCAATTGAGGGCAGCGGGGGTGGTGGTGATGCATACATAGTCATTCTTTGTGTGATATCCGTGTGTGATTGTTTGCACATATCTATCTCATTGGTAGGTGCACTAGTGGTGCATCGATCTGGAGGTACTTGTGTCTTTTTCTGCGCCTGGTATATAGCGGGTGCACTTTTTTTCGCTTTGTTTCTCTTCGGCTCTAGACGAGAGAGAGAGAGAGAGAGAGAGAGAGAGAGCTCTGATTGATTGTGTTCTTCTTCGACTGCAAAATTGAGTCCAGTGAAGAAGAAGAGCAACCATTGCCAGTGTTATCATTAGTCGGAACAGCGAACTTGGTGCAAACTGTAACAAAGTTTGTTGTGCCGCTGTAAAAAATCTTTAAGTAAAGAAAGGCTTTCCTCTAGAGAAGAGAAAGAAGAAGAAAAGTCTCGAAAGCAGGAGCTTCTTGTTGAAGAAGCTCCTATAAGAAGTAGAATAAAATCTAATACGATCGATCGTTGCTTTAGCATGTGGAGTTCTTTAGCACCTCCGCATTAGTAGTTCTTACTTGCTGCCGCCGTTGTTGTTGTTGGGAGCAACAAAATCGAGGTCCTTCGCAGGACAAACCTTGCGGTAATTGATTCAGGCAGGTGGAATTCGGGAGCCGCGCGGCAGCAAAACCGAACACGCGGCAGCAGAACCAAACACGCGGAGTGGTGTTCTTGCTTGATGTGGAGCGATCAGTTTTCTGTGACTCCTTGTCACATACCCTCGTTTGGCGGCGGCCAGAGAATGTCGAAATCGGCGCCTTGTTCGCCCGTGAAGCCTGCTGCTCCTCCGGTTCAAAAGGTGGCCACCAGGGCAGATTCTTTCCATGTCTTGCACAAAGTTCCAACGGGAGATACTCCTTACGTGAGAGCTAAACATGTTCAGGTTTGTCGAACTCTTTTGATACCTTGTTCTTGTTGCTAAACGATTGATTGATTTATCAGTAGAGCTCAGAAATGACATTGTTGCCAAAGATTTTGCTGCGTTGACGATGCCGCCAGCAAGAAGAAGAAGAAGAAGATCCCGGTACATTCTTTTCCTTTGTGATGCAACAACTACAACAGTCGTGAATGTGGGCACTTGTGCAGCTGGTGGACAAGGACCCCGACAGAGCAATAGCGCTCTTCTGGGCAGCGATCAACGCAGGTGATCGTGTAGATAGTGCACTCAAGGACATGGCGATTGTCATGAAGCAGCAAAACCGGCCTGAAGAAGCCATTGAAGCTATCAAGTCACTGCGCATGCGCTGCTCTGACCAGGCACAGGAGTCTCTCGACAATGTCTTGCTTGATCTCTACAAGGTAGGTACACTACTGACGCTAGAGACTCGACCATAAGGGCAATGTGCGTGTGACAGACAAAAGAATGCCTTTTGGCAAGAAGGGTATCAAGAAGAACAAGAAGAAGCTCATGCTCCTACTGCCTGCCTCCCTGAAACCAAATTTTGCGTAATTTATTTACAGAGATGCGGAAGACTGGACGATCAAATCGCTCTGCTTAAACACAAGTTGCACCTCATCAATCAGGGTATGGCCTTCAATGGCAAGCGGACCAAGACTGCTCGCTCACTTGGCAAGAAGTTTCAGGTGTCCATCGAGCAGGAAGCTACTCGCCTATTGGTGAGTCACAACAGCTCTGATACTCTACTGGTTAAGAAGCTTCAAGCTGATCCAGAAGTTGTCAGAAATTGGATGTGTAACATACTTGGTTGGAATGTGAAGGCTGTGGGTCCATTTGTCTGTAGATAGAATGCTTGCACTCTGATGAATTGGCCTATGAGTGGGTCTGCATTGCTGACTATTGGGATGGCAAACTTCTGCAGGGGAATTTAGGATGGGCATATATGCAGCAATCAAACTTTGTTGCAGCAGAAGCTGTGTACAGGCAAGAAGATTATACCCTATCCATGTGTCCTCATGCTCATCATGTGCTCTATTGCCTGTTGACATAGGCAGCAACATTTATTTGCACAAGGTTTTTGGCATTGCATTGACCGGAATGGATGATGTTGGGCATGGCTGTGTTTTGTGTAAAACAGAAAGGCACTGACAATAGAGCCTGACAATAACAAAGTCTGCAATTTGGGTATCTGCCTGATGAAGCAAGGTCGGCTGGACGAGGCCAAAGCCATGCTGCAGAGTGTGAACCCTTCCTGTAATGATAATCGGTGGTCTTCAGATTCACACTTGAAATCATATGAACGTGCTCAAGAGATGCTTCTTGAACTCGAAACATCAATGGGTGACTCCCAAGTGACTGGAACTCTCTCAGGTGAGTTGAGCAGTTTTGCTGTCTCTGGCACTGATCTGCATGGGTATGAACTTCAATACTCTTCCCTGTGGGAACCCCAGCCTGCTCTGCCCCGTCAACCTCGACAAGTTGCTCGTTCCAACTTGGACAAACAATTCTCTCAGGTTTCGGATTCCTGTAGGGTTGGGGCGCTGCTTTCAAACCCCAGGTTTGGACCCTCTCAAAGCAATCATGGGTCCAATTCCCAGGGACTGGAGCCTGGTATGGCAGAGACATTATACGATGGCCCCATGCAGATGTCTCAACAGAGGAATGAACCTCAAATATGGCAGCTGCAAAGTTGTGGCTCAGGAAGTGGTGAGGACAATGACATTGACTACTCTTCACCTGATGAAGCCTTGAATACACATGAGGAGTTGCAACTGGACAAAGAAGCTCACGCTTCAGTCCCTATACACTATCCTTTTCATTTACCCTCCTCTGGGGAACATGCCCCGGAATTCTATGATGATGATCTTCTTGACAGAAATCCTCCTCCTGCTCTCAGTGAACAAACACTTCGAAGTACGGCTGAGCCCTTCAACCCTCTTGCTGTATCCACAAGGGTGTCAAGTGACAATTCAGTTGTGAAAAAGATAACATCCAGTGCAAGGGTCCTAATTGACAGCCTACCACTTACATTTGATCGAACAAATGAGCTTCGAAATAGCCAAGTTGGAGGACCAGAGGACAGCAGAGGCACTAAGCAGTCCAGTCATGGAGGCATCAAACTCACTAAAAACTCTCCAGGTATAATTATTACCAACTCCTAGTAGTATATACTAAGTACAGAGAGCCCAGATTCCATGTTAATTTTCAATCAGTGACATAGAAAGTGTTGGAGATGCCATGTATGTATGTATGTATTTCCAGCAGTTTTCTAGAGAATTGACTTTGCATTTGTCTACTTTCTTTCTGCAGCTCTGAGCAATGAATGGGGCACTAGCAAGGATTATGATGAGAACCGACCAACTTCACAACCTCCCCTTTCCAAAAAGTCTCTTGACATTTCTTATCATGGAGCAATCCATCCACAACAGAACTTTGCAGCACTACCACCCCTGCATAATGCTGCTGGTAAGCGGAGTAGGACACTCACACCCGTGAAAGACAAGACTGTTAGCCCATGGGGTTCTCTGGGCTTCACTGATAGTCCAAGGTCTACAGACTTTGGGCTGAATGATAGCACGGTGGCTGCAAATGACAAAGTGGAAACTGAAGTCAAAGGATACAATGCTGACAAGGAGGTCATTGCTGAAGATTCTGCCTCGGCAATGGAATTGCAGCGCCGGAGAAGGCTCCGTGTATTTCAGGAGATGACTCTATCCAGCAGCCTGGAGGCCTGAGATCTTGAGAACAGCCCCCTTTTTGCCCTGTCAAATGTGTGAACATTTTGTGAGCATGCATGACAGTGTGTTGGTTCTCAGGTCTAGGACCTCCCTCTCTGGAATCTTTGTCATGGGAGACCTTAAGAAAAGCTGCTGCCCCTGCTTGGGTTCTTTGCTCAGAACTTCAAGACTGACATAAATTGCAAGAACTTCGGAATAGGAGACAGTTTCTGCAGCCTGTGCAAGATCTAAACTCTCCACCTATTTACCTAGCTCTGGTCAATATGAGGTATTTGAAATGGGATGGCAAACAGCAGGAGGAGGGTTATGCAAAGGTAGTGTTGGGCAATAGTAGTGTTCTGGGCATTGAGGTTGTTACATACTTACCTGTTGAAGGTGATATGCTTTTCCCTCTCTGATGGTCTTGATTTGGAGAGGAAGGGAAAGGCATTCAGAGCTGTACAATCTCTGTGCTAGGGATGCTTGCTGGGGAGTGACTTGCTTGGTCACATCATGTCTTATGTTATGAATAATATATTTCTCACATTGTCAATTTTGCATAATGTGTTCCTGCAAGTCTGTTTGAAGTTCTTAGTGGCGTTTTGTTGTCTTTTGGAGAAATTAATGTAGGTTCATGGAGAGAATGGGAAGGGACTCATGGTCCAGAACACTCTGCACACAATGTCTTTGGTGTCAGTTTTGTATGAAAGTAAGTTTATGCCAGATGAACACAGTTTATGTCACCTTATGAACAGTTTATGAACTAGATAAGGATTTCAGGTGCAGTTTGGCAGGTTGTAGTCAATGCAATAACCCTATGGTAAATCCTTACATATGTAGGTTCTGTGTGACAGTTCTGCAAAAATTATAAGCTGCGGAAAATTAAGGTAAGAGAAATAATGAAGAGCATAAGTATGCCTGCACTTGTGAGGCTAATCACTTCTTGAGAAGGAGTTGCAACTTTCACCAACCATGAAAACTGCTGATATGCAAGTATAATTGTCATTGCAAGTGACAAAGCCGAAGATGCAGCTGACGCTCTTATGTGCATGGCCTGACATGGTGCAGTGATGATGAGCAGCAGCAAATTCAGTGGCACCTCCAACTCTGCAGATTTTAATCAAAAGCCTCTCTGTTGGGCCCAAGAGTGCAAACTCTTATATAGATTTGCGAACTTCAACAAAATTTTGTAGTGGAACAAGGAAAAATTGACGGTGTGAATCTCAGTATGCTGGGAAGAATTTTGCAACTGTAGAATTGTAAACCTAAATTGGAATATTGTGATACCCATTCGATACCTGGTATGAAGTGGAACAGTTGGATGATTGTTCCAAGGAATGCAACCCACAAACCTCTCTGTCCTCTGCAAAACCAATAAGTTGCCTGGCAGTTTGTCAGATTTTCTTTCAAGATTTGGTACAAATTCAGATATATTATTTTGCAACCATACACCCAGGATCAGATACAGTTGTTGTTGAATACCTGATCCATGTAACAGCACAATTGGGAAGTTGCAAAGCAAGCATGGTTACTACATGTTCTTTTCGTACACCTGTCCTTTTTGCTAGTAGTAATAGCCTGCATCTCTCTCTCCCCTTCTTCAATGTGAGACATTCATCTAATGATCAAAGACCAGACAAGAGGCTTTGAATAAAACCTCTCATTGTTTGGGAGGAAGAAGAAAATTGTCAAACTTAAGGGAGTTGCAAAACAGAAGGGTAGAGCAAAGGAAGTATTGAGGAGGGCCATTATTGGTCCATGATTGTACATTTGCAATGAGACACACAGTTCTGCTGATGAGATTATGGACCAAAAGTAGGTTGGAAGAGTTTCAAAAGACCAAGATTTGGCTCTCTTTTGTGGAAGTTATAGTTCCACATATTTGACTGACTGAACTTCAATGGCAAAATGCATGTGGACCAAGAATAAGTCCCCAGGGAGCACAACTAATATTGTTTTTCAAGCTTGGGTGCTTCAAGTTGAAGAAACGCTATGCTCTGAAAAATTGTTCCAATTGAAGATCAACACAACAGCTCAATTACCCTTTCATTCCTTGGCATTATTGGATTTCAACCTGGTGTCCACTGGATTCAAAGTCAGATTACTCAGTCTTTGTAAATCCAGATTTTGAGTCAGATTTCTGACACCCAAAATATATAACTGATGTTCGGAATTAGCATTGGGTTCTATAGTGTGGTGAGGAATTTGTTGAGATGAAACAAATTCCAAATGCTTTTGTTATGGTTGGGTTTTGTTTGGTGTGGAGCAAGCACTAGGTTCTATTTTTCAAAGATGTGGTCAATGTTCAAGCTATAGATCCACATGTTGTGGCCCTGTCTTTCTTTGATTTTGAAGGGCATGGCATTTAGAGAAGTTGGGATTTCAAGAGCCGGAGATGTACATACAGTGATGCTCCTACAAAGATCCATCGCAGGGTCTCATTGGCTGTGCATGCATGCTTACATGCACAAACTGTAGCCAAACTTCCACCTCCTTTCTTCCCAGTGGGAGATTCTAGGCTGGTCCACACTAGACTGCCAGTTTTTTCCAAATGCTGTGACATGGGGGGAGGAGCCATCAGCATTGATGATGATTTTGACACATATCTGCAGCCCATGAACATCGCATTCAGCATGAAAACAATTTGGATTCAAGCTACTAAAATATCTTCAGGAGAATTATATTGATGCACCTGATCATATGTAGAACAATTATTAATTTCATGCAATCAGTAACCATGTCTCAGGGAGATTGCTCTTTGTATATTTTATGAAGCTAATGGAATAAAGGGGTTTTTTTTTGGGTACACTATGAAGTAATAGATTATTTAAACAGTCTAAATAGATTCTCCTAACCCAATTCTTGGCATCCTATTTACATTGAAGTGAATTATGAAATTTATTTATTTTTAATGAGTTGCACCTTATATTTTTTTCACATCATTTGGAAAAAAAAAATGGAAGTAACCTCCCATACAACCATGACAACTTGCAAGCTTGAAATCTGACAAGAAGTTTGTGCTTTCTGAAACTACATAATCAATCTAACTGTATAATTTGCATACGGATTGACGGTGAATAAATTTTGTGTGCTTACCGAAAACTTGGCAATTGGGACGCAAAGAGCAATTTCGACCTGATATTAATATGATGTTGTTGTAGAAGTTGTCTTGGGTATTGCAGATTGCAATCAGCAGCAATGTTCTTTATGGGTGGATAATTCCCACAACATGAATTTATCCGAGGTGCGAAATTCTTGTTACATCCTGGCGACGAGAAGTTTACGTGCGAGTTGTTGTTCTGTATAGGGAATCCACCCTGAGTACTACTACTCAAAGATGACGCTCTGGGTGCAAACGTGAACCTGAGGGCGGGTCTGAACTGTGCAATATTATCCATGATTTATTACAGCTCTAGATAAAAGAAAGTCTGTGCAAAACACTTGTGAGCTGAATTTGATTTTTGCAGAAGTTTTAAAAAATTTCTGTAGCTTTCCTAGCCATGAAGCAGGAGGAGGGTGCCGAGAATGCTGATCTCGAATCACCAAACGTCACAAGAGCATGCATGGCCCAACGCACAGAGAAAAACTGCTCCGCCGCAGATACAGGTTGCAAAGATCATGTGCAGCATTTTCTGGCCTGCTTCAGGCACCATCGACACCGGCCTACCCAACATAGATTAACACTAGTTAGACGGCAGTTTCCTAATCTTAACTGCTTTGTAGTTCGGTACCACAGGTTAGGGTAGAGAATAGAGAGCGGCCAGAGCGAACCAGCACCCAGCAGCGCATGACCACTATGTAGAGTGGATGATGGATGATGGTGTATTTGTGTGTGTGAACAGACAACACTTTTTCATTGTCCTCCTATCCCATGGTTAACCATGGTGGTTAGCTATGTAATAACCATGGTTGGGTTTAGGGTTTAAGGTTTATCTCTTCAGATTTGGTTAGCAAGAACTGAACTAGAACTAACTCAGTCTGATTTTTGGAATTGGAATAGGACTTAGAACCTCATCTTATTTTCTTAAAGAACTGGACTTGGAACCAGGCACGTGGTTCGCACCTGGTTCCAAACCTGGTTCCATTTTCGTAGGGAACTAGAACCAAGATTTTTGAAAAAAACATGTGACTAGAACCAGGGATTAACTAACCTGCAGCTAACCATCAATTCCAGTCTGGGTTAGTAAGGACTGGATGGGACCATATCCAATTGTCAAAACCAAAACCAGAACCAGAATTTCTGTTTTTGAAGAACCACAAGTGGAACTGGATTTCCTTATTCTATAATTTTTGCATGAAACTTGAACCAGAACTGATACAGTGCTAATTTACATTCTAGAACTGGAACGAACCAGACATTTCTCATAAAAAAGAACCACCCAACACTGGTAAATAACCAGTGTTGTTTGGAATGTAAGTGTAAACAACATATCAATGGAAAACACTTAACATGAGCAACAAATTAAATATAGTGTAGTTTGCAACATGCCTTGATAGTTAGGGTTGTAAACCTTGATGACTCGAATCTCATCATTTACTAGGCCTACCTTGGTTAACCGAACCATGTTGAACCCCCCGAACGTCCCCAAGCCCACTTGTGGTTTTCTTTGATTCACTCATCCAAACTCAACCTTGCTTCAGCTCCCCCAAGCATTTTTTTTCATGCATGTGGGTGAAAGCATACTAAAGTGGAGTTCATAATCTTGTCATAGCTTGTTAGATTATTAATCATGGGTCGTATAATAAAATATAAATGGATAATATGTGAAAAGGATTCAAAAAAATAATATTACATGTGATATGACCACATTTTATGAAATTAAAGTAGATGATACTATTGGTTTCAAAATGGGTGTCACATTTTGTTGAGGTATTAGTCAAAATTGATATCCCAAATTTTTCATTTCATTTTTTTTAAATAAAAAGGATTTCAAATAATTGATTGTCATACAAGGAACAATAAAACATTACATGAATAATAACAAAAAAATTTAAAAAAGCTTGGGAAGATGAACCAACTTTTAAAATGACAACAAATGTAAACAAAATATATAATGATAGACGTGCATCCAAACATCACAAAGAAGTTAAAGAATTTTTTTAAAAGCCTAAAAAATTCTTGCATTGAATTTGGAACACTTGACCTCAAGCTACCCTCTACAATCAATTGCTGTAAAAGATGGTCAAATTGAATGGGACAACCACTTTAAACCAAGATAAAACTCCATTGGAGAAAAATGATAATGGGAACAAACCAAATATGCATTTTGTTGCAATTCAAATTGTTGAAAAGTTGGAAGAACACCATTAGAAGGTTAAAAAACATCCCACAAACTTAATAAGGAGAACTGTATAGATTGTGGGTAGAAACATTGTAGTCCTATTATGGGAGCCTCAAAACAATAGTTATGAAGAGTTAGAATGAGAAGAATGAAACAACATAACCCAAAAAACACTCTCAAGATGTGTATCAAACAGTGAAGTATTGCATAGAGAGGGATAAACTTGTTTCTATTAACGAAAATGAGGTGGAATGTCTAGGTGAAATCATCCATTTATTGGAAACTCTACATTTGGAATTTAAAATGCAAGAAGAGGTAACCATTGCATACAAATAACATCATTGAAAAAAACTCTCTTGATTTTTTTGAATAGAGGATCTATATTTCAATATTAATTCTATAACAACTAACATCCATGTTTGAATATTTGTGCAAAAATTGAAAACGAGTTCATGGAATATATTCAAAAATTCAAAAATTAGGATAATCAAAATGCCTCTTGGTAATAGAATGACCTTGTTGGATCAAACACCACATGAGGAGGAATCAGAGGAGTACTTCACTCCACCTCAAAGCCTAGATTGCAATGAAGATGGTAGATTAGAAAGTAATTAGGAGGATCAATATTCACATAAAAAGATGTTACAAATTGGGCAATTGAATATCATAAAAGACTTAAAAGAAAAATTTAATTATGAAATCATTTATCTAATCCTAACAAATAATGCATAAAAGAAACCATTACAACATGGGACAAAAGCAGAGTTCATAAATTCCTTGAAGTCAACCAAGGATCACATGCTTTGTTTAATAGTGCTCTCCTTGATGATGAATCGCTAATCATTACAGAGATTGATATTATAGAATTTAAGGACAAACTAACAATGTATTAAAACAATGTGGTGGAATATAAATAAAAATATGAAATGCACTTAACATTAAACTATTTTGGTAATCCATTAACAACAATGGAATATTCCTTCTTTATTAAAAATACATTCATAGTACCTTTGAATTTGTTGCAAAAGAAAGTTATATTTGAGACTTTTTCAGGTTCTCATTGTCGTGAACAAAACATTTCAGATTTCACGAAAGATATATTTTTCCTCACGCCTCGTTAATTTGTTTCCAAATTGAATAGCTTGCAAATGTATATTAACAAAAGAATTGTTTGATCAAAAAATCAAAACCTATCAAAACCCTTTTAAAAATATTATAAGAATATAGTTTTTTTATAGAGAGGCTAGATGCATAAGATGCACAAGAGAAAGGAGATTTTGAAAAAATCATGCGAAATGACTTAAAAAGTTGTTGCTCTAAAAAGAAAAAAACAATGGAAAAGTTGTTACTCTATTTAGAATAGGAGTAATACAATCAAAGGCAAAAATAGTCCAAAAAAGTCCTAAACATCAGTTTTTTTCATTTCATCATTAATGAATATCTCAACACCAAGATGGTAATGAGTCCTAGGATGGAGATAGGTCCGCCAATGCAAGTGCAAAAGTCTCAACATATGAAGGTAAGATAAAACTCTAACATGGACTTTGAAGGAAATTAGGATGAGCAAATAATGGCACACTCTATCTTCTCAATCTGGTGGCCTTTCTATACACAAAAAACCAAAACATTAAAAAAAGGTGAAAACAGTAAAAAAAATTAAGATGTGTAAGTAAAAGGATGCGGCCAAACGTACTCACAATCGAGGTTAATTATGGTTTTTTTTTTGGATGGGAGAATCATCATCAAGGTTCAAAATAGGCTAGACAATAATTTCGCTTGAATGTGCATCCAATAATGACTTCAACATTTCATCAAAGATTTATAAATCAAACTCTAGTGCAAGGATGGTCCTCCCCAGTGCCCAACAAACATGAACATTATTCCTTGTAAAAACCATAAAATACAAAAGTTATAGACAAATCAGATTGCAAAATAAACTTGGAATCAGAGACAATTAGAAAAGGATGCATGCAAGTACTTGTCCCACAATTAAGGTCCACAACTACAAAGTTTGGTGGCAAACAAACATTGATGAAAGCCTACAATGTGATCACATGGAACTCCTTCACCACTTTGAAAGCTCGTCCGGTCTAAGATCTAATCATTGAGGTTACATCAATGTAGTTGTAAAGGACATCCTCTACCTCAAGATTAATACCCCTTTTGACCAACACGACAAAAAGGGCAAAGAACTGAAACCTCGAGGAAGACATAGCACCTAGAGTTGGATCCCTCACTAGAAGGGTGACATGGCTTACAAGAGTCTACAAGAAAAAGGTAGAATTCATGTCAATCCTAACTTCAAGAGAATGTAAAATGTGGAAACATATGGATAAAGTGAGATCCATGGTACTTGAAAAGATGTATCCTCGCTACTCATTTGGGGGCTCGAGTTCACAATAATCGACTTCATGTGAACCTTCAATTGGTAGTTTTCTAGGAAGGAATGAATATCCTTCAACACTTGTAGGTCATCTACATGCATGATAATGATGGCCTTTTTATCAAATAAAAAATCAACAATAACCATAATGGATTCAATAAAATTATCTGCTTGCATGTTCCAAGGAGCCATGAGGGAGAGTGGCTTAGAGATGTGCTAAATCGGGAGATTAAATGGTATGTTTGCTAGAAGAAGGTCGACCTTGTTTTCAAAAAACACCTAAAAAACAAAAGCATTTACAAGAAGGATTAGACCAAATAAATGAAGAAAGCATTCAAAATCAATCCAATTAACATAAAAGAAATAAAAAAAAGAAACATTTTAGAAAGTTGAATTAGGTTCTTGGCATTCAACTTTTGGCATCAAAAGTTTGAAAACCCAGAACAATGGCTCTTGGTCCTCAACTTTAGGTGCCAAAAGTTGGAGACTGAGATATGAATGCTCTTGGACTTCAACTTTCAACATCAAAAGTTGGAGACCAAAACATGAGTGCTTTTGAACTTCAACTTTTGGCGCCGAAAATCAGAAACTAAAAGCCAGGTGCTATTGGCCCTCGACTTTCAGTGCCAAAAGTTAAAAGCCAGGTACTCTTTGCAATACATCTATTCTTGGAAAAGAAAATTTGGTTCTGATAGAAGCCAATTTAAAAACCTTAATCCAAAATCAGAACATCAAATTGTGTAAGGAAATACCTCCTTCATGTAGTATGTAGTCCATGAATGTTTGGGTGGCCATACCCAAGTCTGGATCCGAGATGTAAAAATTAAAGCCCAAGAGATATTCATCAATCTTACAATTGAATGGTAGTGCGCAAAATTGGGAATCAACAAAAGAGTAAGCAATGGAATTCTCTTCCATTACTTGATGCTCCTACACCAGGGGTACTTTGCTATGGTCATCTTCTCCAACGCTCTTGCTATGTAGACAAAAAAAATTGGATGTTTACAATCGTGTCATTTACCTCAATTGGGATAGTCCAAATGGATGTCACTCAAACTTCCTGAAGAGATGCCATGGCCAAGCCAAGCTCTACTTCTTTATGGGAATGAATGGGAACATTTTCCTTGTCCTACTTCTCTGATCCGAACTCCTAAACTTGTCTCTTTCCCCTCCTTTTGCCCCCTTCCAATCTCTTTTTGTTTTGTGTCTCCTTCTCCAAGGCTCCAAGTCCTTGAAAAAATTCTAGCTCATGTTTTTCCCGAATTTCAAACTTTAATGTAAGAGTGTTATCTTTCGAAGAGTCAAGATAGTAAGCACAATCCAAGAGATGTGCAAATGTCCAATCTTTCAACAAGTCCTTCCTATACATTGTGTTATCTATCTTTGGATCTCTCTATATCTTGAGGAGTCTTTGAATCTCAAATATGGCACTCCTCTGAAAAAACACAAAATGGAAATACCTATAATGGTCAGAAAATAATAAAAATGTTAGTGGTAAGGAAATCAAGATGACATTGGAAGATTAATTTTCACTTAGCAATGGATGGTATCAATGTGGAATGGTTGGATAAAGAATCATTTATAAACCACCTATTTAAAGGTTTTGGTCCCACTGATTTATTTTTCCCACATTTATTTTTCTGAATCCCATCTTTGGACTTGAACTCCCTGAAGAATCTGGTTTCCCAAAGAGAAAATATGCATTCTTGAAATGTAGTGTGATAATGTAGGCAAATCTTCAGACCCCAAAAACTTAATGGAAAAATCAATCACAATGGCAGAATATAGTTTTAATGCCTCCACCTCCAACTACAATATGTTGAATGTCAATTTGCAATCACTACAAGGACAATAAAGTTAAAGCCTTGAATGAGCAAACATTTACCTATGATTAGAAAGTCACCTTGTGAAGTCACTTATTAAAAGTTCCATTCGAAAATCCATGTTTTGGAAATTTTGTTACTTCCTTCAACACATTGGATTGGTTCTAGAGCTTCAACTAAGATACCTTCTACTCATTCATGACTCGTGTAGAAGTTAACATTTGTAGCTTCTCCATAAGCATTTCCGCCTTCAAGTTCATATCGTAGTGGACCTAAATGTGTTTCAAGAACTCAAGACCAAGAGCAAGGTTGCAAACTAGCAAATGTTTTGTGAAGGCAAAGGTATGACCCTTCTAGACCTGATCCATCACCTTGTTCATAAATGCTTGCAATTTGGAAGTTGACCTAAATTTCTCATTCAAAACTTCTTCATAATAAAGCTTAACGATGATGTTCATTACAACTTAACGCTTGCACTACACCAAGAAGAAATGATTTTTGTAACTCACATGTCCCAATCAAAAAAATTGATAGATCCAAATGGAAAGACTGGGCTAGAATCAAACCTTGTACATATAGTAAAAAAACTCTCTTGCACTAAAGAGTACCAAATCTTCCTTGACTTGTTGTCACATCTTTTGTAGACATCATAACTGATCACATCTTTGAACTAAACCAATGGAATCATGTTGATGCTCTAGATGTAGAAGAAATCATGCACTAGTCTAAGCTTCATGTGATCAAATTTGTCAAACCTAGGGGGTTGAAACAAAATTGATAAAGAACTTCAACTTCAATGCACAAAGCAAGAAACTAAAAGAAAACAAATAAAAAGCAAAAAAGGATTAGAACTTTGAAATCCATAATGTTTAATTTGAGTTTTACTTGTTCATGTCTATCATTGTAATCAGGAGGTGGACAAGCCTTCTTTTGTATCCGACATGATTGAATCCACTGCAATGTGCCAAGAGAGGTCATCTGAGTGAACTTTTGAAATATAAGGCATCTAAGCTTATAGTCAATGTTTGCCATCCCACACACAAAACATTCTCCCACTGAACCTTTATAGATCTTCATCTACATTTAGCGCTTCCTCAAATGATGCATTCACAACCTTCCAATGATCGTCCACTCATGGATGTGATCTACAACAAGTGCCTCCTCCCCTTGCCAATTCGTGGGAAAGACATAAAAACTTTGTCGCCTTTTCGATAGCCCATTTGGAATGCATGTTCCATCTTGAGCACATCAATCTTAAGGGCAACATAATGGTATGTTCATTCAAACCTTGGCTTTCAAATGAATCTTATGTCTTTCCAACACCTCGGCTGTCTTGACCTTATGCTCCATCTGGACTTGGAGGATTTCCTTGTCTCCAGTTGTATTGATTACCTCCACTTGCATAAAAGGCCTAGAAGTCAAGCCAACCTCCTAAATAAACAAGGTCATGATAGAGTTAGGTTAAATTAGAAACAATTCACAAGAATAAAGAAGATAGGAACAAGATGTAAATATTGTTTCAAAAGAAAAATTGGATAGCAAGTACCTGCGTAAAGGTGGTTTCTAGCACAAATTGAAATTCATATACATCCATATCTACACCTTGTTGTGAGTCAAAGTTTTGCACCTATAAACAAGTGGGGAAAAATTAACTTGAAGAATACAAAAAAATTATAAAACATCAATATCATGAAGAATTGTGAAAGGTGAAAATACCTTTTCAGAATTGTCTTCTAGCAGCCTTTGTTCAATCAACTCAGCACCATGGATGAACTTGAAGGAGATAATTAAATGAGAAAAAAATATATATATACATAATTTGAAAACTTAATGTGAAAAAAAAAAAGTCAAAAATACATTTATAGATGGACTCCCTATTTCAACAAAGATCTATAAAAGAAAGAAATGAGGGAAAGAAGGTTAAAAAATAATCAAAAATTACATTGAGGAAATTGATTTGAAGAAAGTTCCAAGTTTGAAAACTTTGGTTTTTAGGAGAGTTTGAAGCAAATTTTTTGCTCGGCCTCTAACTTTTGGTGTCAAAATTGGAGGCAAAGCAAAAGCATTTTGTGCTTGACTTTTTATGAGGCCCTTGAACACAAAGTTTAACAACACCATGAGAGGCCGAACTAAGATTTTTTTACTCGACCTCCAACTTTCGACACCAAAAGTTGGAGGTTAAGCAAAAAAATCTTGTGTTTTGCCTCTCATGGAGCCCCCGAGCAAAAACCTCATGAGCTCCATGAAAGGTTGAACAAAAAAAATTGTGTTTAGCCTCGCATGGAGCTCCCAAACAATATGTTCAAGGGATCCATGATAGGCCAATAAAAAAATAAAAAATGTTTCGTCTCCAACTTCCAATGATGAAATTTGGAGGTTGAACACATTTGTTTTGCATTTGTCCACTCCTCAAGAGCTTTTCACTAGTAGAAATCAGCCAAAATGTAACCACTCCATTTACAACTACATGCGACTTGTAGTCGTTTGCGATTGGATTTGAGAATATTTGCAACTATAAGACCAAATTTCAACTATTTTGGTCATTCTCACAACTATGATGCAACTATTACAAAATTTCATCCTATTGGTTGGATCAATTTTACATTTATTTTTATCCATTAATAGGTTGATATGTCTCATTAGTTGCAATAGTCACCAAATTAGTTGCATCCTAAGGGTATTCTACAATGACATAGGGGTGTATTTTAATGTATGTACTAAAATTATATATATATATATATATATATATATAATATGCATACGTATGTATATTGTTCATATAATGAATCTCAAAATTAATATTTGAACTTTGAATTTTTTATTCAAATCTGAAAATTAATATTTCAATTATGAAAACTATTATTTTAATTTTAAATATATATATTAGAATTTGAAACTTCATATTTGATTCTGAAAATTGTTATTTCAATTGTTTAAAACATTATTTGAATTTCAAATTTTTGATTTGAATATGATATTTTCAATTTAAATTCAAAAAGGTTTTTTGATCTAAATTTTGATATTTGAATTCTAAATTAATATTTTCGAATCCAAAAATTAGTATTTCAATTCAAAAAAATATTAATTGATTATTAAAATGGGCATTTTAATTTCAAATATTTTTATATGAATATGAAAATTTATATTTCAACTCCGAAAATTCTGCATTTAAATTTGAAATAATCATTTGATTTGAACTTGAAATTTCAATTCCAAATTATTATTTTGGATTCTCAAAATTAATACTTCTAGTCTGAAAATTATTAATTGGGTCTAAAAAT
>Ga0209208_10005325_pt1 | contig 17957 bp, 14 predicted proteins | sample S1TSphfallax_3_FD_187694 | JGI IMG/M metagenome (GOLD analysis project Ga0209208, IMG submission 187694) | Host-associated microbial communities from peat moss isolated from Minnesota, USA - S1T2_Fd - Sphagnum fallax MG (SPAdes) (version 2) | ecosystem: Host-associated > Plants > Peat moss >... | reverse complement strand
CAGGTCTCTCTCTAGCTTGAATTTGTCTTGTTTGACTTTCTTTCATTTATCTCAGACTTATTTGAGACTTACTTTTATTTTGCTAGATCTTTTGAAATCCGGAATGCCCAATACAACTTGTACAGGGCCTTTCAATTTTTGGAAGATCAAATTTTATGATTATTCACTTCAAAAAAACAAAAAATATATATCATTGATTTATGCAGGGAAGGCCCCCACAGCGAGACCTTCTCCTATACGGAAACAAATCAAGTACCAAATCTCAATCATCATATTTAGATTTTTGACTAGTTACTGTAATCTCATCACTTTTTTTTTCTGGCTTATGGTGGATTGAAATCCCCAAAAATCACTTCATTTTTCAATTTTGAAAGTTCACTTTTTGATGAAATTTCTCCAGTGAAAGAAAGGTCCTTCTGAAACCTCCGTGAAGAAAATTAGTCAAATGGCAACAAAGCCTACTTGACAACCCCCTCTCTAAAGACTTCAACAATTTCCAATGGCATTTGGAACTTGCTTGGGGGATTATTCTTTGGAATGAAGGGCTTGCTCATGATGATTTTTTTTTCAAATGGGTTCAGTGGAAATAGTTATCTGACATGGAGCTATTTGGACCTTGGCCATAAACTACTGATGGTTGCTATGGCTCATGCATTAGAATTTACTAAACCAAGGTACACAAAGTGAGGTGAAGATTTTTAAAAATTTGAGCTCTGCATTGATGCGCACTCCAAGTGTGACAATCAACTTTTTTTTTAAAATTCCTTATGTTCTCATCTGGTTTCCAATAATTCATCACTATTTATGTCAATGTCAACCCATTATTTACCAAGGCCAAAGCAGTTAAAAGAATAATACCTTTAGCCATCCAATGGAACAAGGTAAAAAAACAAAAATTCCCTCTCCCCCTGGCCCCTCAAAAAGAAAAAGACTGGACCGTTCAAGAGTGCATGCTGAGCCTTCCATTGGCTGCCTGAGATTGCTCTTTCCAAAACTGTTCATCATCATTTTTCGCCAGGGCTAATGGTAGGGGCAGAATTTTGGGGACACAGGGAACATATTCAGAACCTGCTGGGAACCCATTGGGAACATGTTAGGAACAAAGGAAAAATGAAAAAAATCCTCTCCCCCCTTTGGAAATTCGTAGACAATGGTGTAAAGAACTTGAGTCTGCACATTTTAGGTAGTAAATTTCCTCCAAACCAAAGTAAGCTCCCACTGGGTTTCAGGCACTAGCCAAATTGGAGAGTTGCCGTGCATGTTCATATTATCAAGATTCTACACATATGGGTAGGTACAATAACACCCTTACACATAGGTAGTTTGACTTGGACAAACAAGTTATAAAAGTCTTAAGATTTCAAATCCAGAAATAGTGACAGAAGCTTTTGTATACAGTGGTATGTTGAAGGGTTTTAGGGTTTAAACCCAGGTTTAATATTAAACCCTAAACCCTTCCACAAGAGGGACTAGCCCTCTCCCTTTTTTGGTTCCTGCAGGCTGTGCGTCTTTTGGCCTTCCCTTTTTGTCTCGCCTGCCTGCGATGGTTTCGGCCATTGATCTTTTATTGGATTTTTGTGACTTTTCAATGTTGAAGGCATCATGTATAAAGTATTGGGAGACATGGTAGACCCAAAGTCTGTCTGCACAAAATTATACAGTGCAATTTTGAAAGAATCACCCTGCACTTCTTTTTCTAAACCCTTTTCATACTTGAAATATGACCATTTCACATGGGTATAGACCAGCTTGATTTTTTTCCTTTGTATTTTCAGGATGCTCCGTGGCCTGAATTTTGCAATAAATGAAAACTGTACAGACAAAAATGTGGAAGACCCAGTACAGCCTGGTTTTTTTATGCGTGTGAAATGGTCAGATTGTCTGATGCTTTCGAGTGTCAAAATGATTTAGAAAAGGAGGTGAAGGTGATGTCTTTCAAAATAGCATTGTATAATTTTCTGCACACAAACTGTGGGCGTACTATGCCTCCCCATATTTTGTACTGGGCCTTCCACATTTTGGAATGTACAGTTTTCAAACTCAGAACTCTATTTGTTCGCATCATTTTCCCCATTTAATAACTTTTTGTCTTTATTTATAAAAGAAAGTGGAAAGAAAAGAAAAATCTGGCTGGTCTTTAAGTAGGCGAAGGGTCTGAAAATAGATCCTCCCTGATTTGAGACCCATTTTCTCAGCCTACCTGCCTTGAGCCGGATCTCAAATCTGGAAGGGTCTATTTCAAGACCTCCTATACATAAAGGGCCGGTCCATTTTTTCCTTTGAATTATGATGGTATAGAAAGAAATTTTGATGGCTTGTATTTACTCCCCCATGCCATAATATCCATCAACTGATTATTCTTTAATTATATTGTGGCATAAGAATGATCTATTTTAAATAGTTAATGATTTAAAATTCATCAATTCATGTTCCCCAAAATTGATAATACTCAAAAATAAATCCTCACAACTCTTATCCTTAATGTTGATACAAAAATATGATTATGAACCAATATCCAATGGTATGTACTTCAATTACATATAAATGCTAATTCTAGTAGTAGACTAGGTCAAAATTCATTGACCCTACTAATTGATTTTTGGCACACCTACCCTATTAACTGTTTCCAAAATTGAATCTCCTACATATAAATCAAAATCATTCAAGATATCATAACTCTATAACTAATCTCAAGTTTCAACACAAGCCAAAATATCATCTTTCAAAAATCCTCATATAAAAATTGACCTATTACTTAGGGGCCAAAATCCATTAAGTTACTATACTATATATTGAATCTAAACACAATATTCGTGCCTTGGTAGGCAAGGCCAATAAAAATGCGCCGAAAAACTTTGACGTGTGATCTACATTTTTTAGGGTTTGGCCCCCACAACTTGAATTCTTTTTTCATTCTGCAAGGTTAGGATCACCTTTTTGGTTTCAGGCAAAATATGAAGTACCCTTGTTCCAAAGCTGAAAAAAACTTTTCTTGCTTTTGTGTGTGTATTTAACTTTCCTCATCTACAAAAGCTTGAATATTTTGGATCTTGCTTAATCTTTGTGTGGAAAACTCCCCTGTCACTAGCCATGAAAAAGCAAGCGACCCAATGAATGTATAAAGGAACAGCATATTATTGCACAAAGTGTGGGCGAGTTACCCTACTTGTAAAATGTGCAGAAAGGTATGGTCCACATATTATATGTAGTGCAGTGAAATCTGAAACTGGGGGAGAGAAGTATGTTTATCAAGTGCGACAATATTAAAATTCAAACCCACTGCACAAACTAGTTGTTGATGGCAAAATTGTTGGTTCGACATCCTATCATTGTAATTCAATTGATTTTATGTTTGAAAAATCCAAAGCAAAAGAGGGTCCATCAGATGGACAATTAGTTTGTTAATATTGTGATTGAATGGGTCTTTGGTGAATGATCCCTATAAAGGAGAATGCTTAGATATGTGTGATGAACTCCCTTGGGGTGTAGTTCTCACATAAAGATTCGACTTTAGGCATGTGAATGATCTTATCCTAAAAGAGTGTAAAGTCTCATGTTCGAAATCATGTGAATAACAAATATTGCAAGTATTGAGTTGAAATATGTTTAATAGTTTACCCATGTGCTAGAAAGGATTAATCAAAAATTAATTCTCATATTTCTGCCTCCCCCTTTCCAAGGCTACAAGCTTACCATATAATTCTTTGATGGTAGGCCTACCATGTACTTATTAGCATTGGTATTAGGGGCCACATGAAACCAGCACCCACCAACACACACCCACCACCGGGTGCCTGTTATTACTCAATTGTGGATGAACCTCAACTGAGTTAGTGTATGGTTTCACATTGGTAACAAATTATGTAAGAAATAGACCTCATGTATAGGTGGATAGGTAAGAAAATAGGTAACTAATAGGTAAGTAGATGGTTTATACATAGGTAAGGGAAGTTTATACTACTTACCTACTAACAACCTGCTTGTGGGTTGTTAGTAGGTAGGTAGTGAAAACGAGCAAGTGAGCTACCCACCATGGTTAGCTAGGGAATTGGAACCCAACAGAAAACTGTTTCCTGACAACTTACCATCCATCCTTTATGGTGCACTCGTGGGTGGCATTAGGCTTGTACTTGGGACTGCCACTTTCTTCCTCATATCAATCAGATCAAATTGTGGGGTTTTGTTTTCAAGGGTTCAAACAAGTGTTGGACCAACCTATTGCCTTGGCTAAAAATAAACATTATTATATACATTGGTCTAGAAAAACCCACCAACCTAGAACTTCAACTATATGCTAGACCTCAGCCATACTTAGGCCCACTTGCCTATTGAGGAATTAGGAATTGCATGTAGGAAAAAGTGGGTTTGGGGAGACTATTTAAACTCAAGTCACCTCCAAACAAATTCAACAAGTAGCAATATGTATTTTTCTGTTTTTTTTTTTTTTTTTTGGTTTTTCCTTTCCTTCTCTCTGGTTTTCTTGCATGTTGTTTGTTGACCCCTTGTACATTTCATTTCTCGAGAATTACTAATTCCAAGGTAAAGTTTTGATTCACCCACAAGGGAATCATAAACCCAATTTTGTAGGTTGAAGAATTGATCCCATTTTGGCATCCATCAGAGACAATTTTTGATTGGGGCCAATCCATCCCTCCAACCAAGCTTCCGCACATCTTTGAAGATGTACCAAAGGTGCTGTGATAGTAAATCCCCACCCCCAAATTCTGAAATATTGAAAGATATTTAAATTTATTTAGTTTCATATTCTGTTTATAGCTAGATTTGGTGAAATGTTCTTATGAATTATCACCACTTTGACAACATCGCAGAATTGAAAGAGAAAACACTGCACAAGTCTAAACTCCCTTCCCCCACCCCCAAAATTATATCCCTACACACAACCTTTCCAGCACTAGAGGCACAGATCTCCCCCAATGTACAAGAAGCAATCAAAATTAGGTTTTTAAATAGACACAAATTCAAATTAGGCAATAAATTAATATGTAGAAAAAATTAATACAATGGACAACACCGAAAGGACCAACCACTTTCTACCTAATAAATTTGCTCATAGAACCTTATGGAATGGAATGTACTATAATGCATTTAATTTGGAATATAAAGACTTTATATTGCTTTAGAAAAATTTCTTCCAAAATTCAAATGTAATGTTTTAATTTTGATTTGGGGTTTACATTCAAATACAGTATCTTTATTTACAATAATTTGAAACTAATTATGCAGTTTCATGTGTGTGTAAGTTCGTAAGAGCATCTCCACTGGTGCTCAGTATGTGACTCCAAACAGTAAAATTATTGTGAAAAACTCAAAATGTGTTGGTTTAGCTCAGGAAATTGATTTTTCTGCACCAAATTCGTGCAGCTTGCCGTGGCTGGTAAAAGGCACAACCTACAAATAAGAGTGTAGTAAAGTGGACCTGACTGGGGCTCAGTATTTCTGATTGGTCAATCATCATGATTGGTCCAGGTGGTTTGCTATTAGTAGTTCCCACATATATGCAGTTCCCGTTACAGTTTTATTGGTAGGGTTGCCAAAAAAAAAGCTAAACTTAGGGATTTAATTTAATTATCCAGAGTGACACACTGAGCACCGGTGGAGATGCTCTAATTACCAACAAATAACTGGAAAATAAATGGGTATGGAGTCGGCCTAGCCAGTATGCTCATAACTCAGGCATTTAGTCAATGATAGCTATGTGATGCATTAGTCATGACTGAATAGAGGTCCTTGTAATGATGTGACCAAAAAAGGAGGCTGAAGTCATTCTCACCTCTGAGAATTGATATATCCCACATAGAAGGAGACATAGATAAACGTGCTACACAGAACATCATGCGCTTTGACTGCATGCACACAAACTCTATAACATTCTTGAACCCAACGACTAATCAAGCCAACTTCAATTACTGTAACTGATAATGGTCGTAGCATCTGGGAATCCACTCTGCCTGTTGTTCAGTCCCACATATATACCAAGCTTCTACACATTAAAAAGCACTGCTCATCTCATAACATAAAAGTAATAGCTTTTTCGGAAATGGTGTTGGGAACAGATCACTCAAATTTTGTGTCATGAAGGGTTCATCTCTCCTCTCAAACTTCGATTCTACACCCCAACCCGCCCTCTTGCACATCCCCATCATATGTTCATTCTCTATCATAATCCCATTAGTGTTCAGATTTCTTTCTTCTACAGTGCTCCATGCCCACATGGATCTCAACTCCTCCTGCCACTACAATAACTGCGTGATGTAAATTTGACAATCCCTCAAATCCCACTCCAGCAATGTCCAATCCTCCACCCAATTGACCACCACTTGATTCCCAAATTTAACGTTCACAAATAGTATACATTTGATCCTTTCTTACCCAGGACGCCTCGGATATAGAGACTGCAACAACCCAATTTGGCTAAGTCCTCTTGTGCATGATTCCCAAACCACCTGTATCACAAATTTGAAAAAAACAAAAATAACATTGTTCCAAAGCACGTCAGTTTTTTTCAAACCATGTCAGTTTACAATGACAGTTCTAATTCAGGGTGTTCGCTTCAAATGTGTAGACGATGTGGCTGGAGCCTGGAATGTATGTCTTTAATTAGTAGCCATTTTGAAACCCTAAAATGCTGTGTAGTATGATATGTATGTAGTTCTATCCCCTAAATAAAACACTGGCCCTTAAGTGAATACAGTTATGGTTGTAAATGTTAACTTGTAAACCATTTCTATGTGAGAGGTACATGTTAACTAATGTGTATAGAGGACATACTTTTTTCAAAAGAGGTTTAAAGTGGTGAATCTAATTTCTTTTACCTAAGTTGAATTGGCACTTATAAAAAAAACTAATGCATGTAAATGGCTATTTCATTCAGCACAAAGGACTAATTTGATTACACAACTGACATAAAAGTAACATCCTTTCTAATTTGCACATGACACACCAAAATTTTGACTGAGAGTTGAACCCCAATTTGATAAGAAACTTTGCCCAATGCAATTCAAAGTCCCACCCACCACACCCAAATGTTAGTAAATCTCATTATGAAATTTGAACACAACATCATCATGCTTGTTTAGATCATTGAAACAAAAGCACTAAGACATAAAAGATTAGTCAAGACCCAACACTCTTCTTAAATGGTAGCACCAATTCACATTTTTTGATATTTCAAATTGGTAATGGCCTCATGGTAAACGAAGTTCTTTTGAGTAAAAAACTCTTGTGCAAACATGTGAATAGTCATATCCAAATGTGACCTTAACTAATTGCGCAATTTGTCTTTCATAAATGCAAGAGTGGAGAAAGTACGTTTCTGTTGAGCCAAGCATAGAAACAACTATTATTTCTACTAGCCTCATGTATTCACTTAAACATTGACACAACAACGAATTGTTGGTACTTGTCAGCCACAACTTCATAATTGGATTTATATCAAATAGATCAGCTATAGCCTTGGTTATTTGTGCTTTCATAATGAACTTAAACATGAACTATTGCATGTCAAAGAGATTAACATTCAAAGGTTCAACAACTTGATCCAATGAAAGTTTCACCTTTTTCAATTCACAATAGTGTCTTTTCATGACATTGAGATGCAAAGATAAAGAAAATTTTGCATATGGTTGCATCCAAAATTGAGGATACACAATGTTGAAAGCATTCATCAACTTTGAATCCACAAATCGCCTTTTTAATTATGTCACAAGCATTTCATTTGGAACATCACATTAACATTTCACTTGTGTAATAGATGGTAAAAAAACATCCTTGCACACAAGTTGATTTACCCCAACAATTGCATAAAAAATGAAAGCTTGATAAGAATGAACAATCATACAAAAAGATAAATATTTATTATTATTGTTGAGGTCAATAACCCAATCTTAGGTAATGGTGGTGGAATTGTTGTCCATAATGTCACAAAAAACTTGGAAATGTTCATGTTGGTAGCTTGTGAATGGATCCAAATACACCATGAAGAGCATAGCTTCACAAAATCACAAATGAAAACATATCTTCCTTGAGCAAACTTGATCAAAGCATAATTGCCTCCACTAATGGCAACAAATAAAACAAGATTAACAATGTATGAAAATCACAAAATAAGTTCAGATTCAACTTCGCTCAAACAACATTAATGTTGTCTTATGACATCTTCACAATCTACGTCAATGTATTTTGCCAAAACATGCTTCAAAGGTTCCAACATTGAAATCCATTGAATCTTAACATTTTTCAAAATCTTAAGTCCTTTTTTCCATGATTTCATAGGTTTAATGAATTCCAAATGGCATTTAAGGGAGCTTGAAAAATAAACATACAAGGATTGGAATAAATCATCCAACTTGGACACCATTGGCAAGTTTGACAAAGCTTGCGATGTAAGATTTGTTCTATGGGCCATACAATGTTACCACATCATGTAAGGAGAATGTTTTTCCTTCGATTGAAATGCCATTCCAATGTGACATCCTTATAAAAAAGGAATTCCGTCTCCACTAAAACAAATGAGCCTTTCACCCACCTCTCTTTAATTAACCCTCCTTGTTGCATTAAGGATTGTGTAATGACAAAGGTTAAATTGTCTATAATACCCTTTCAACAATGTGTTGAAATGTGAAGAAGACTTGCACCCTTCTCCATGCTTGCATCACATACACATGGATTGAGATCTAATATTGGTTATCAATATTAATAACATCATCTGCATTTAAAGAAAGAAACCTCCAAGCAACCACAAAAAAAATTTTGAAAACTGTTTTTCACATAAAATTTGCCATCTCCCAACCTATCCCATTAAACCAATGTTTCATTGGATTGTTAAGAAAATTCAATTGAATAATCAATAATTTGTTTTGGGATGGCCATTAGTAAGCAAGTGGAAGATCAAAGCAAATTGCATAAATTTTTTCTTCTTGTCAACTTGAATTGCACCATGAGTTATTTATTACAACATTGTTTCAAAACCTTTAAAAATATACAACTTTTCATTGGCCACAAGATAATTTATTTTTAGGAAATAATGATCCCCCACATTTACCCTTAGCATGGCTACCAAGCTTTACGATTATTAACATGTTTCCATAGAAAATCCAACTTTGGAATCAAAAGCTTATACTACCTTCAATTTAAGTGTAAATCTTGCATTGCACTTGAACTTGATTCTCCCATTAAAACTTAACACAAATTCAGCCAACAAAAGTTTCATTGCCCAATTATCTTGGAAGTGCCTATTCAATTCATAAGCCTTTTTTTTTGGCAATTTTAATGGTATTAGTTGGCACTACTAGATCCACAATCATGCATTCATTATCCCCAATATCAACTATAGGAATAATATGCTCATTATCACACAAAAATGACAATCAAATGATGGATCATGGATTGCTACCCAAGCAATGACAATGGAAGATAACCTAATGGTGGATCATGAACTCCTATGATGATGCTTACACAAAATGAAATGATGAACATAATAATTGCCATGCCACAACGATGATCAATGAAACCATGAATAGGAAGGGAAAAATTATGCGCACCTACCACCACCACGCCATGTTAACGATCAATTTTGCTAACACAAAATGAAACCATGAACAAGGAGGGGGGGGATGATGGGCACCTACTATCGTGTGACCATTGCACCACAACAATGATCAATTATGTTCAATGAATACAAAAAATGAAAATATGAGAGGTGTAAATAAGGTAAAGTAAACAAAAAAAATAGCCTACCCAAAATGCTATTAAAAAATGATTTTAAAAAAAAATGGACACAAGAAAGTAGATTCAAAATATTTTGAATTAGAAATATGAAATTATAGGTCACTACATTTAATTCATGGGAATTTGGATGCAAAGTAAAAGTAGGTTCAAAATACGTTTAAAACTAATTGGGTCAAAATTGTGTTCAAAACTACTAAATATTAAAATATTGATATATTATGATTATAACATGCATAATTTGACAATATGTAAGTATCTTTTAGTGCCCCATTAACTTGATTTTATTTTATTTTTAAATATTTCATTTACATGTAACCCATTTTGTAAGATTGGACATCTTATGCAAATTACAACATTTTAAATAATTTTATCTAATTCTACTTTCACAATGGGGTTTTTCAATATTTTAAATATAAAATGAAAGATTATCATCATGTTAATTATTTTACTTTCAATGTTAATTTTTTTTTAATGGATACTTGTAATTTCTTTTGACACAGAATAGTGAGGTATTTATTTTACCTTGTTTACACCCATGAACAAGAGGGAAAACAATTATGGGCACTTGCCACCATCACACCATGATGATGATCAATGTTACCCAGTCATTAATGCCTACACAAAATGAAACCATGAACATGAATTGATCAAAAAATATTATGGGAATTTGCTAGCATGTGATCATTGCACCGCTATGATGATTGGATGCTACCTAATGGCCACACAAAATGAAAATCAAGACCATGAACATAATAAAAAATAAAATGGCAATGGATTGCTACTTGTACTTAGGATCGAAACCACCTATAAAACATGAAATGGACTATAACAATTGTGTAACATGAAAAAGCAAGAAGTGCAATATGATTAAGAGAAAAAAAAATACAATTAACAATGAACATTGAAAATTTACATTTTTATAATTGATCATGAGAAAATGATTCATGAATAATGAATCATGGGTGATGATGAGTAGACACAAATGGTGTGCCATGCAACCAACGATCATGATCAATTATCTAGACTTTATTGGCAATAATGTTTGACAACTTTTGGGGATGTAATTTCTAGAATCCATAGTTCAAAATCCGTGCTTGCATTGCACAACTTCATAGCTCTAGCTTCTAGTAGCTAGCCCTTCATTTAGATTTTGTGCATTTTCAACAATAACATGTACAATCTTGCAAAATCCCAATGCATTATGGCCAATGGTGAAGAGGAATGGAACACTATAAGGTGAAGGTGGCAAACTCAACATAAAACAAAGAAACTTAGGCAACAAATGTAGGAAAAACGAAGTTGTGTGAATGTGATACTCCAATTCTCAACACTAGGATCTAGCCCCTCCATCACAAACCATCTATGGTGGAGGTGGCATCCAAGTGGCTTACAATTGATTTTTGAAGTAAGGTGATTGGTAGTTGTGAGTCTTGTGGATGTTTCCAAATTTGGGGGGTTGAAAGGACCCCAAGATGATGGGAACCTTTTTAAATAGTGAGTGGGTTTTGAAACTTTTTACATGAAAACCCCAACTATTTGGGTGGGGAAAGTACAAATAGTGGGCTAGTGGGCACTCATGGAAATGTGTCTTATTAAAGCCCAAAAAATTGAACAATTTTTTTTTGAAATCTAACAATAGGCTGGACCAATAAGTTGTTGGCACCCCCAAGTCAAGCTTAGCAAGTTGCTTAAAAATATATGAAATTTCTTGAACTTGTAATGGTTGTTCTTATAGGGTCTGTGAATGTTGAGTGCACTTTTCCATCCTTAGTTTCATGAAGGCCAAATTGGGGAAATCATCTAACCATTAATTTGGATTCAATTGTTAAAATGTATACATGTTTTTGTAACATTCAAAAAGATTTTTCCACTCTATGTTGCAATCTCATGTTGGAATGAGGTGAAATATCACTATGGAATAAAGTTGTTACAAATGTTATAGATTTGCTCATATGTAACAACTTATGAATAAATCTATGCTTGAACACAAGCGAGGAAATCTTTGTCAATCCATGCACCTACAATTGGTGGAACTCATAAACCCTAGATTCTCCCTTTCAATACTTCTATTTGTAGATAGGCATTTTGACATTGATTTGTATTTTTTTTAAAGATATGCCTTTCATTACAATAGGGAAAAGTTCTCTTATGCACTAGGGTTCAATTACTTTTGAAAACACCACATTAAATACATAGCCACATAATGCAAACTATGTTTACTTTCGTAACATGCTATATATATTGGTGTTTATGTTTTAGGTTGGAAATAATTGCTTGTAAAAACATGATTAAGCAATTCACTTAAATTTTTTAAAGAATCCACATCTTACATTAGCTAATTTTTTTACAATTATGATATTTATCAAATTATAAACTATACAAATATCCCCCTGTGTTTTTACCACAAATATTGATAAATCACTTTATAATATCATTAAACATGTGAAAGCTTGAAGATTTCAATGGGAAATGGGAAAAAAATGATTAAAAATGAAAAAAATGACATTTAAATAAAATTAAATAGAAATTTCTTATATTGGAAATATTTCAATGGATTTTACTTTTCAAATTTTCATTTGATGGTGACCTATGTTTGAATTTTGACTTTGACACTATTGTCACATATTTTAAAATCCACATATTTTATTTTATATGTGTGATAGACATAGTGTCATCATTTCAAAACTCCATTACAAATTCACTCTTTTCTTATAACCCATCCATATTTTAAAACATGATTTTCACTAACATTTATTGTAATATGGATCATTCAAAAATTAACAATGTTAATGTGAAATATGTCTTTACATTTTAAGTCATCTATGATCCAAAAAAATGCAACTCTGATAGACCAAATCAAACACTTCATTAGGTTTTCACCCAAGGGTGAAAATCCTTTAAGATGTACCACACAAGACGAAAAGGACTAGTCCTTACTATAGTCCTTTTTTACCCTATATTTTAATCCCCATAAGAAATAATGAATCGAAAGTTCTCAAATATTTTAGAAGGACCATATTTTTTACCATTACAATTCCAAGTTCCATCATAATCATCCATAAATGTGGTTTTACATAGTAAAAAGGGACTAGGTGAAAAAGATAGAAAATGGTGATGTTGTGACAAGATTTTGATACACCTTGAAAAGAATTTGAACCCCCAATTAATATTTTTCCTTTTGTTAGTAGATTAAGGGAATGGTTGGTAGGCTTTCTTCAATCATCATTAAAAATTACAAATACCTATAAAAGTTTTTAGGCATATATACTTTTAGGATATTTTAAAGCTCATGAATCTTATATTCATGAACAATAATTCACCCATTCATTTGTAGACATCTTGTCAAATTATTTTTTATGGTTCATATGTGCTTAAATTAACATTTCAAGGTAAATGATTTTTAAATGCTTAACATATTGATCTTTCAAATTCATTCAAATTTACATAATCATTGTTTCTATTTGTTCTTTATGTATGTTGTTTGATTAAATGGTGATTCCAAAAAATCCATTCCTACATCCACTAAAAAGCATGGGTCTAGGTCAAATGCTTTTATCTAACCCCTGCGATTTTCCTTTAATACACACAAATTTCAATTCACGAATGAGACATTAAGGGATGATTGAAAGCATGTATATAAAAGGCCATGTGATACATGTGATGTTCTTGTTCTTCAAAATGTTTGGTATTACAATATTATTCCTAAGTTGGATGAATAATGCAAGTAGGTTGTTTACAACACTCACATGAAGATTAGTAAGTCATAATTAACATTACTTTATGGTCAAGTATCTTCATCACATATTAATTTCATGTTTGTTGTAAGCAATTGATTTTATTGTTAAGGGGGGTGAATATCGGTTCTGCATATATGTTCCTTCTTTTTTGTTTCATGGATAGTGGCTATGCTCAATAAGGAGGAGCTTAAAAAACAAGTAAAATAAATAACCCATGTCATGTATTAGGTTGTTTCATCAATGTTGCATTTGAAAGTTCCTTGATGAGTATGAGAATGCAAGACATGGATTTACACATGTACTTGGAAGTTGGAATGCTTTTGTTTGAATTTGTTGAATTTTGAGGTTGTGAATGGAAGTGTGAAGGAGCATGTAAATGTAATTATTCTCGAGGTTCTTTTCTATAGCTCATGTGTGAATGTTTTTCAAATCACATAGATGCATGCAATTTGGACATGGGCTCAGGTTTGTTTTGTGAATTGGTGGTGTATGTTGATGCCCACAACAATCTAGGAAATTTGCTCAAGGTTCAAGGCTTGACTCATGATGTGAGCTTTGTAATTGTGTGTTTGCCCTTATGTTAATACTTGTTTTTAACAGCCTAATGAAATCTTTAGGGTTTGGAATAAATTTGGATTGGAATCTTCATTAACTATACTTAGATACCTAGTATTGCATTCAAGAAGATCTTTTTTTGCTCATATTAACATTGGATTGGCAAACAAACAATATACCTTTGAAATTATACTATAAATAAGATAAAGTGAATAGTTTGATTACTTTGTTGAAATTGAGGCAACTAGATTTACGATAACAATAAAACCTATCATAAAATTGTGTAATGTTTAAATTTTTAGTTGAATTATAAAAGATAAGATGTTTTTTCACTAGTGTGTGTTAATTCTCAAATTCCAACTTGCAAAAGTAGGTTGAAGTAAGTTTTTAAAAATACAAGTAACTTTTGACTTTTACTTTTGGTGGGATTTTTGTTTCAACTAGGTGTCAAATAGGTTTTAACAAAGAGAAAATATTATTTTGTTTTGATAGCTTGTTGAAATATATGATGATTTTTATATTGTAATCCAGTACATATATATTTCATTAATTTTTTGATGAAAACATGGGTTTGAACACCTATTAATTAGTTAGTTTCAAATGTACTTCTCATTTATTTTTTAAGTTCATTTATTTTTATTTTTTTATGAACTAGATTCTTATAAACTTAATGCAACAAATGGATGGTACTTGACATATATTTTCACCTAGGCTACTTAAGAGCTCTTCTTATTTAAAAATATATTCTATATATAGTCACATTTTAATATACATTTATTCTAACCTACCTAAATGACCTATTATACCTACCCTAGGCTATCTAACCTATCTAAGGACCTACCTAGGGATTGTCTAGGCTACCTAGGGGTTGTTATGTTACCTAAGGGCCACCAAGGGGTTGCCTAGGCTATTTAGGAGTTACCTAAGGACTATTTAGGTTATTTACAACACCTAGGTGTTTACCTAGGTACTTACCTTAGACTAATTAGTGTGTCCATGGGTCTACCTAGGGACTACCTAGGTGTTGCCTACAACATAGGAACCCAAGTCCTTTGAATTTGTCTTTTAGACCCTTCTCAAGCAATTACCTACTTCCATTGGGTTATAAAATTTGAAGTTTGATGAAAACACATTGATCATGCACCACTCCTAGTAAACCTTCAATATGTCCAAAAATCACATCTTCAAATCTATAATTGCTTGCACAAATAGTTGTCATCATGTTCCTTACCAAAGTGGTTTATAGATCTTCCACCATTTGGTAAGTGAATTCTCCATATCCAACCATTACAAATGATGTTGAGCAAGAACAGGCATGTTCATCAATCTTTTAATTCTTTCAGTAATATTTGAAACAATACTTTGGCCGATTCTAAATCATTTTCAAGTGGCAAAGAAACTATCTGCAATGCTCAACCTTCATGAAGCCATTGCTACATGTTGTCTTGCATCTGACTTTCAAATGGGAATGTGTTGGAAACATGGAAGAAGATCTCGTTGGGGGCTTTTGCATCAACAAGTCACATAAGTATTCAAGCAGTAGGTAAGGCCCTAGGGGGAGGGCATTACCAAAATAAGGGGCCAGGGTGAGGCAGAGCTAAACCCTACTTCTGGTAACCCCCTTCCCTTAGGGCTGTACCACGTGTAAAGCTCTGCTACATTTTTCTTCTTGTATTTGGCAGGTACCCCCTGGGGAGGAACTCTTTAGATAATGAAGAGTTCCTCTGGAAAGCAGACAATTATGAATTATAACATGCACTGCCACAACACTAGAAGAACAATGGTATATGGCTTTACAGCTGTGTAAAAACCTCCAAGAATCATAGTGTATTTGCAGGAACCTTACTGAGCGTAAGAACCTGTGAGACATTTCCGAAAACAGAATGCCCGCACTCTGCAGGCGTTTCATTTTTTGAAATGCACTGCATTTTTTCCATTTTTTTCCTATGCTACCCAATGGGTATTACCCGAAAATAAATATTTTTAATAAAAAGTTGTTGATTTTTACACCCACACCCTCAGCCACGGGCATTACTGGAATCATGCTTGCATCAGCTTTGCCGCATGTGGGCCTTTATTCCAGTAATGCCTGCGGCCTCAGGCATTACCCTACACAAACAAAATTGTAAACCTCCTCCAAAGTCAAATTTCCTCTTCCATCATGACATTGTTATTCCCACAAATGAAGTGATCTCATAAGTCCCGCAACCCCCACTGTTATCCAACCAATGTAAAATGATCTGAAATCATTGTTACCTCTTCACCTTCAGCTATTGAGAATATAGATTGGGTTTGTTTTTTGTTCCACCAAGTATGAGTGAGAAAACTCTACCCTGTCTTCATTTTGCAGCAGTCTTTTGAAATAAGACACATGTTGTAACAATTTTGTAAAACTATCAAGGCAAGGCAATGTTGCAGCACCAAAGAAAAGTAAGCAAGATGGCATATTGACACACCATCATGTCTATAACAACTTACAAGTAAAATAACTAGCATTTTCATTTGCATGGAGGGCTTTGCAAATTTGTTGAAGCTGCTCATTCTCTTTGTGAAAATTGTACCAATACTCCTGACCTCATTTAAACAAACATTTCCAACTTCACACTCAGCTGTATATCACCAAAGGAAAACACATGCTCATGTAGCCTGGCATTTCAAAGGTGTTGGGTTTATCATATCATATCAAATTGGATCTGAGTGTACTGACAACAAGTTAATGGAAAGACATCTGAAGTAAATTAAACCTGCACATTCAGATTTCACCATGCATAATATTTTATGACTATCAAAATCTAATGTACCATGGATAACTTATCACTGCAAAATCCAATATTCAATTAGCAGATGATGAAAGTAAAATTTTGACTCTTGCTTATTAAAAGTCATATTTTGTTATGGTGCAAATCTCAAAGGTGGAAGATCACTACTAGTGACTTTGAGATTAGATCTAAAATTGGAGGAGTACTATCTTATATGTTGACATCTTGTCCATTCTACTGACATTACTTTCTTGTACACGTCTTCTACCTTCTTTCAAAAGATGACAGCAAGAACTTATTTGGGGTTTCAGGTGTTGCTTTTCAGGTTGAGTTGAGCAAGAAACAGCAACTTTTTTCAAAAAATTGCAGCCAGGGGCAGACAAAGGGAGGTGGACTACATCCCAATCCTTTTAATAGGGTGTGTGACAATGTGTGATTTCCTCCAGTCAGACTTGGTTTCCAAATGAACACGGTTTAAAGTTTAAACTGTGAAAGGTGGTGTCTACAATCAAATCTGTTCCCACCACAACTCTAAGGTATCAGATGCCCAATATACTGAACAAGATCTATGGGCTATATAAGACTGGCACTGCACATCACAAAATGGAAATATTTTTTTCTGCAACTAATTCTATACAATAGAATTACTCTGGTTAACAGTTCAAAAGATCCCTACAAATTCAGCTGTTCCCTTAAACCACTTGCAAGTTGCCCCCATATCATTGAATTCCAACTTCCCATATACAATGATTTCACAAATGGCTCATATCTTGAGATTGGTGCTTGTGAAACAGACTCAAAATAGATGGGGCAGTGATGCAACCCTGGGGAGGATCATAAGCAAATTTCTTGTTGAATTGTTCATGCTAAGGCATTGCATTACCATGTTGAATGAGGAGTCCAACACTGCACTGAACTTGGGTAGCCTGGGACTAGAGTGCTGCTCCTGTGTAAGACTGATGAAATCCTTAATCCCCATGTCAGCTTGAACATAATGTGCATCAGTGTCTCAGCTGGAGTTTGTGTTGCAGTATCCGTAATGTACATCAGAAACAAACCCCTCAGCTTGAGGGTGACTGACTGGGCCGGTCTGAAAGTCTCTGCCCAAGACAGCTTGCATGGAGCCCATCCTAGCAGCAAGTAAGAGAGCCTGTTCATT
>Ga0209208_10005324_pt1 | contig 17957 bp, 17 predicted proteins | sample S1TSphfallax_3_FD_187694 | JGI IMG/M metagenome (GOLD analysis project Ga0209208, IMG submission 187694) | Host-associated microbial communities from peat moss isolated from Minnesota, USA - S1T2_Fd - Sphagnum fallax MG (SPAdes) (version 2) | ecosystem: Host-associated > Plants > Peat moss >... | reverse complement strand
AGACTCCCACTTGGGAGTCGTAGGACAAAATGACATTTGGGTGCTGTTCCCATGGCCAAGCATAGAGTATAATATAAGGGGGAAGGTGGTGGCTTCCCCCAAGTCCGGGCCATGGTGAGTCTTGTGAATCTGTGTTTGTCCTTGACTCATCCATGCACCAAAATGTTTCAACTACGCACTAACCAATTCGTTGTTTAGTTTGTGCAGGTCCATGTGAATTATTGAGTTGCTTGTCAATTTACCTAGTCCCCATCTCAGAGCTCCAGCATGCCCCTCTACCCCCAAAGTGTTGTGATCCAAAGAGCGTGCCCCAACTCCTTTTCCTTCTATTGTCTTCACTTTTGGACTTGTAGTTGAATCCATCAAGGAGCTTGGGGGTGCATCATCCCATGCATTCCTTTTCCAAAAAAATCATAGTTATGACATTCTTGGTGCGAGAATGTTATGGAAGCCCAAAGAAGCAAGAATTTTAAAGAATTTTATAGATCAACCAGTGTAATTTGGTAAACATTTGCGGGTAAAGAATGTTATGACAAGGTGCTAAATGAAGAATTTTAAAGAATTTTAATGTGCAAAATGAAGAATGTCATCACTAGGAAAAAAATTCCTAACATTAGGTGGATGGTCGATCCACCCCCACTGGGCACTTCATGTGCCTTCACTTGAATGATCTCAGTTTTGGACCGGATTTTAGTTAGCTTATTATGCCTTTCTATGAACAAATTGTTATAGGTGATGAATTCCTTTCCCAAAATGCATTTTTATTCCCCCTAAGGTGGAAAACCACAAATTCACCTTTCCTCTCTAATTCCCTAATTGAAAAGGCACGTTTCTTATTTGCAATGTGGTGGGATGAGGAACCCCATCCACAAAGTGCACCTCAATGGGTGCCTTAAGTTCTCCAACTAGAACTCCATTCTTTTGACACTTTATCAAGTTATGAAGTTGTGGTAAACCCCTATGTCCAAAAGACATAACACCTCCCATTTAAAAACCTTCCTTTTTAAGAAAATAAGGCGATTGCGTTCACTTTGGGCTAGGTTGGCGTTGGGGGCAATTACCTTAAAACCCCCATTACCCAGTTTGGGTTTCGAGCAATCTTTTGAATAATTTTCATTGCAATTGAAACATGTTCCTTTGGGCTTCCCGCTAACATCCCCCTTGAGTTGGCTTGTTTTAAAAGATCCCCCTATTTGACAAAATTTCTTTTGGGTTTGAAACCTGAACCTTGAAATTGTTTAGGTTTTTCCCCTTTTGAAATGTCTTGCCCTCAATTCCATTCCCCTTCATGGTGTGCCCTGTTGTGAGGGAATTTGTTCTCCTTTTTAAACCCAAGCTTTTCACTTCATTCCACATTTGAGAAACCTTCCACTTTCATGATGGCATTAGGCAATGAGGTGGGCAAATTTTCTTCAATCTTATGTTTGGCCCAAGTTGGGATCCCCCATCACAAAATGGCACACTTGGTCTAACTCATGCACATGCTGGACTTTAAGCATGACTTTGGTGTACACCTTCACATATTGGTGCAAGTTGTCATTTGTCGCATTCACAAGGTGACAGAATTTGCATCTTAAAATGTAGTCGAAATTCTTTAAATTGAATTCGAACTAAATGTGGTCTTTAAAGAATTCCCATGTGTAACCATGGGTCTTCCTTTCCCCTTGCTTCACCGTCCTCCACCATGTCAAAACATAACCTTTTAAATAGGACTGGGCAAAATCCATGGCATAGTGTTGCCCAACCTAAGCAGCACAAAGGTAATCCTCCATTTTTGCAAACTAAGAATCTACAACCTTTCAATCTCATACCCCATCAAAATTCTCGAGCTTAGCAAACTTGAATCCTATATTTTTAAATGATGCTGCTTTGAGAACGTCAACCAACTCAATGAAATCGGGCTTATTCATTTGAAATAAAACCTCCAATTGTTCTAAAGTCAAAATAATTGTGGTTGGTTATTCTTCTTCATTTTCATGATCATCATGATTATCACCATCTTCTTGTTCTTTTGCATCCTTTTGTTCCTCCTCCCTAATGGTCTCGAACGAAACATCTAGATCATGGGTGGGTTTTCCCACCATGGTCTTTTGTATTAGCTTACGGGTCTTCTTTGATGCCATAGGAAACTCTTAAATAGGTGGATTGAGTTCTACTAAAGCTTTGATACCATGTGACACACTCCCACACACCCTGAAAATTTCAAATGTGAATCAAAAAATAAAAACAACGAAAGAAGAGGAGTTGGGGTGCGCTCCTTAATTTCCAACACTTCGAAAATAGAAGGGCATGCTAGAGCTTCGGGATGGGGACTAGGACAAATGACAAGTAAGTTGATTATTCACAAAAACCTACACAACCCAAACAACAAGTTGGTTAATGCATGAATGGAACACTTTTGGTGCACAAACAAACCACGAACATGCATGGATTCACAAGATTTACCACTGCCTAAACTTGGGAATAATATTCTTTATGATTAGCCATGGGAGCTACATCCAAATGTCATTTTGTCCTAGGACTCCCAAGTCCCAAAATTCCCAAAATTAGGACTCCCGACACTTTGGACGACCATAACTTCTTGTGGACACTTCCGATTGAAATCATGACGCGCTCCTAACTCCTTGAGGGACTCAAATATGAGTCCCAAACTGAAAATAATGGAAGAATAAGGAGTCAAGGCATGTTCCTTGGCTCGTAGCACTTTGAAGGGGTAGAGGGGCGTGCTAGAGCTCTGGGATGGGACTAGGAAGAATTGACAAGCTTTAATTACTCACACGAACCTGCACAAAACCAACACAAGGTGATTAGTGCATAGTTCGAACACTTTTGGTGCTAGGACAAGCCATAGGCAATTTGGACTCACAAGACTCACCATGATCCAAACTTGAGGGAAGCCACCACCTTCCTCTTTATAATATACTATGTGTCTCTCCACAAGGCCGACATCCAAATGGCATTTTGTCTCGAAACTCCCAAGTGGGAGTCCCAAAATCACCAAAGTTGGGACTCCCGCAACTTTGGGGGCCTATAACTTCGCGTGCAAACCTCAGATTGAGATGAGGTCTAAAGTAAAGTTGTAGCCCTCGTCAAGAGCTTTCTAACGATATGTCGCATGCTGCCTGTATGTAAGTAAATTGGGTCGATTCCTAACTTTTAGTGGTCGGGAATCAAAGTGTCAATTTGACTTTCGGCTTTTCTTTTGGCCATAACTTGTGTTTCAGATGTCCAAATGGGTCATGCGAACCCATTTTAGACATTTTAGTAGCTTTCCAATGATATGAAAAACCCTCAATCCATTGGGTTTTGATTCCTGCAATCGTTCTCTGAACATTCAAGAGTCCACCTGGACTCCAACTCCCAATGTGGGAGTTGCCTTGGGAGTGTGAGGGTCTATTCCCTCACACTCTCTTACACTTTTAGGAGCATGTGGCATGACTCCCGGGCTTCCCTCTTGGCCTGCAACCTTGTAACCCTTTTTCTTGGTCGTGAACTCAAGGTTACGGTTACAATAGATGAGGTTCAAAGCAAAGTGCTAGCTATTGTTGAGAGCTTTTCAATAGTATGTGGCACACCACTTGCACACATGTATGTCAAGGCGATTCCTGACTTTTAGTGGTCAGGAATCAAATTGGCACTTTGATTTCCTACCGTTATTTTGGCCATAACTTTTGTTTTCAAATGGGTCGTGCGAACCCATTTTTTACATCTATGTTTCAAGAACTTTCCAATGGTATAAGGAGTTATTTAATCCAATTAATTTTGAGCCCTAGAATACCTCTTTGAAGATTTGGGAATCCATCAAGACTCCAACTCCCAAAGTGGGAACCCATTTGGGAATGTGCGAGTTCATTCCCTCACACTTTCCTACATTCCTAGGAGTGTGAAATGTGACTCACAGGCTTCCCATTTAGCATGCACCTTTGCAAGGCCTTGCCTTGGTCGCGAGCCCAAGGCTAAGGTTGCAACACACATAATCTACCTTTAATGACACCTACCAACTGAAAATCATTTATAATGTTGGAATTGACTTTGATGCCCATGTTTGGGAGTTTCAAAAAGTAATTCAAGCCAATGGGCAAAGGAATGATCCAAACATAGTGAACCTATTTTGCTTCACCTTGAGGGATGCAATTTCAAAATGGGGGGAGAATTTCATGCATTTTCACCCCAAATGCACATTTGCTAAACTAAAGGTAGTTTTTTGCAATTACTATCGAAAAGTGCAAACAAACAAACATGTTTCTATGGCTTTGAGAATCATCAAACAAGCAGTGGAAGTATACTATGAATGTATACTAAAATTAACAAACTATTTACACCATAAAATAAACGATAATTTTTTTTTTGACATTTTTTCCAAGCCAAATTAGTTCCCTATTTGTCGGTAACCATTACAAGGATGAAATGAGATATTTTGTTCTTCCATAAAGATGTTGCAGTGACATGTGAAGAGAACACGGGTGATGCTAATGAATATTATAAAATATTAAAACCTCCACCAAAACTGGGAAAACCCACAAATTCCAAGAAGAACAAACTAATATGAAGTCAATCCAAAAAATCAAGTCATACCAAATAACACTACCATTGGAACCCAAAAAACCTGAATAATTGGTTGAAGGAAAAAAAAGAAGTACATGTGAATGAAGTATATGCTCAATCGAAACCAACCAAAAATCCATATAAAGGAAATCGAAATAACAAAACCAATAATATTACCACTTAGTACTCTTGTTTTATTTGTGGTGGTCTTGATCATAAGATTTTTGATTGCCCACATTAGTAGGTAACATTGGAGATGTTAAAAAACAAGAAAGTAAATTACAAATTCAAAAAGGAGAATGTAACAATTAACACGTTGTTGGTCATAACTACTAGAAGTCAAGTCTTCGAACCTAATGCTTTGAAGGAAAAGGAGATGAAACGAAACAATACTATTACAAATTAACAAAAGGAAAAACAACTTTAGAAATCATTTGAAGATGTTATTGAATAACCACCATTATAACTTCCAACATTGGAGATTGCTAAGGGGTTTGCTTGCAAGAATGAACAAACGCCAAGAGACAAAGGATGCCATACCGATTAATCCTAGTTTAAAAATCAGAATTAATGCATCAAAAACCATGGAGGAATCAATTTCAATTCAATAAGCTATTGGAGACCAATTACTCAAAAGCACACATATGTTGACCCTCAAAAAACTCTTTCAACTTGCACCAAATTTAAAGTAGTATGTTTTTTCTAAATTCTCTTTAAAACAAAATTTAGTTCCCACTTTACCACTGATTCTGAAAATGGCTTCAATTGCCATCCATCTTCACATGGCGGTTATCCAAATACATGTTGGGCGAAAATTTGGTGGATGATGTGTTACTAAACAAAGGTTCTAGAGCCAACATTATCACCAAGGATTTGAAGAAACGGTTGGGGTTACCTTCCCTTAAGCCCACCTTTTATGTGCTTTGAATGGTGGATCACTGTTTGACAAAGTCAATTGAAGTCATTCGAGACTTTAAAATACATATACATGGAATTTCATATGTTGCCACATTCAACATTATGTGAAACAACGTAATTTTAGCTAACCTCGGTTTAGGAATGCCAAGGTGATTCATGATTGGGGGAATACCTTGATCACCATAGAAGGCAAATGTAACATTTCAAATGATTTTAGTAACAAAACACTTGGATGTTATACCAAGCAACCAAAAGTTCTTCTCTACTATGATTTTGCCAATGCCATCATAAATGAAGAGGAGGAAAATTTCCTCCAAGGAGAACCAAAATTGCTCACCATTAAAATAATATTTTATTAGAACCAAGCACACCTTGTGTCCTACATTGCTCTAGAAGTCGATTCGAAGGAGGGGAAATTCCCATAGATGAAGTCCCTACACATTTAAAGGTGCAAGATTTGAAAATTGCTAGGTGGACGCTATAAGAAGATGTCTAGACACTCCTATTGAATCATAGTTAGTGAAGCTCAACATTGATCTGGACCTTTCAACAGCTGCAAAAGCAAAATCTTTGTTCCAAAAATATAAGGATGTCTTCTCATGTTCCTACAAGGATCTCAGAGGAATACCTCTTCACATTGCTCAACATTGGATTGAACTAGATACAACAATATCGCCTTCCCATCAAAACCCATATCGAATGAATCCCAATTATGTAGTTATTATCAAACAAGATTTGGACAAACTCTTGACTGCAAGATTCATTGTTGTGATGGAAGAACTTGGCTTTCACCCATTGTGGTGGTCTCCAAAAAAACTAGTACATTGTGCATTTGCATCAATTTGAAGATATTAAATGCAACCATGAAAAAGGATCCATATCCTCTACCATTTACAAAGGAGGTCTTGGATATGGTAGATGGACACAAAGTATATTCATTTTTGGAGGGATTTTCTGATTACCATTAAATCATGACAACATCGGAAGATCAATACAAAACAACCTTCATCATCAAATGGGGCACTTTCATGTGGTTAGTCATGCCTTTCAAATTAAAAAATGGGTCCCCAACCTACCAACAAACTGTCAATATGGCTTTCAAGGAATATTTCGATGTGTCAATGAAATTGTTTTTGGATGATTTTAATGTTTTCAATGATTTGAAAACACATCTAACAATTTTTTTGATTTTGCTTCAACAAAAGTTGAAAATTCGATATTAGCTTCAACTCGGAAAAATATATGTTTTTACTATGTTTTGGTGTCATACTTAACTACATTGTGTCTAAGGAAGGGAAGCTACCAAATCCAAAAAAGTTTGTAGCCATAGCCAACATGTCAAAATTAAAAATTGCAAAGAACATTCATGTTTTCAACGACATGGCCCAATTTTATTGTGGTTTTATATAGAACTTCACTTTCATCATGGCCTGAATCACGAAATTGTTATAAAAAACCAAAGTTTTTAAGTGCACTCCCATATGTTAACATGCATGGGAGGTAATTAAGCAACATTATGTGGATGGATCAATCTTGATTGCACCATGGTGGGATTTAAAATTTCATGTCAACACCAACACGTCCAATTTAGAAATTGATATTATATTGGCTAAAAACCCAACTAGACATTACGACCAACCAATTGTGTACATATTTTGCACTATTAAATTTTTTTATTTTTGCAACTAAAATTCAATTACATGTGACACATGCAACTACAAATTTATGTAATTGCTTAAGACAAATGCACATGACATTAAGTTGCATGTGACACTACGTATGCAAAATGTATATACAATGTTAATATACTTCTTCATCCATACATACCAATCCAAATGTAGTTACACCTTATGTGCAACTCTCTTTACAACTACAATGCAATTAATCAAAATATGACACATGTTTAAAAATTAGACAACTAACTTGTGGACACATGTCACTAATTTTTTTTGCGTTTTCAAAATTAAAAATTCATTGAATTAATCTTAATCATTAAAGTTGTTGCCACTAAGATGATGACACATGGCACATCATGGAACAATCACTGACCATTTGACACTTGTTCATTTTAAACACCAATTATATGTTGACACGTGGCAATCAAGGCCCACTTATCTTTTAATTTTTAAATATTAATTAATGAAATTTAAGTGGTCCAATTTATGGTTAATAAGATGTTGACACATGGTGCCTAGGTAGGTAGGTGATAGTTAGACCCTATTAAGTAAGTAGGTTTACTTAAACATGTAAGTAGGTTGAAAAGTAGCTAGGTTTAAGCTATAGAATTAGGTTTAGAATAATCCAATTTCATTTTTAGGTTTAACCATTTCGTAAAGGTCAAGTTTTTTTCATTCAGTCATCCCCCAATGGCATGTGGTATTTGGCTACTATGTAACTATTGCTCCTATTTATAGACTGAGCCAAATAGAATTGGAAGCCAAAAGGTATGGGTTAAAAGATTCCATTGAAAACTTCATGTACCAACCTAGTTGCACATTACATGCAACCATTGTCTTAGAGTATACCAGCCAAGGGAGGGCTCTGTTGCTTGTAAAGTCCAAAAAAAACTTGAAGCCCTCTTCTTGGTGCATCTAACACATTAAGAATCGTTGAAAACGGATTAGAAATGAGAAAGTTATGGCCCCCTCAAAGTAAAGGGGTCAAAAACTCAAAAACAAAACTATTGAACATTACAAAGGTCGGTTTTTAAACACCCAAAAAGTTCCTTTTATGTTGTTTTGTTGCTATTAGAATTCCAAAATTATTTGTACAACTTTAGGTGGTAGTCTTATAACACTTTAAATCGTTTACAATAAATAAGAAATAAGAAAGTTACGAGGATTGAAAGTAGGAGGGGTCCAAAGAAAACAAAACAAAACAAAACGTTTTGTAACTTGGAAAGCTTATTTTTCTTATTTTTCTTCTTGTTATTTTGTAATTACTAATTTTCTTTTGCACTCCAAAGATGATTATAGGATATTTTTAATAATTATGATTACTTAATGAAAATATGATTTTAATATTAATATCTAGCTTAAATTAGTAATTAACTTAAGATGTTTATGTACTTGTAGGTTAATTAGTGTAGCCTATTTACATAAATAATAAAATGTAAATATATAATACCTATTGAGTATATATATATGTATATGATTATCATTATAATTATAATAAATGTTTAATTAATAAATATGGTTATTCATAATACATTTCAATATTAACATATTGATTGGTTTTGAATAATTTTTTGTTTAATCAAATTTATATTTTCTCAAATATTCCAAAATAAAATAAAATCAAACATATTGAAACCATGGTTTAGTTTAACTTAATTTAATTTAATATAATTTAATTTTACAATAATTAATTTAGGTTAACCATAAATAATTTAGCCTAACTTGATTTAGCCATGGTTATTTTAACCTAGGTTAGTTTAGGCTAGCCTAAGTTAACATGGGGTTAATCTTAGTATTAGAGGTACATAATAGTATTATATATAGCCTATGTAGATATATTAAGTATCATAATTTAAGTATGTATAAATTTAGGCCATTATTTTTATGACACATGTCCATGTTGTACACATTTAGTTGCATGTTAGTTGCACACACAATTTAACAATGCAAAAATTATACAATATCAAATTTATAGTAACAAACATGACCAAGATAGTTACAAACAACAACTAGTTGCATGCTAGCTGCATAGTGATTGGTTGCAAATGATAAGATTTCTAGTACTGTTGGATGTTGATCAATATGGAAAAAAACTACGCAACCAAAAGGGAAATGATGGCAATGGTGTAAGCTCTTCACAAATTACGCCACTACCTAGTCGGTAACAAGTTTGTTTTTTATGTAAACCATATGACCTTCCTTTATTTGGTTAAGAAACCCCAAGTTTATGGTCAAATAGCCCAATGGCTTCTCCTGTTTCTGGAATATGATTTTTCGATGATATATAAACCTGAAAAAACACACTCAATGGTAGATGCCTTATCTCATTTGTTGACATCCGATGAATCAAGTGGAATGCTAGATCAAATCACTACTACAACCCTATTCCTACTCAAACTAGCTTGGTTGTAGGAAATTCATGATTACTTACAAACATGAATTTTTTTTGTTTCATACACACGAGAACATAAATGGAAATTCACTTTAAGGGCTTTACCCCATGCGTTGCAATAAAGCAAGTTGTACAAACATGGCTAGGACCACATTTTTGGACCGTGCTTATACTAGGAAACAATTCGAGTAATCCTTCAAGAAATGCATGAAGGGGTAGGTGGAGGTCATTTTTTGATAGACATCACAATCCAAAAAACTTTCGTTGCTAGATACTAGTGGCCGACTTTTCACAAGGATGTTATGGACAACTGTAGGTCCTATGACAATTACCAATGGACATGCAATTTGGTCCACACTAGTCTGGTTAAACTGATCATAATGTTCCCTACCAACCCTTTCACAAAATGGGGCATTGATTTCATAGGCCCCATCAAACCAATAGGTTGTTACACAAATAATCGTTATGTTTTAGTGGCAATCAATTACATTACCAAGTGGGTAGAGGCCAAAGCATTGCGAACAAACACTGCAACAGTCATAACATGATTCCTGTATGAATTTATCCTTACATGATTCAGCTACCCATTCACCTTGGTTAACGATCAAGGTGCCCACTTTATCAACAATGCCATCCAAACCTTGACTACCCACAAAAGAACGGTTACAGCGAATCAACTAACAAAGTCATTAGCCTACTCATCACCAAACTGGTAAATGAAAAGCACAATGATTGGGACAAACACTTGCACATAATTTTATTTCTCACCAAATAGCATTCAAGTTCACCAATGAACATACCCCCTTTTAACTCATATATGGATTTCACACATTAATGCCCACATAATATTTCCTTCCTTCGAAGAATAATCCAATGGATCACATTCTAATATATGTTCTGTATAACCGAATAACTAACTTGGAAAGGCTATAGGAGTTTCGCTAGGTTGCTGTTGAAACAACGACACAACGATAATCCAAGCTAACAAATTGGGGACTCCAACAGTAAAAAACAAAAATCCTTTACATTTAGTGATCATGTCTTATGGTTTTCAAAGTCCAAAAAAACTCACACCGGAAAATTCAAACGGTGATGGTTTAGGCCATATGAAATTTAGATTATCTCCCCAACAACACTATTTTGTTGGTCATGGTAAACAAATTTGACCCACACCCCATCCTTGTAAATGTAAACAAGTTCAAGCCCTACCAACTTTCTATGGTTTCCCAAGGATAGGAATCAAGGATACAAGGGTGGGGGAGATGCCGATGAGCAACTAGAATGGAACAAGGACAACCAACTGGAAGTAGATAGTCATCTGGTTATAATCCCACCGCAACAATTCTTCAACAAGGAATTAGAGTTAAATGAAGTTCAATTTACTTCGAAAAAGCAACCGAAAACAAGTCCTCCAAATACTATTTCACCAAAAATTGTTTTTGGTAATGAACCGAAACTGAGTAAGGATCTGGTTATAACTCCTCCATAACTAGATATTAAAAATTTGGTTACATTCTTTGTATACCTAGAATTGAAAGTGATAGGTACGGTTATTTTCCCATCATTAGATGATAGGCTTGGCATAAATGGTTTTTCAATTAAAACACGAAATGGGACAAAGAACACTGAAATATGGTGTAGGAAAAACCAAGTGGTGTGCTATGTGCTACAAGTTGTGTATTTGGAAACATTAGAAACAACCATGGGAAGAATGGGAATTGGAGAAGAGAAATCCATGATATTTTCTCCTTCGCACATTGGAACAAAACAAGACATGTACATTGGAAGTGAAAAATTGGACACCACTAGATCCAACAAATCGGGTGCTGCAACAAAGAAACAGTTACCAATATTCATTATCAAAAACTGGTTATGAAGAATTGGGTCAAAGAATCGACTACGAAAATGGTGTTATGAAGAATCAATTATGAAAAGGGGGTTACCTACAAATGGTTATAAAAGAGCAATTATCAAAAAAGGTTATGAAACAACCGTTACCCAAAAAAATTATTATAAGTAAAACAAATGAAACGATTATATTCATTTTTAATGGTTACCAAAAACTGATCGAAACTGTTTCCAACGATCATATAAAACAAACCGTTTCCACCATTACCAAAGGTCCATTTGCTCTCAAAACATTTTCTTATGTAAGTATTGTCATTGTTCATGTACCTCCTACTAGTTTTTTGTTTCGTTATCCTACCACTATTATCAGGTGTTCATTTCCTTTTCTATTCTACCCATTGTCTCATTCATTACATTTTGTATCTAGTCCATTGTTTGTGTCATTTTTGATCATCATGAGAGGAAGCGTGAGCAAGGAAAAAATAGAGTAGATGTTGAGGTCAATTTTCGAAAAAGGTAAAACCAAATTTCGAATGGGAGATTACCCTGAACAAGGAAAACTGGTGGAGAAACAAGTAATGCCCATTTTCAATAAAAATAACCTTTTTATTGAAATGGACAAGTTGCATAGGTGGATAATTGGCAGACATGTGGCTTGGGCAAAGGACGTAGGAGTAGGAGGTCTTCATGGTTTTGAATTCATGCCCATTCACCCTTTAGTAAAAGAATTTATCCAAGGTATTATTTGGTTTAATATGGACGTGATAATGTCGGTAGTACAAAGGTTTTGGTGGTACTCAGTAAAGACACAATGGTAGAAATGCTACTATTGCCACAAGTTGGGCACTCAAAATTATTGGCAAAACACAAGGAGCCGAGTCTCCCAAAAATAGTTCCATTAGAAACGTGGTGGACATGGAAGGATGGAAAGTGTCTATGCTCAAGGTCATAAACATTACTAAGATGTCTACTCTTATCCAGGCCATCTGGTTGAAGAGGAGTCACCTCACTTACAAGGCAAAAAAAATAATGATTTTGGTAGTGCTTACCAAAACTAGATTGCAAATCAACTAGGTAAGCGTTGTGTTCAACAACGTACACAAGAGATTGAAAGACTTGGGCAACCCCCACAAATCCACCATGACTAAAGATGCGAAGTTTAGAGGAGCACAAATCCTTGTCATAGTGTTCCAGAAATGGTTTTTGGTGGACTCGAGCTTTCAAGTTTTGGAATCACAGGAGGATGATGAATCGGAGGAAAACTTGCCAACTAAAGCGAAAAGGAAGAATTTACCACTAGGTTTAAGCGCACAATCACAACTTGCGCCTATGGATATGGAAGAAAGTCTGAATCTGGTGGCTCCAATGGGTGAAACAGAACACCCACAACAAGATGAATTTGAACCAAAAACTATCCTTCCAACATTGAGGAGTTCGATCTTGGGCTGGTTGCAATTGCGCCTTCAAGGGAAGTGCACATTGGCAGAGTGAACACTAGAAATGACACCAAGTCCCCAAAAAAGAACCCAAATTGGAAACCCTTCTAAAGATAAAAATTCAAAACTAACATTGGATATTTTATCTCGAAAGGAAACCCCTCCAACATAATGAGAGACAAGAACATCATTCTTGCAACATTTGCACAAAGGGCTCTCCCCCAAATCCATTACAGTGAATATCTTATTGGATGTTGAAACTCCTTTAGAGTTTAATTTCAATGTCGATGCGACAACCGAAAGTTTCTCGAATCAACCAAAGGTGGATGTTTTCCAATTCTGATTAATGTTTTTGGAGACACCATAGGCAATTGGACCCCAGAGTTTAATAGCTCTTGCAATCCATGCCTCTTTAAGTAGTTTGGAATCTTAATTTTTGATGTCCAGTTTGTACATCTTGTCGATGATATACATCAACACAAAGTTTCGACATTTGACAATATAATGTGATGCCTTATTAGAGAACAACCAAAATATTTTTGGTGAGAAACAAGATCTTGAAGCCTTAGTCAATCGGCTTAGGGTAGCCAATGAGAAGGATTCCAAAACCATCCAAGATCTAAAACAATAGCTTCATGAGGCTAACACGATGCATCTATAGTTGAACGCATTAGAAGCCAAGAACAATGACTACTAAAAGGCTATTCCAAGGCTAGAGGAACGTCTATAGGGTGTTGCCCTTGATGCATTATAGAAGGACTAGAATTGACTAGAGGTCATGTACCAAAAGGAATCCGAGGACTGAAAGAGGTTGGAGCAAGAGTTGGACAAGGTTGAAAAAAGCTTATAGTCCACCAAGGGCCAGCTAGCCCGCACAAAATAAACAAATTTAGGGGTTGGAACAAGAACTTACAAATGTAATTGGAAAAAAGGAAGAATTGCAAAGAGAAGTGGAGGAATTATGAGACGACCTTCCTTTGATTAATGCCAACCTTGAAGCCCTTGTGGAGGAGATGTGTTGACCCAAAAGGCCAAAAAGGCAAACTTCTATTACCACATGATGGTGAAGTTTGAAACCTTACAAATGGCACACATTTTCACAAAAGCGGAATTGTTAATGCATCAGAGCTAGGGTCACAAGAATAAGGTTGAGCTCTAGGACTCATTCAAGGGTAAGGTGACAAAAATCTTGGAGGAAACTTTTGCAAGCCATCAAACATATGAAAAGTTCTATATCCTCCAAATAGACCCTTATCAAAAATTGATGCCACATTTGGTAATGCCAAACTTCTAACCAACAACTATGGCATTTTCGACTACATCTACCTTTGCCACACAAACCAACAAAGCTTGAGAGGTAGGTGAAGAAATGGAAATCAATTCTTGCAGAATTGTAACTAAAATTGGGACAGGAACTCAAGAAGAATCGGGTAGACAACCTCAATCGGAACTTCAACCCGATTTTAGTGTAAAAAAAGTTGTAAAAGTTAGAAAGGTTTTGATGGAGGAGGTCAAGGACTCACCCCTAAAGTTACAACTAGAAGGGGTGCCTCATGAAGTAGTCGAATCGGTTATTGAACCTCCCCATGACTTATAGAATATATAACCAAATTCAAAGTTAGGTTCAATAGGACTAAAATAATTGTAAATAATAGTGTTAAGCAGTTAGGAAATTTTATTACTTTGTTTTGTGATTTCGAAGACATAATCCTACTTAGAAAGGAGGATAATGTTGAAGTGAAAAATAAATTTGTAATGAAAACCAAGTTTTATAACTAAATTCAATAGAGTTTTAGTTGGATCAATGTAACCAAAACTAGATTTATGGGATCGAAACAAAATTTAGATAATTGAAATCGGATCGGTGTAACCAAAAACCAAATTGGCATAACTAGAACTAAATTTATGGAATTAAAATCGGATTTGTCTTAAACGAAACCAACTTTTAAAATGTTTATTTTTAGAATAAAAAATCTAGAAATGATTAGTTCGACTAGTAGTTAGGATTTTTTTTTATATGAGTTTGAAAAGTATATATCGAGGGGGATTTTTAATTTTTCTCTCTCATGAAGAAAAAGATTGTACAAATATTTTTCAAGCCTAATTGTGGAGAAAGCTCAAAGCTTTTGAAATTTTTACCTTTCAAAAAAGTAATTAGTGTTTTTTGCCAAAGGGTTTTTCTCCACAAGGTTTTATGTTCTCAAGTATGTTCATTCAATGTGTGTGTTTTTCCTTGGTTATCTTTTTGCTATCACATGAGTTTTAAGTTTGTGTTTTGATACTTAAAGTGGTTGCAAGTGTTTGTCCCTACTTCAAATCTAATAGTGTGATTACCCTACCAAAAATTGCAATATTCTAGAGTCTATTTGATTTACCAGTAGTTGAATTTTGGTGGTTTTAAAGATCACCTCTTTTGGACAAGAATTTATTAAACTTTTATTTCACTTACAAACTCAGTTATTTACTAAGGGGCCTCAATAATTTCAAAATGACATTTTAGTAAAATTTGAATCTATTTCTTATGTTTTGGTGAAAAACTATTTCTTTTTAAACTTGATATTTTTTCATCAATTTTTTTGGTATACTTTACCATGTTTTCACCCCCATCAAGTTCATTAATTAGGTATTGTTTTCTTTTATAAACTCAAGTTTAAATTTTTTTCAACTATTGTTGTTGCACGACACCAATGATGCTTCACCTTTGGCATTTTTTTAATGAATACATCAGTTATCATTTCTTTTGTTGGGTAATATTGTAACATCACATCTTTATATGATATTTTTTTTCGAACAAAATGATAATATATTTCAATGTGCTTGGTACGTGCATGAGATTTAAAATTAAGAGTGAGTGCAATTGCACTTTGGTTATCACAATAAATAATTGTGGAATTTGTTTGGGTTTTTCTCAAATCTGCATTAAAAGTTCAAAGCCAAATTGTTTCTTTCATTGTATGTGTCACTACCATGTATTCAACTTATGTGCTTTAGAAAGCAGAATTGTGTTTTGCCTTTTGTTGCTCCAACTTATTGCTCTACCTAATAATTTAAAACAATATTTAATAATATACCTTTTATCATCTACATTTCCAAACCAATCAAAATTTGTATAGGCAACAAGTTGGATTTGACTTTCTTTAGATATTAAATTACCTTGATATGTGATCCCTTGTGTCAAAGTCCCTTGTAAGTATCTCATGATACATTTTATAACTATCCAATGTTGTTTGTTAGGATTTGAAAGATGTGGAGAAACAACTTCCACTTCAAAACAAATGTTTAGTCTTGTGCATACATGAGGTTGCCCACTTCTAATTGATAAGGCACATGCTTCATTTCTTCTTATTCTAGGGTTGTTGGTTGTTAATTTGAACGTGTAAGTTTCATTCCTATTTTAATTATAGTACTTACTGGCTTAGTTCTTTCCATATGGAATTGCTTTAATGTAGTTATATATTTATGTTAATGTAAATGTATTGTCATGGTTGTCATGTTCCTTTGAACTTGGATACCAAGACAATATTACAATGGTCCCATATCAACCATTTCAAATTCTTTAGACAAATATTGTTTTTTTTCTTGTAATAGCGATAAACTATTACTAACTACGATTACATCATCAACATATAATGCTAAAATCACATAAACCTCCTCTTATGATTTGATATAAACATTAGTGTCAACTATGTTTTTTTTGAATTTATCTTTGAATAGATAGGAGTCTATTCCTTCATACCATGCCCTAGACGATTATTTTAGTCCATAAAAGATTTTTTAGAATTTGTAAACCAAGTGTTTTGTACTTGGTTTCACATAACCCTTTGGCATATAGATATCCTCCTCTAGATATCCATTTTGAAATGCAATCTTTACATCCTACGTAATGTAATTCCAAGTTTTTTTTTGCTACAATTGCCATTAAAGTTCTTACTGATGTTATTTTTACCACAAGTGAAAAAGTTTCTTGGTAATTTATGCCAACCATTTGAGAATATCCTTTGGTTACGAAAGGTGCTTTGTAACGGTCTATGCAACCAATAGATTTTAATTTGACTTTAAACATTGATTTGCATCCAACTAAAAATCTTCCATTAGGTAATTTGGTGAGTACCCATGTTTTGTTTTTCTTTAAGGATGTATATTCCTCCCATATCTCTTCTTTCCGCTTATTTGCATTTGGTTTTATTAAAGTTTCTTTTACAAGTTCATTCCCTTCTCCACCTTTAGTGATTAGGGCATAATCAATTGATTCAATGAGTCTTTGAAGTGGACTTGTTACTTTGGACTTAGATTATTGTAGTGGTTCTTTTTCATCATTTCATGAACTTGGCGATTTGTGGGTGAACCCATGCTTGGGTGGTACCACTAGAAACCATTTCAAAGAATGGTTAAGAAACCAAATTTAATAACCAAATCATTTTTTTGGGCCCTTTCCTTTAAATGTTTTCACAACTATAAATTTTTTAAAAAACATTTCTATCCATTTCAAGCATTAATATATGGCTTGAAGTTTATTTAGGATTAAAAAAAATTGGAATTTTTTAAAAATTTGTATTTTTGATTAAAATGGCCTTTTAAAAAATCAATAACCTCAATTTTGAAAATTCATAGCTAAATTATATTTAATCAATTAACTACCTAATAAAAACCTAAAAATAGAATGACTTTCAAATTACCTTAGGAAAAAATTTACAAGAAAATTCTCAAATCAAGTTTCAAATTTTTGGTCCTAACAAAAATTTTCAAGGAAAAGAACTAATGCTACATTCTTGAAACTTTTTTTGAATGCAATGATTATGAACATCAAAATACACAATATTCTTGATATTATTAAGATTTTGAATTCTATGGAACTTAATAAATGTATTTGTAAAAATAATTTATAAGAATTTAAGTGCTTCCTATGATTTTCAAAGTTTGATGGGTCTAGGAAAATCAAGGTGTGATGTTTTCAATGGTACAACCCAAGGACATGCTTGCCCTTGTTGTTTTTTGTATGTTAGCAAATTTTTCACTTCTTAATTCTAGCCCATTAAAATCCAACATTTCATAATTTTGTTCATTTGAAATTATGTGTTTTGGGGTTATCTATTGAAGAGTTGTTGGTTGAATAACATCTTATTGTTGCACTTGTTGAGGAAT
>Ga0209208_10005323_pt1 | contig 17959 bp, 7 predicted proteins | sample S1TSphfallax_3_FD_187694 | JGI IMG/M metagenome (GOLD analysis project Ga0209208, IMG submission 187694) | Host-associated microbial communities from peat moss isolated from Minnesota, USA - S1T2_Fd - Sphagnum fallax MG (SPAdes) (version 2) | ecosystem: Host-associated > Plants > Peat moss >... | reverse complement strand
TGTGTTTTAGATGTCCAAATGAGCAATGCGAGCCCATTTTAGACATCTACGTTGCAAGAGCTTTCCAATGATATAAAGAACGCTACAAGCCATTGAGTTTTGACCCCTCAAATCATTCTTTGAAGTTTTGGGAGTCCATCGGGAGTCCATCTTCCAAAATGAGAGTTGCCTTGGGAGTGTGAAGGTTCACTCCCTCACACTTTCCTACGCTCCCGGGAGTATGTGATGTGACTCCTGGGCTTCCTCTTGGCCCACACCCTTGCAACCCCTTTGCCTTGGTCGCGAGCCCAAAGCTAGGGTTGTGATAGAAACAATGTTAAAGTTTGGATCATGAACAAAGGTACCCAAATTCTTTGCAAATTATTTTTTATTTTGCGCTTTCTAGTACGAATCAAAGAGATTGCATTGTAGTAGATGCCAAATGCATGGTGTTTTTACAATTTTCCCAAAAAAACACTAGTTTTTGTTTCAAGAGTTTTCAAAACACAATATCAACCTCTTGCCAGGCTTCATTATTGTAAAACCCCCTATCAAACTTTAATTTCTTCTTCCTGTCCCCACCATCTCCTTTTGGTTTTTTGGGAGTTGATGTTGGGGTATGTAATTCCTTTGGATTGGTATCCAAATTTCTTGATGGCGAAGTTTTATCCAAAACATCCATTTGTTTCAACTCCTCACTTTTCAAATCATAATTTGAATGTAGAGACCTTGGCAAGTAAATGCATTCAAAGATGAGACATATTATACCACAAAATTAGGCAAATTAAAACCTATTAAAACATGGTGATGAACACCATTGAAACATGGCTACCAGAAATCACCAACTTTCATTCTAGGTTTGCCAATTGTGAAAGTTGAAACATGAATGAGGGATGAAATTTCCATAAATGTGTTTCAAAACATAATAGTTGTTGAAGAATTTTGTAATTTGCCACCAAAACATAAACTTAACTATCAGTAGTGTAACATGTTTTTTTTAAACTAGTAGAATGTTGAAACATGGAATTTGATTCGGAATGATGATTGAAACATAATATTTTTGTTGGAAAAGTTTGAAACTTTTGGAATTTCGAGGATGAAAAAAAAACTCAATATATGAAATCATGTTTCACACTACTTTTCAATTGAATATTAGAAATTAGAATAATACTTTGTGAATGTTTTACAATTATTAATTGAATCTTTTCAATACTTAACAAAACATTACAATGTTGTAGATTCAAATAAAAAAGGTGTGATCTAATGCCATTGAGTTGTGATTTTTCATGAGTGGGTTCTAGGGTTACAGAGCGCTCCAAAATCCTTTTTGGTTTCAAAACTTGTTTAATTGTTTGGCCTTCATGTTTTGTGAAGCATTTTTTCCGAACAACAACAAATTCCTTTTGGACTTTGTCACAAATCTCCAAGGGTGGGGTTTTCTCCTTTTTGTGATTGTGTTTAAACATTTGTAATAGCTATAAAACTAATGTAATCAAAGGGCAATTGCTCCTTGGTTTCAACAATGTATTTGTTTTTGCTTTATATTCCAAAATGTTTCCACCCTTCACAAGATACACACCCATTCGTTGTGTTTCTTAATGGTGGGTACAACTTCAATTTGAGAAGATTCCTTTCAAAATCCATAACTTTGGAACACCCCTTCTTTTGGTGATCATTAATCTTCATCTTTGAGTTCTTCTTGCAATGACAATAAACACAAATAAATTTTTTCATGTCCTTTCAACAATGATTATGGCATCTCTTTAAATAATCGCATCCACTCCTAATGAATGTAAATGTCCATGCATTTTTCTTTGTATATTTTCATATTTATTATTATTATGTCCGTTTCTTTACTCTCCATGTTTCTTGTTGTCTATCAAGACTAATTCAACTTTTATGCTAAAAACAATGGAAGACTAGAAAAAGGGAATGTTATGCCTAGATCGCCATATGCTTGAGTTGGAAGAAAAAAAAACTCATAGTTATAAGAAAATTTTAAAATTATATAAAAAAACTAAACCCTAATTGAATCAAAACCTCAATGCGCTTGTTCATTCGTTGTGATGATTAACATGCAACATATCTTGCTTGTAATTAATTCCTACTTAAACCTAAAAACCTATTCCATTACTTTCATTAGTTGTCTCGATAAGATAAAATAATTTGGCGTAAGTTAAACAAAAAGTGGGAAAGTTGAAAAAGACCTAAAATATCATGGATGGGGATTGCATGGGGGAAGATGGAAAATGAGCACATGGGGCTGAAACATACCTTTACGTTTTCCGAGGGCTTGGATTGCTCGGTTATCCAAACACATTCTCTTTCTTCTAATTGGTCCCATAGAAAACATTCTAATATTCAGACTTTTGATTATTTCAAAAGACTATATGGCTATAACTGGCATTAACACAATTAGTATGCTGCACTTTGGAGCAGGATGTAAGAAATATCTTGATGGGTTTTACAAATTTATGATACAGTTATGGTGATTTGTGGATAGATTTAACAAAATGCTGCATTTTTCTTCCCGCGCATGATGACTGCAAGAATTGTAAATGAAAGATTCACTTTTGTAACAAGGCTCATCAGACTAGCTCAGTACTTTGCCCAGTCTTTACATTTCCGGTGGATCACTCAGTACTTCTTAGAGGTATAAAACCACATTTGGCCTTGAAAGGCCATTCAGGGGATTGACAGATGTTTGGTCATCACTGTGATCCACCCCCCTTGAACAGCTCTGAAGCAAAAATCAAACCTTCGAAAGCTACAATCCACATCCAAAAACCTAACTCCAGTTGATATCATCAAATAAGAGCTCTTAGTCAGCACCACAGCATCAAAGATAACACGAGATAACAGCCCTGATGCGGAGTTAAAATAGTTCATTATCAAATTCTGCACAAAAGATGTACTAAATCCGTTTGGGATTGTTAGGCTTCTGTTCGCAGAAAGAGCATATGCATCTCGTTCAGTAATAAGAGAGTAGCCATAATTCACTCTAGGCGACTTTCAGCGCTGCTATGTGCCATGATGTAGGGCACACGAGTGACTCTAGTCCATCGCCACAAGAACGTGAAAAACCCTTAGACAGTAAAAAAGTTCGAAAAGAGCAATCAATCACCAAGGAACATGCCTCACATCACCATATCCCCCAATGACGGCCATAATTCCGCCTCAAGCTTGGCAGACGCTGGCATCTGGACATCGAGAGAAAACATCAGTGAGAACCGTATCGCAAAAAGGGTTATGCTACAAAAACCAAGAACATGCAATGTTCAAGGGAACAACCGCTCAGACCCTTAGATGTTCTGTATATGAATGATAGTATCAGTCACAAGACTGATTATCATGCTTCATCACTGCGATTCCCTGACAAAAAACGCTATAAGTTCAGAAAACACCACTACTTACAAGCAATGAAAGAAAAACAAAACCCACAAACACCTAGAATAGACCAACAAAACAAAAGCTTCTGTGGCCGGCAGTAGCGTAGAAATATACTCACTGTGCAGGAAAGCTTTGCGATGCGTGAGAGTAAAAGAGGAGAAGATGCGGTGGTCGAGGGCGGCTGGCTTGTCTTATAGGGCTGCCACAACCCTAATTCCTTTCTGTGCGAGGCGAGAGTCCCTTCCCCTTCCTACCTTCTAGATGCGTCGGTGGATGAACTTCGTCTTCACAATTCCGACGATCCTGTTTTCCATCTTCGCTTCCTTCCTTCCTTTCTTCCAACTCTAGGGTTTAAGGTTCTGTTTTTCTGCGCTCTTTTTCCATCCTCTGCTTCCTTCCTTTCTTCACACTCTAGGGTTTAAGGTTCTGTGTTCTGTAAGCTTTTTCATCCTCTACTTCCTTCCGTTCTTTCCGCTCTAGGGTTTAAGGTTCGGTCTTTTTCCATCCTCTGCTTCCTTCCTTTCTTTGCGCTCCAGGGTTTAAGATTAGGTGGTGTTATGTCTTCTTTTCCATCCTCTGCTTCATTCCTTTCTTCAAACTCTAGGGTTTAAGGTCCTAACTGCTCTGCTCATTTCCAATGGAGTTGCTTCCTTTACTTTCATTACAGCAGAGTTTTTTTTTGGGGGAAACCCTTTAATTATGGGAGGATTTATTTATTTATCAATTAGGGTTTTTTTTTAGTTCCTCTACCTTCCATTTTAAGGGTAATATGTTGGAAGGTTTTTTTTTAATGCTGCCCAGGACAAGAAGAGTGAACCAGCACCCACAAGCGCACGATGAAGGATGGATGTTAAGTGGTGAGGAAACAATTTTCTGTTGGATTCCAGTTGCTAACTTAACCATGGTGGCTACATCACTTGCTTTTTTTACCACCTCCCTAATTAATAGCAACCTGCTTGCTCTGAAATTTTTGGAGGGTTGGTCTACCTTCCATTTTAAGCATAAAATGTTGGAAGGTTTCTTTTGACGTTGCCCAAGGGCAGAGTGAACCAGCACCCACTAGTGCACCATGGAAGGATGGGATGTTAAGTGGTTGCAAAACATTTTTCTGTCGAGTTCCAATTCCCTAACTAACCATGGTGCTTACCTCAATTGATTTTTTTTTCCCTACCAACTAACAACCTACTTGTGACTTGTTTAGTGGCTACATGGTTAAATCATCCCTTATATACATTTCTAAACCATCTACTTATGTAATAGTCACCAATTTTCCTACCTAGCTACCTAGACATAAAACCTTCTTTTAGTAAAATGGGTTACCATGGTGATATTAACTAATTGGTTAAGGTTCATCCACAATTAAATCAAACTAGACATCTATTGGATAGTGTGTGGGTGGGGGTTGATTCATTATGGTCATTGCATAGCGAATCTATCTATGAACGAAGGTAGTTTGTTTTGTACTTATGAGATCCACCCAACCGGGATGCTTCAGATTGTGTTCTTGGTCTCTTTGGAAAGCTCTTGACAAGGAGCTTGGTTCCATATCATTTGGACTTGCGATGCAAAAGTTTTTGAATATTGAATGATTTTTTCAGTGAAAATTAAATTAAATCATAGCTGAAAATTTCGGAGGATTTAGATGTGCCTTTGGTGTTGTTGGAAAGATCTTGATGAGCAGGATTTAATGGAATTTATTTGGTAAGATTTGGATTCAGAATGTGGGAGATATTGATTCTTAAGTGATTTCTGCCACTGAAAATTCAAATAGATTCCAAAAAATCAGGTTTGGTTAGTTGAGGATGTGGTAACACTTGAATGTCTACCATTTGATTCAAGTAGAAGGAATTGTGATGTGCCTTTTGGTATTGTTGGAAAGATCTTGACGATTCAAATTTAATGGAATTTAAGATTTTCGAATAATGAGTTCACACTTGGGCCAACGACACAAGCCACACTAGTAAGGACTATGGAATGACATAAAGTTCGTTCGGTTCAACATTTTGAAGGACATTTTCTAATTGGTGTTGTGCATGTACATAGTTTTTTGATATATAAGTCCAATAAATGTAGTTGTCTAAAACCATGTAAGGTTATTTCATCCCATGATAAATGAATAATTAAGTGTAAGTGTAAATACACAAGAATGCAAACATTTATATAATTTTATAAACAACATAAATTTGTAAAAAGCATTGTGAACAAATAAATGAAAAGTGTGTGCCATTCATTATTATACATGTGTGCTTTTTGTGAGATTAAAATGTCAATCAAAACAAGCATGGGAAAAATTTGTCATCAATCAAATTGGACCAATCATTTTTTTTAAAAATTTAATTATCTTTTTGATTGAAATGATGGTTCACAATGAGTAAAATGATTAAAATTATATTAGTTGACATGACTATCTAAAATGACTAAGGCGATTAAAACAACAAATTGATGTGATTATATGAAATGATTTTTTAAAAATTACTAATTAACATAAAAATCTCAAATATATTATTGTAAAATATTCTATTTTTATTTTTATTTCAAATCAAATTATGGATTAATCCAAAATTGCACTAGGCATGTGATTCCATTGTTAGAATTATTATTATTATTTCTAGATTCAACAAACTTTCAATGTCATGAACGCAACATGTTTAAAGTGAAGTTGAACCTTCATCTCTTCAATCACAACCCAACCCCTTAACCATCCAACCATCACCTCGCTTGGTGATACAAGTTTTTTTTGCAAAATACATATAAATGCACTTTTTTTTTGAATGTCATGTATTATAACTTTATTATATTATTATGTAATTTCATAATGAAAGTTTCTACACATGTACATATCTAATAGCATTATTCAATTTAATTCATTTTTAGTTTGATAATTGCATTGATTTTAAAATAATTAATTATAGTTAACACATAATTGCATTTTACATTTTCCATGTGGTAAAAAAACATCACATAAACTTTTATATTCTGATTTGGGAAAAAATTAATTTTTTCGTATATAATTTTATTTTTAAAAACTCAAATGAACTTAATTTCACTTTTGAAACTATATAATTTAATTCACATGTATTTAGTTTTGAGAAATAGGTGACTTTTTTTATTTCAATTTTTTTTAAAATATAGTTCAAGTTCAGTGTGTTAGTTATGTTGTATTTTAGCTATTTTTAAATAATTTAAATAAAAAAATCTCAATTTGGTCTTTCATTTGTTCACATGTCATTTTATTATATTTCAAATTTTGTTCTTTATTTTTATTTTATGTGATTTTTTAATGGAAAAATGAAACTATTAATTGACTTTCATTTTTTTGGTTAATTCAACTAGAAAATAATATATTAGTATCATTATTATTAATATTGTCACAACATCAAAAGTAACATTATATTCAAATTGATTTTAGTGATGTTAGTCACATTAATCAAGTTCAATAATTCCACATGGGTGTCACATATGTGATGTGTTAAACATGATTTTAGTCAAATCAAACATAACTAGTCGTTTCAGACAAATGAGTTTGATTTTATAATCACCTTAATCACGATGATAATAACAAAAAAGTTATGTTTTTGTGGTAGTGATTACCTTGTGACTTAGTCCCTTTCCCTTGTTTATTTTTCTCCCCTTTTTTTTTCTTGAACCATCTTCCATAGTCGTAATTTCTTTGTAGTTACAACAGGAATTTCATTGTTTTTTTTTCCTTTTTTCTCTTTTCAATCTAGTTGGGAGGGCCAACTTGAGGAAAACAAATAAAACAATACATGTGTTGCACATTGTTAATGTTAGGGCCTCACCATTATTCATAACAAAAAAAAATCTAAGGCGAAGACTTAGAATGTTAGGGACATGATTTAAACCCAACTTAATTACTTATTAAAAGGTTATAAAATGTTTTCAAATTATATAAGTAGGTTTTTGTAAAAGTTTATACATCATAAAAGTCCTCTAAATGTTACTTGTGACAATCAATACTTGCTTATATTATTTAAACAACTAGGCATCCCCATAAGGATTATAAGCAACCATCAAAACTAATATGCAAATACTAAAAAAAAAAAGAAGTTTCATAGGGCCTATGGGACCCAAAGAATCCTCATGGGACCCCAAGATGATCTTTTAAGAAGGCCTAATTGGACCTTCACCTAAGCTAATGTACTAGGATGTTACTACTATTTTATTTTTTTCAATTTTGTCAATTCAATCAAAGATGTAATCATTCCTCTTGTTTTGAAATCTTTTTCAAAATTCCATTGGTTTTTCATTACATTTGAATTCCTTGGCTTATTTCTTGTTCAAATTATGACCTTGGACAATGCATTTATAAGTTGCTAAAAACTTGGTTTATTTATGCAAAGTCAATAAAACTTCTATTAATGGGGATTTATAAACAACATAGTTGTCAATGCTTATATTAACACCTATGGATGAAAAGGCATGGGTGCCCTTCAATGTAGAGTCATCTAAAGGCAAGGGTATAGCAAAATTCCTGCATTCAAAAAACTAAGATTGTGTTCTTCGTTTGGTGATGGGCGTGAGGTTTTAGAGTCAAAATACCATTGTCTAGTTGCCATTTTAACCCTACACATGAAACCAAAACATGAATCATGAAAGTTTGGTTTCACATCTATTGTTGTAAAATAAACCACTTATGAACCAAATTGATCTTTTTTACTATATATGAAAAGATAACACACCATAAGAAATTTGGGGTATTTACACCTCCCATTGACATGGAACATTATGATTTGTATGAAAATAAAAATATTCCATTTCCCACTATTTGTGGAGACTATGTTTTGTAACAAAATGAGAATTTAATTAATCCAAACGTGATATAATGCACCAAATCAACTAAAACCATTGTTTAATATTTAATATTTTAAGGTAGTAACTGAAGTTGGTGTTGAAATATTTGGACTTACTAATATAACAATATTCATAATACATAATGAAAATATATGGATAAGTTTGAAATCAATTTAATGAATAAGAAGTGCCAAAAATCACTTTTAAGAAAATGTAGCCCATGTTTTTGCTGCATAAAATATTTCTAAAGATTCAAAAATTTTGAAATCGACATATTTTTGGGCATTTTTTAAATTAGAAATTTAATATGATAGTATAATGATTTTTTTTTAAAAAATCAATTTAAAAATTAAATAATGGAATCAAAAATATTTTCCCTACATAAGCAATTATGTTATGTCATGTTAGTTTGACCTGCTAACAAGTTAATTTTTAAGGATTTAATTAACAAGTGTTTGGGCGTTGTTACTTCCTTATAATGTGATGACACCCTTGCACCTCCCATTTATCATAAGCAATTGTGATTTTTGAAACAACAAAACAAAACCATGACAACAAAATGTGTAAGACAATAAAGGTTGGAACTCACTTGAAGTAGGTTGTTGATGAACCTTATAACAATGCTAGGAGTTGCAAGTTTACCATAACACCACCACCTACACTTGTAAAAATTGTAGATGAAAATTAACAAGATAAGGTTCAAGCTCACCCTAAACCCTAAATCTTAATATGCAATATTAGAAAATGAAAAGAAATGAAAAATAACCACAAGAAAAAGGGAATGCAAAATGAGCATGGAATCAAGAAAAAAAAATCATGTGAAAGACATCATTATTGGATTGAGTTCAACAATATCAAAATTTAAAAGGTCATAACAATGCCATCAATTGCACCAACAATCAAATTAGGCAAAGGGAATTTACATGAGGGAGTTCCCAAAACCCCAATGAGAGGAACTTTATAATGTATCATTCTTTATTTTCATTTTTTCTTATCTTCCTTTTTCTTTTCTTCATGCCTATCATTTGTTCCTTTCCCTTTTCTTTTTTTCTTTTTGTTTGAACCAACTCCATTTCCATAGTAGTTGTTTGAATCCTTAAAATAGAAGAAAATGAAGAAATTTAATTTATGTATATATTGTAGAGGGCATTGTGTTCATTGTTCATTCATTCATTCTCTCACAAAAAAAATTGTAAAAAAATGAGGGTATTGCAATTGTCAAGGTCATTAAAGATTATAATTTTTGATTAAAAAAGGGCATTGCATTGTTATTTACATTTACATGGTGACAAAAACATACATAACACTATGTAAATGTCTTTGAAACATATGTGCACGTATGTTGTGTAAATGTATATCCTAAAATATGTTCACAGAAAATGTAAGTGTAAATTATAAATGTAAATATTTTACATTTACATGGTTTTCATAATATGTAAGACAACCATGTACATGCATAATACTAATTTGGAAGGAATGGTCAATTCCCTTGCAAAATTAAGTTGTGTTATGAAAAAACTAAGGTGCAATGTTGGTAATTATTTATGAATCTTTCAATATAATTCAAGAATTTAATGTTGTCTCAATGTGGAATGGAATAAAATTAAAGGATATGGCATGAAATAATTATGTCTTATGAATTGTAAAACACTAAGAGAAATTTTCTAGCGTAGAAATCACCATACTTTCACGAATATCCTTCCCATTGACCCTCTTAGAAAAAAGGGGGATATTGTGCCTAATTGCAAGCAAGGTAAAATAGATGAAAAAATAATCTTCTTAAAATCTAGTTTGAAAATGAGGTAATTTTTTACATGAGCAAAAGAAAGTAGATTCAAAACCTTCCTAGATTTCATAAGAAAAAAAAATGTAAGTGCCTTTAGTTTATAATAAGTCGAATACAAATTTGATGAACTTTACTAGAATAAAAGTAAGTAACAAGTACATTTGAAAATTCAATATGGTGTTCAAACCTATTTACACGTTAAAAATTGGATATATTATGATTATAATAGGCAAAAATTAAAAGTAGATAATTTTTTTTATTAAGCCAACTTTACTTTCAACCCATTTTGTAAGTATTTTCATCTACTTATATCTATTTGACTAAGAAAAGACAATCCCATCAAGTACATATACTTTTTAAAAACCTATTTAAATGTAATCTAAAAAAGTAGTTTGTCAATATTATGATAAAATAGAACATTATTATTGTGTTAATCATTGAAGAAAATAATATTTGTACTATCAAGGCTTATTTTATTGCTATTTTTTATTTGTGTTGTAAGTACATTACAAGGAACAAAAGCTATTTATTTTATCTTGCTTGCACTTGCTTATAAACTTGGGCTTCGCATTGCTATGCACTACCAATGACATTCAACCTTTTTCTTCTTTTTATCATGTTCCCATTTCATTTTCAATATCTCATTATTATTTATATCAATTTCAAGTTGAATTTAAATTATATTAAACATTATATCCATGGTGGGTAAGGTAAAAGAGGGAGTAGTTAAAAAAAAGAAAGGTGAGATAGTTATTAATAAAGGAATGAAATAGTTAAACTTCAAAATGAAATAGGATTTTTTTCATTTTCCTACTGGTGGGTAGGGGAAACAAGTAAGGTAGTTATTAAGAAATGAGGTAGTTAAGTTGGGAAATGATAAAGTACTTATGAGTTGTTTTTAGAATTTCCCTTGGAATTGTCTAGGGATGACCATATGATAGATTCTATGAGCCTACAAAAGATTATGCAAAATCACCCATATACCAGCTCCTCAAAAATTTGTCACTGGAATCAAAAATGGAAAGGATCCAAGTAGGCATAACATCCTTCCATTTTTAAGGAAGTAGGTATAAGAACCTTCCCTCCCTATGCCATATGCATAAATGATGGATGTTTAAGCTAATCATCCATAAACATCCATAATCCACGAACATGTTAACATTTGCTTCATGTTATACAATGGCTAAAGCTCATGAGTGGAGGACATTCCCAACATGTTGACCTAGATTTGGTTGGTTATTAGTTCGTCCATGACGTTTTATGTGTTTAAACTTTTCCTCTTGTAGAATGAATAATGAGTCTAATATCATTTTGGGTTTTTTTTTCCATAAGAAAGCATGGAAGTAGGGACAATTTAACGATAAAAAGTTTTCATGTTCAAAATTGGGATGCTTTCCATAAAGGTTGTAATGAAGGTTTGTAGATTGCAAAAATCTAAAACTTATGACATATCAACCACCCACATAACCCTTTAGAAATAGTGGTCACCAACTGCTTACATTGAGTTTAAGGTGACATCAAGCTTTTAAAGGACAAGATGGCTTTGAAATGAAAAAAAATCCTCATTTTTTAATAAATTTTTGAATATATGACAAAACTCCTTAAATTTTGCCTAAAAGTTTTAACATTTCAAAGGAAAACATGAAGTGTGTTGTTTTATGACTTATCTTATAAGTGAAAGGAATGAGGTTGAATCCAATGGAAAAAGCTTTATCACTTATTCATTTTCAACCATAGTTGCTTTTTGGATGCAAACTTTCTCATATGTTAAAATTTTACATGATGTTTTATGTATTTTGAAAAAGGTGGATAGATGGAAATGGAACTACTTGAAGAATTTTGGAAAAGTGAAATCAAAAGAAATGAGCCCATGAAATTTGGAAAAATGAGATAATGAAAGACCTTGAGAAAGTTGGGACATATAGAGTTTGAAAAAAATTTGAAGAAGTTTGGACAATGGATGAACACAAGGAAGTTGAAAAGATGGAACCTTGGAAAGTTGAGAAAGTTGGACAATGGATTGGAAGTTGGAAATTTGAGAAAGAAAAAAAAAGTGGAACAAGGATGAATTTGAAAAAAATGGGAATAAGAATGTAGGAAAGTTGAGAAAATTAAACACAAAAAAAAGAAAAAGAAAAAAAAGGTGAGAAAGATGAAATTCAAAAACATTGAAAAGATTGGACAATTGAGGAACTTTCTCAACTTTTCAATTTTCTTCAAGTTCATCAATCTTGAAAATAAATTTGATCCATGGATAAACTTTAGGAAGGCTAGATAATGGATGAATTTAAGGAAGTTGAAAAGTTAAAAATTAAAAAATTGAAAAATTAGACATTGCATGAACTGAAGGAAAGGATTGAGATGGAACCTTAGCTATTTAAATCCTTGAAATTGGTGAACAATGGATGGATTTGAAGAACGTGGGAAATAGGGAACTTTATAAAGTTGAAAAAAATAAACCTTGGATAAAAAGTTGAATTAAATATCATGATGACAAATGGTTATACATTGACACATGATTGAATCTTGTTTATGGATGATTGTAAATAAAATTCTTTTGATATGGATGAGAATTGGATTATCATGGATAAATTTAAACTTGTGATTGGTGAAATAAGTTTACATAACTTATCATATGAAATGTTTAATTTTTTATTGATAATTATAATATTTTCATAAATATTTTATGATGAGTTAATGCATGTCATGTGGCTCATAAGAAACATGCACTTACTTAGAAAAATAATGTAATGTTGAGTGAGGATTTAAGAGTTACATCTCATTTATTAATGTATAACCAAGGTCGATGCAAGAGCATCATCTTGCAAAACCAAACATGACATGTTTAGTCAATGGTTTTTTAAAATGTTGTTGGATAGGTAGTAATGCATGATGTGTGCACGACCCAATCATGATCAATAGGCAATTGGCAAAGGATATAATCATTTAATACAACAAGTTTTTTTCACCATTACAATGTCATTGGGGAGCATTGAATCATGAAGTGGCTTCACTAAACACCATTACAATTGCAATATGTAACGGACAAAGATTTGTACACCATTGTTTTGATAAGAGGTGTAGTGCGAATGTTCAAACCTATGGCATCATTTTGGAGAAACAAGCTTCCTTGTAGGTATTTGATAAGGTCTTTAATTTTACAATTGGCTAATTTGCTTTTGACATATGGAAAAACATTATCTTTCAAAATTTGGGTGAATGCTCTACATCCAAAACAATTTTCATACAAGCCAAATTATAGAAAAAAAGGTTGTGGAAATTTTTTTAAACAATTTCATTGCCCATTGCATTGAACGTGGTCTATTTCTCATGAGGGAAAAAGGTTGGGCTATAGTCCTCAAAAAGAGAGAGAGTGAGGATGGGACTTTGAAGCCACTAGTCATATTTTAATTGGGTAGATGATCTTGTGAAAGAAGCTCTCCATGCCACATAGATTCTAAACTCACCCACATGTGTAAAGGACATATGTTTTGTTTGGAGACAATTTCATTGGCATCCCTCTAAAAGTTATCCACAAAGATTGAATCACCTCATTTCTTCAGCAATTTCCGCAGCCATTTGCACGAATAAAAATCGTGTATGTAAAAAGTGCACGACTTTTGCACACAATTGAAGGGAATTGGCAAAGTGCACAAAAAAAATAAAAATTTAATCTTGGCCTTCAAACCAAAATCAGCCACATCCTTTTTGATAATGCACAACATGTACTACATGCGCACCACACACTATATGCATCATTCTAGTTCAACCATTCAGAATCAGAAGGACAAGGGAATCATATATATTCATATGCAAACATGAGGAGTAGTATTACTAAGTTAGAACTCTTTGTTTTGTAGCAAAGTCCATAGTCCATACCTTAGGTCCATATGGCCTATGCGGTTGCCCAAGTGTGAACAGATTGATAGCCCAACCGAAATTTTCCTTCCAAACCAAACCCAATTTTTGGTTTTTCTTTTTTTTGGGAATTTCCAGCAATAAAATCCACTCAAAAATCAATATATTCCACACCTTAGCTTTGAAAATTGAGAAATAAACTCTATTAAATCTGACTCACCAAGAGCTTTCCATGAACGCATGCCCCCAAATTCCAATACAATTTTCAGTTTCAATTTTGTTTAGTTTTCATTGAGAAAATGGTTCAAGAATCAATAGCTTGCATAGTAAGCCAAGTTCTCAACTGTGCATCCAATCGCACTTATAAATCAAAGTGTCCACTGTGAATTTACAACCTATGTTGTTTAGAAGCAATTAACTGTACAAAAAGAAATGTACTCTATCAAAATAATATATACCCTTTTTGTCTTCAAGTTTGTGATGTAGCCAAGGTGGCGATCAGCCCATAAGTCACTTTAGCCAAATTTGGCTATTAAAAACAAGAAAGGAAAACAGTTTAAACATACTTATATCTGTTTTGGCTACTTAGTTGAACCCCATATAGAAATCTGGCAATGTTTTACATTTTTTCTTTCGAATTTTGGTGCTTTTAAAAAATCATTGAATTTGCAACCAAAAAAATTCAAATTTTGCACAAAAAAGAGGTCGGCGGCAGTCAGTACCCACCAGCACTCAAGCACTGGTGTGTATATATATATATATATATAGACCCTGGAGTTGGAAATAGTGTTGGTTGGATGCATGGCCTTCAAATGAGGATTTAGCCAAAATTGATATGAAAGTAAAAGGAAAATTAAACACCATTCTGTACTTTTGGCTACCTACTTGAATCATTATAGAAAATCTGGAGATTTTTCTTTATTTTTTTAAGGGATTCCTGGCTTTTGAAAACTCCAAAAAATCACTCCATCTTTTCATTTCATTTTAATTTTTTTAATTCATTTTTTTGGCAAAAAAAATTGCCATTTGAAAAGTTGTCATGAAGATCCATAATTTCACTCAAAAGGGGTAGTTAGCCTAGTTCCTTTTAAAACCAAGGAAAAATGAGGTAAATGGCTAAATAAAAAGAGTATAACTTACGGAACAATTTGACAACTTGGAGGCAAAAATCCTTTCAGATTTGCTGAGAGAGAGTATAGAAAAAGAATTTCTCTCTGGGGTGCAAATACCATGCCTCCCGAGTCAAGAAGCAACGCGTTTACAACATGGTTAGTGTGCAGTGTATTCGTATATTCCAAGGTGGTCCCGCAACAATGCACATCGGTCTAATGCACATGTTGGCATTTCGTTGTTTTCATTCTCTACTTTTGGTACGCTGGTGCATCAGAGTCCATCTTCCAATAGCCTACCCATTCCCCTTCAACATCAGTTTTTTTTTCTCATCAACAAATTTTCTCATTTTTTTGGAAAAAAAAATACTTGGAAAATACTTGGAATTTTTTAATTAATTATATATATATATATATGAGCGAATTGAAATACAAATTTCCAAATTTTTGATATCATGAAATTGAAAAAAATTAAAATCTGTTGCACACCCAGTAATAAGTTATTTTTATATTAGAATCTAAGTTCATAATGTAAAATTTACGGCTCCTTAGAAAAAAAAAACCATAATCATATAATCATGTTGGAAACAACAATTTAGGTCAAGAATGAAAAGCACTAGCCATTTTTGCAAAATACCCAACGACATTTATTTATTTATTTTTTGGGTGGCACCAACCCATGATAACTCGTGGTCAACAATTTGACAAATCCTTGTCCCCAAGGAAAGTGGGTGGAACCAACTGTAGTTAGTTCTTCTCCTTCCTTGCTAAAGTCTAGCAAAACGTGGGCTATCTCACAATCACAAGTCACATTTGAGTGTCCATAAACAAATGTTTCTCTTCCCCCTTGTGCATGATCCCCCAAAAATCAATATAAAAATAAAAGAAAATTTGATACCATGTTGACTACTTCCATAATACATATAATAGTAAAGCCAAGCTCAACTAGGTGAAAATTTTGCAGCCTTCCCAAGTTAAAATTACTTAATCCAAGCTAAGCAACAAATTGGGTTTTGCAACTAGGAAAATTACTTAATCCGAGATAAACAACAATTAGGGTTACCCAATTTGGATTTTGCTTTTTTTGGCTTGGACTTGGGTCCTCTCTCTATTTGTTCTTTGTTGGGTCCTTTGTTTAATGGAGTTTGCTAGGGTTTCATCACCATTTGTGAACATGGTAATCAAATAATCTCCACATGCAAATGGAATAGCCATAACCTATCTTTTGATTAGGTTACTTGCCTTCAACCATCATTATTAGTGAATCCTTGTGATGTCCATAAGTAGAATGGATGAGTCTTGGGTTGTGGTTTATGAGATTATCATTTTATCTTTGTATTGATTTCACTAATTGAGGGTTTGGGTAAAGGGGACTGAACTTTTTAACTTAAGATCAACAAATCCATAATTCTTTGTTCCGATGGTATTGTCAAAGCCTAATTCCTAATTGGGGTGAAGGCTTCCATTTGCCTACCAACGTTATAGACTGAATAAAGTAAAAAACTTAATTAGTAAAATCTTTAGTCTAGAGTTTGTTCATTCCTTGGGAGTTGTCCTACACATAATAATTACTAAAAATAAACCCTTGTTGAAAGGTTTAAATCATGGACTAACAAATAAAAAACCTAATCATTTGATTAAAAAAAAATTGAAAATTAAAACCTTTTAGTTCATGGTTTAAAAGGTTCATTTGACTTCTTCCACGGTTTAAAATTTTTAGTCAAGGGTTTTAATAAAAAAAGATTAAACCCTTGACTAAATTTTTTAAACCATGGAAAAAGTCACAAACTTAATAATTAGTAAAATAAGTCAAGACCCTGATTGAAACTCGTAAACTTATGGATTACCCAATAAGTAACACACATAAAGATTAATACTTAGAGTTGGGTTAAAAAAAAAAAGCATTAAATTTTAAACCATGCATATTAATAAGTAAACACATTTAATAATTTAGTAAAAAACTTAAATCCTGATTAAAACATGTAAAAAAATGGATTAATAATTAATAAATTATGCATCTAATAGGTACTTAATTTGTAAAATTACAATGACAATGATTCATTGGGCTTGGTCTATTAGGATGACCATAGGATTTTGTAGTATTCATCTGATTAAATTTTAGTTTAAAATATATTTTGCCCATTCCCAAGTAAAGAGGCATGGAATAGTTTTTTTTTGGATTTGTCTCGTTTTTTAGTTTTTTTTTCAGCATCATATTGATGAGCATACTTTCTACCAATTTGCATCCCAATTTTTTCAATAGAATTTAATCTTAATCTGATTGTTGAATCAAATTAAATTTGATTCACATTCAATTAAATTCAAATTTCAATCAATGTATTTGGATTTAATTTAAGAATTTGAATTCAAGGAGCATTCAATGTTACTAAATATTTTCATTCAAACGAAATGTAATTCTCACAAAATCATTGTCATTGGTAGTGCACAATAACACAAAACCTAGGTGTTTAATAAACCAATGTTGGTTTGGTATATAAGGTTAAAAACTAGTATCAACATTAGTATTAAAAACTAAATTAATATAATATTAGCCATCCCAATATCTAGCTTGATACTTCAACCATGTGTTAAGGTTAAGAAAAAATCATGGTATACCAACGTAAACTTGTATTAAATTATTGCTACCAATTTCAATATTCATTCTAGAGAGTTTGAACCTTTTTACTTGTTACAAGTTTGAAGCTATGGTGTCAAATATGAACTTTGAAGTTTTTGTTGGCAAGTTCATTTTTTAGTGTTGTTGTTTGTTGTTTACCATTGAAAAATCTCTTATATGTACATTATTTATTGTTTCGTTCCTACTTCCTTTTTGTCTCAATCCATATTTAAAGTTATGCATCCTCATAATGCAATAAAAATATATATTAAAATTTTAATCATGTTATTTTGTGGTTATTATTTTTGTTGTGGTGTTTTTTCATTCATGTGGTAGTTATTGCAATGTTGTGTTTGGAATGAACTTTGTTATCTTTGAACCCTACTACAATTCATAGTTTTTAAATTA
>Ga0209208_10005322_pt1 | contig 17962 bp, 7 predicted proteins | sample S1TSphfallax_3_FD_187694 | JGI IMG/M metagenome (GOLD analysis project Ga0209208, IMG submission 187694) | Host-associated microbial communities from peat moss isolated from Minnesota, USA - S1T2_Fd - Sphagnum fallax MG (SPAdes) (version 2) | ecosystem: Host-associated > Plants > Peat moss >... | reverse complement strand
TGAAAACACGTTCGAACAATAACCAATCCTCCGGACGACCTTTCGTCTGAAGCACTTCCCAGTCAGGCATGCTGATGTTGCTCATCCCGAAGATCTTCAGCTCGTGATCCTTGCTTTGCGACTTGAGGTCACGGATGAGTGCTACGAGCCCTTCATTGGGTGCGAGACTAGCACGTGCTCCTTGGAAGGCGCGCTTCACATCCGCATATGCCACACCAAACTCTTCCGCGACCCGTGAGTAGGCCTCAGACTCGGTAAACATACCTTTCTCATATTCGAACCAGGTCGCGGATCGGAGAATCTTGCGAAGCGTGTTAGAGGAGATGGCTGATTCCGTCTCCGCTGACCAAGTGAAGAGGACGTCACCGAGGTCGAAGATGAGCGTGGAACAATATTGGCCTGCATGAGCTGGTTCGACATCTATCGGGATGGAAATGGAAGGATCGAGTGTTAACAACTGGGAATTGGCGGAAGGCCGGTAGGTGTTGGGATTGGGGTCGATGGGGACCTCGTTGTCTATGGAAGCAGAGGAGTTGCGAGATGCAGCGGGGGAGCTCGAGAAGCTATGGGATGGCTTTGAGGACAGGGAGGAATCGGAGGTCGAGACGGAGGATTTAAACTGCTTGCTGGACCCGACTGATCCGCCAGCACAAACCCACCTTTCTGGTTGCAAACGCTTTGCCTGCACAATTAGTTTGTCGGAAGAACCTCATTACTGTAAGTTTACTACAGACAAACAAAAGGACAAAGAGCATTCTGAAGCTTTTACGAGCTGAGAAGTAGGAAGATCTTCAGGTCATTAGAAAGGCAATGCTCACACGAGTTCATACCCGATAAAGCTGCCACGAAATGCCGCAAAACTCGTGGATCGAACATTTCCCTCTCATAGCATTCAAGACAGGATTAAATGTGCCCATGAGCGTGTGTGCCGAGCTTGCCGTGATTATTGCTTTCGCTGTGCATGTCGAACCACATCCATCAGGCGTCTGCAAACGTGCATAAACTGAGGAGATTGCCATTGGCCTGCAACCCCATTGAAAAACAACAAAGACCTATGAATCTCAGAACAACATAAACATACATTATAACAAATGAGGCCGGTTCAAGCGACTTCAGATTTCAGATGTAAGAAAAAATATTCCAGTGCTGGAGAACTGATTTACGACAAGTTCTTCCGACCAGCGAGAGCTCCTCAACGATCATAAGTTATAATCCCAAGCAGAAATTATGCAAAACCTTTTCTAAATTACAAAAGAAAATAGTCTAGCTCAGCTTGCTGGTTACTACATATATACAACAATTTTTTGATCATCAAGCAATTTTTTCTTTTTCCAAATAACGAGCTGCAAAAGAAAGTGCATGCATGGATCCTAATATTTTAAGATCAATTGAAAAATTGTCGACCTGAATAACGTAAATTCTTTTGCAAACATCAAAGTGTAGACCGCACAAATTTCGAAGGAAAGCTTATGCAGGTTGCTCCCGTCCACGTTCCGATACGAGAAGCTTTTGGTTTCTGACTATCTAAAAGGCTTGTTATATAGTGTTGCAGGAATTCAGGAAATTCGTATCGTAACTGCCAGAGTGAAGGAATGAATGAAAAATAATAAAATATTTGAAACGAAGTTGCTGCAAAGGTAAAGGTCCTACAGTAGGGCCACAGTGAACCAGCACTATAGAACTGTGTGTATAGAACGTCTGTATAATACGTATGTATAATACAGCGTATAATACACGGCCATGTGTACAACTATACAACTGCGCTTGTTGTAGGCTACAAAGACCTCCCTCACAACCTTCACAACCTACTTAAAGTTAAACATTACAGTGTTTTATCCTAGATGGCAATATTTGTCCATACAACCATGACATATGCAAGTTGTTTATAAATAATAATTATTTTTTAGATCATAGACAAGTCCATCACACAACAAGCCCATTAATCCCAAAGTAAGGTGTAATTCATTAACCTAGGTGCAATTTATTGGCCTAAATCACTATGTGATTTAAAAAAATAAAATAAGTTCACCTCACCTTAACCATTTCACTTTATTTAAAGTTATGTTATTATAAGGTCATTATATACTCATCATGTTTCACTATTAATTGAAGTAATTCACTATAGTAAATAGATTTTTTTTATGTTGTTGATTTAAATATTTTAGGTTATTATATCACATGTTATGTTGTATGTTATTTTACTTTAAGTTATTTAAAGTTATTTTTAATTATTTTATGATAGGATATCATTGATTGTTATCGATCGTTCCATCCTACACTATTATAAGATATTGTACCATAAAATTATGGTGGAATAATCTACAATAATTGAAAATAATATAAGATGGAATATTTTATAATAACCAAAAAAAACCTAACATAAAATACCTTAAAACAACATAGGGTGAAGTAACTTGGAATAACTAAAAATAACCAAGGATATAATAACAGTGAATACAGCTCACATTTGTTCACTGTATTAAACAAAACGTATTATACGTATTATACAGCCCACATTTCAAAAATTCATAAAACACAGTTCTATAGTCATAGTCCATATCATATGATTATGGACTCAACATATTTACTAAAATGCTTAGTTGAATGATAATTTTTGACATGAAAAGTAGTGTGATTCCATTGATACAAAGGAAGACAATTTTGAACTTTTTTGAAATATGGATTTAAAAAAAAAAGTTCTTTATTCATTTGAATCAATAATTCAACTTCTTAGTTTTGAAATGTAGATTTTTGATATAATTATCTATCATTGATGAAGTTTAGTAATTTAAAAAAATCATTTAATCTTACCATATGACGTACAATATAATGTATTTTGCTATATTGTATATGGATTTTTATTTTAACACTAATATGGACTTCACATATGCTAAAAAGGACTACACCCTAATGTGTTTTCACCCATAAATGCCATGTGGCACAACTTACGACTAATGCCATGTGGCTACATATTGGTCATTGGATTATTTGTCATATGTAATTATACTCCATAATTGTAAGAACAATTATAATCATAAGACATGAAACCTAATGAATGACAATCATTGATTTGTGTGACATTTTTTGGTGCACATGATCATTAGTTGGTAGGATGACAACTGTGCTGCCACGTGAGAGAACATGATTCAGCATCCCATTAGTTGCATAAGTAATCACAATGCAGTTGCAAAAATGATTGAGATACATACACATATGGTGGATGCATACATGTTTAACTATGAAATACATCATCCATATTTTACAATTGTTTGTCATTTGTAACTATAACCATTTTAGTTATAAATGTTGCTTTTGACTAAAAAAATAGTCATAAACAATAATCGTAAATCTATGTTTTTGTATTAATGACATGTCATTTCATTATTATCCTTCTAATATTCATAGCAATGGGTCAATATTGTGCTTTCCATAGATGAGGCTTACATTTAAGTTTATCATTATTTATCCCATTGAAGTGAATTTAATTTTGTGAGTCATAATTTTTTAGCTTTTGAGGTGTGGCCATGATGATTGGGGTTCAGGCAAAGACAAGTTCTACCATGATTAACATCATAGGGATATGTTCTTTCCTTCTGTCATGAAGGTATTTGAGTGTTTCCATTATAAGGTTAAAGATATTTTTCATTATTGTGTTAGCATGGCATGGTTAATCAAAGGCACCAAATGGCTTCCTTTATTGGTCTTGCACATATTTTATAGGTAGAAAACATTTGTGGCTTTGTAAAGAGTTTAAATTGCTTTCATTTTGATGCAAATGTTGTTACTCAAGAGAAGATTTTTTTAAGCTTGGTGTTTTAAGAAATTTCCACCCATTTTTTTTTGTTTGATCTATTTCAAATGAACAATCAAGGATTTAGGACATAAGCTGATATTTTTTTAATGGCATTTGTTTATGCATTTGTGCTTTTAAGTGTTATTTCTTTCTTTGACGTTAATTTTCTTTTTTTGTTCCTTCCTCTCCTTTTTTGGATCAATGCTTTTTCTTTGATTAAGTTTGGCGAAAATTCATTAGCAAAAAAGTTATATGACAAAGTTCCCAAAAGGAAATAAACACAATTATAAGTCAATTCCCTTGTTCACCAAGTTTAAAACCAATGTTCAATACCTAGTTTGGTGGGTTTGAATCACAAGTTCTTGTTCTAGCTGGTAAGAATAGAATTGGAATTGATTTTTGAGAATGCAACCAAATTTATTTTTGTAAAAAATTAGATTTGGAATCAAATTTGAATTTATTTTGTTAAGAATTGGACTTAGAACCAAATTTTTGCTTCTATTTTGTTGGGGAATGGGAACAAGAACCAAAACTTTTGAATTTTTAAAAAACAAATTGATTAAAACTAGGGTTTAACCAAAAGTTAACCACTAGTTCCATTAGGGTTAATAATAATCAAACCAAAAATGAATTTGGTTTTTAAAAATAGAATTAGATTTGGAACCATATTTGTTTTTGTTGAAAAATTGACTTAAAATTGGTTTTTAAATTCCATTTGTGTGTCGAAGTAAAGGTGAGCTCGGGTTGCCAAGGTGAACTAACACCTTTGTTGGTACCTTCACCTTTTTGAATAAAGTAAATTATTAGATGTTATAATTAACTCAGAAAATGTAAAATTTTGATTCTGAGACCTGAATCTTAAAATGGTACATTTGTAATGTTTAGAAGCAACCCCAAAAAATTGAAGTTTTGAACAGATTTGAGTAGATAAATCAAGATATTAGACTTGGATATCACATTGGATATCACATTTGATATTTGTCAATATCAAAAACTAGGATATTTATGCTGATATTTTGACCATCAGATCTCATGACATTGAAATCTGATGGTGCAATATCTGGATTGAATATCAAATATCACATATATGAATTCTAGGCATGATATTAAAATCCTTGCATAGATTTAGATATCAAGTTAGGAAGTAAATTTTTAAAAAGAAATTTATTTTTGAAATTAGGTTTAAAAAAAGAAGAAAAACTTTGAAGGCTTCAAACATTATGAATAGTGTTGTTGTTCTATAAAGGGCCTAAGCTCACACTTGGGTCCCATATTTTTTTTAAAAAAAATTTCTTATTGTTTTGTGTTTTTTCTTGCTTTCACACCATTATTTTTTGTCTTCATGTCTTTGCTTCTTGTTTTCATGCTGTTGTTTTTCGCCTTTTTTGTGTTTGTTTTTTTACTTTCATGTTACTAATACTTGCTTTCACGCTCATGCTTGTTGTTTTTTAGCCTTTGTGTTGTTGTTAGTTGCCTTCATGCTACTTCTAGTGGTCTTTGCATTGCTGCTTATGCTTTTGCCCTATTGCTATGTGCCTTCATGCTGTTGTTGGTTGCATTCACACTACTATTTTTTGTCTTTGCATTTCTACGCATTACCCTCATGTCCTTCACGACATTTTCATGCTACTGTTATTTATCGTTGCACCACCTTCATTTGTTGTTTATTGCCTTCACACTATGAAAACTGCCTTGAATATTCAACGAATATTATTTTCTAAGATACTGGAAGTGTGAGATTTGAATTTTGATTTAAAAAAATAAATTGATATCCTTGATGAATATTAAAATTGAAAAAAAAAACCTCATTTAAGATTCAACCCAGTTCTTAAAAACATATAGAAAACCAAAATTGACAAATAAAAATAAAATGATATCTGTCCAACACTGGTTTTTACCATAGTACAAGAGTGAATGTTGGTGTACATAAGGTGGCTTGAGCTCTACAAGGAGACCTATGCCCAGAAGAGCAATGACTTTAACCATGTTCATTCTCTAGGCAACAACATTCCAATAAATAAACATAGGGTAATGATTGGCTACATGGCATTATGATTTACCAGGTGTAATGACTGATGCCACCCGGTGGGACATTGGACCCAGATAATGTACAGGCCCATCCTCCAGGAGGGCATTTCATGAAATGGAATGCCTTCTCACAAGGTTATTACCAATATTTTGTGGTTCTTTAATTTTATGAGGAGCTTCTGGTTCCAGTTTAAAAAATCAATTAGAACAGTTTTGGTTTTGATTTTGGTTCCACCCATAAATGGAATTGGGTAACCCTGACCAGGACTGATAGTTATCTGCTGTTTCTTCCCCAGTTAGCCAAAGTTTCTAGTATTTGTTTTTGGGTTTCTATTCCACACATAAATGAACCAGGAACCTGGGGTAAAGATTAAGATTTCAATTCTGGTTCCAGAACTGCTTCCAAATATCTGGCTGATTTCCAGTTTGGTTTTTACTAATTGGAGCTGGAACTGCAGGTTCTAAACTGCCAAACTGGGTACCAACCCAACACTGGTTATGATATAGGTACAACTACCCTATTCTACTCACTGTCATGTTCTGAGTACTTAAACATTTAACCTTGATGATTATTAAAGTTTATCGATGCATACTTACAGGAAAAAAGCAATGCCAAATTAAAAGCAAAAGACCTCTTCGTCACAGTTAGATGAGAGAGAGAGACACAGAAAAAAGAACCCAACAAGAAGAAAGAAATCCTGGGTTGTGCTGCCTGATGAAAGTTTTCAACCTCTCCACAGACAGTGGTGTCGGGCTAATAACTTTTTGTGCACACCAGCTTTGAAATAGAAGGGCGGTTTGATTTGTTTTGTATGAATTTTAGGCCAACATCCCTATATACTAATTTGGGTTCTCCTGAGTAAGTTAGGTACTGTTGCCCAATTCTTACTCGAAAATAGCCGAAAGTAAATTGTACCTTGCCCGTTGTTGTCGATGTTGTTATTATTGTTATAGTGAGCACTGAGCATTCATTGATTCCTGGACACTAGCCATGCTTCTTGACACAAATCAGAGAAACCATATGCATTGTTAATGATTCTTCCCTCATGGTCGGTTTGACCAACCATGGGTCCACAAGTACCTCAACATTAAACCATGGTGAGGGCGGCACTCCACAAATGTGTTTTTGGGGGCTGAGGGTTGGGCGCGGTCTCTGGAGTAGGTATATTTTTTTCCTAACTTTTGGACTTATGCAAACCCTGCACAAATTTACATGTGACAACAGTTGAGAAGGTCTTTATTACCAACTTTTGGACTTCCACAAAATGTGCACAAATTAACATATGAGAAAGGTCTGGACTCTGGAGTAGGAATTTTTTTAGCTTTCAAACGTATGCAACCATGCACAAATCAAGGTGGGCCAACATTTGAGAACTTTTGCAAAACCATGGAAGTATTTACTATAAGGAAGCAGGTGATTTAGTATGTAACACTCACAACAAATTTAAAACATGGACATTAAATTCTTGACATTTAGACACTGTATGCATTTGAGCAATTTCTTTTTCCCTCTTTCTTTTGTTACAAAGTTTTGAGTCTTATAACTCGTTTGAAAACCTATTGTCCATTTTGGGGAAAAGGAATTGAAAGAATCATTCTTTTCATGTTCCTTTCGGTTCATTCTTTCCAAAACATGACAAAATAACATGTGAAGTGATGTCATGTCAAACTTTTAAGCCTCTCTTTTAGTGTGGGTGGAAAATGAACTATATGTCACCCCCCACTCCTACCTTACACTAGTGCATTCAAATACCAGGAATGAGGTAGACTGATAATAATTTTGTTACCCATTGTCCACACTGAATTTCAATCCTTACATGACCAATCAGAGTCAGATCCAATTCAAGGCTTGGTAGTATCCTTAAATGGATATTGGCAAATGTAAAGCTTAACATTCATAGGATTGCAAAATTATACTCTTAACCTTTCCAATATCCGTGTTTTACTTGTCCATGTTCATGTTAAGTGATAATTGATAAAAGAAAGGCCACTTGCAAATCTTTTCTGGTTTTTTTTGTTTTTTTTTGCTTTTGTCGTGGGCATACTTTGTCCACACATTTGCAATCACTTTTCATAATTAAAGCAATGCCCCCTTTAACATGGCATAAGCAAAATATTAGCTGCCTTGCAAACCTGCAACATATGGTTAAGTTGTTTAGTGTTTTCAAGCACACTAATGTACTAAATACTTGAACACAATCTGAGAAATAGGCATTTAGATCATGGGTTAAAATGCAATTACATCATTATGGACGTGGATGGGAGCAAATAAGGTTTACAAATATGTATCTATATTCTGGTTAATAGTGCTAACATATGTCCTTGTAGTCCGTTGTGGATGAAACTAATTTGAACCTTAAGTATACAAATTGACAATCCTTTTGGTACAGTCAACAATAGTCTTATGCAAATTGAAAACATTATTTTCATATCATGCTTGAGCATGGTTTTTTTTCTTTTTTCAATTTTTTAATATGGGAATTTAGCAAAATTTTCCAAAGAATTCTGAATTAGTCGAATTTACAATAGGAAAGAAAAATTTCAATTGTTTGGTCAAACAAATGACAATTTGTTGGAAAAAGAAAAACACTGATTGCAATGTCTTCATGAGTAATCACAATACCCTCACTCATGACCCACGGAGAATCATAGTTCCTTCAACACAAATGCATCAGTTGCTGATCGTTCAGTTTGCCGCAACATATGAAGACTTAAATGGGGGTCGAGGTACTAAATCTACTCTTGTGACATTAATACTGTTGGATCAGCGTCATGAATTGGTCTCCCTATAGTGTAATTTTGATTTTGTATTCACTGTTGAACAATATAACCCCACTAATTAGCCAAAACATCCATATTAGTAGCCTACCCTTAAAGGCCTTCAGAAAGAGCAACCTTTGCACAAGCTGGACGGAGGATTCAATATTCATTAATGGAATGTCCATATCTGTATATCACATGCAGGTATTCAAGATCTGATCTCCCCATTGTAGCTATTTAACTTGGACTCAAATGCATTCATTCATCCAGGCATCTAAATCACAAATTTTCCCAAAAGCCAGTTTTAGAGCTAGGTAAGAACAGCTCTTGGCCTGGAAACTTTACTATCAAAGATGTAAATTGTAATTTAGCTCTTACAGTGAAATGTTGGACATGTGCTGTTTCAAATTTTAAAAATTAATTTTTTTTCCAGAATTTTATATATGGTTCAAGTAGGTAGCCAAAAGTATATAAGGATGTTAAAAGTTTTTCCTTCCATATTTTGTTAATAGCCAAATTTGGCTGAATCAGCTCATGGATGATTGCTACATGTATTGGCTACCTCACAAAATTGAAAAACAAAACACTGTCTAGCATATAACAGGCTAACAAGAAAAGAGGAAACAAATGTGCTTGGATATGAATGACCATCATTGATATGATGATGAGGATCTTTATTAAGCACACTATTAGCTTTTTTACCAACTATTTAAGTAAGGTACGTAGGTAGGTGTAAGACTAGGAATACTTCTAGAGGGACTTTGTATTCTCATTTCTCTCTAACATGTGCTGCAGGGATAATTCTTGCAGTCGAATTACTGATTAAGTAGAACTTCTTGAACTTTGTCAGCATTTTGTTTTCGGTTTTTCTTTCGCCAAATTTTTAAAAGTTAAAAAGAAATTCGATTGTAATATATGAAGTTCTAGTAGGTAGCCAGAAATGTAGAAGGATCATGCCTAATTTTGTTTTACTCTCGTAATTTGTTTCTACCCAGATTTGGCTAAATCCTGTTATGGATGATCACCTCGGAGGCAGGGAGGAGGAGTCCAAAGCTCGACTGATCGATCCTCCAGTAGCAGCTCCCGACTGAATTTTATGCAGATTGCAACATTGAGCAAATGGGTGCAGTAATGAAGTAAGCGGCCCACCAGCACTGCAGACTTTAGCAGGCACAGTGCACTCAATGCTCATATTCACCACTTCTGCATCAATACCGGCCCCTGGGCCGGTGATTTAACTAGCGTGTACTTATCTAGTACTCATGTAACAATCTCTTCTTGGCTGAAGCACGAGTTCACCAGTCTAGCTAGTTGATGAGAACAGTTGACGACAACAGTGTGTTTAATTCTATGTTTTTTCTGCACAGTCAGATTAAGATTTGATTGTTCACAGGGTACCTCAATTCCCAATGAGTTTTTCCAATCTTATACACAATGCATCACCTGATAGTGGACAAATTGCCCTATTAATGTGATGAATCTCTGCCAAAGTTTATTAATTCTTGAGGATCAGTTCAATTTGAAAGCATCAGTACAGAAACAGATGCAAAAGTAAAATACTAGAACCGGTATTAGAATTATGTATGTACTCATGATAGCAACTGTAGGATCTCCTATATATTGATCATCAGGCACATGTTTATCTGCAATTAATACAAAAAAAAAACCTTATAATTCTAGATCAGGTGTTGTATAATAATACGTCCCGGCCCAGCTTACAAGTGCAGCAAGCAAGCCAGTAGAGCTGGACTTGAAAGCTTTAAACAGAAGGTTTTTATTTAGTAGAGGTGTCGAGTGAAGAAGATTTTGAAAACTCTTGAATGTGAAAACAAATTCACATTTCACAAATCACCATAAGAACGGGTCAAAAAACCTTCAGCAATAGTAATTGGCAACACTCGAGTCGATCCGAGACACAAAAAGAGAATGGAAACTTGTATTATAAACCCTGGCACTGAATGAATTATGCAGGGTTACAAGAAATGAATCTTATAAATAAAATGATTTATAAACTCAGCAGTATATTATTGTAACTTGGACGAGCAGCTGCTGAGATGATGAGATCCATGATCAAACACGTACGTTACAGCCATTGTTTGGATGAAACAAACAAGGCCGTGCGGTGTAGGAAAAAAGTTCAAGGTTTTGTGGATGGAGACAGCTGCACTATTTGTGTCTCAAGCGGCTGCGGGATGCTTTTCTCGAGGATTTCACAGTCCCATATTTGGCGCATATATTGGTGGCAGCCAGAAAGATCCATAGGAAAAATCTAGTAAAAGAATCAACGGGTGGAGAGCGAGCGCTAGCTAGCAGTTTGTGTCGTCATGACCACGCACGCTAGAACGCAGCCCGACGCGGCCATTCCAACAACAGATTGAACAGTACAGTCGAGCAGCAGCTTGCAGACACTAGATAAAATCGTGAAAAATTAGACATACACAAGCTGGTCGACGACCTTGCAAGTTGCATTTCTTACTGAGTCCAATCCAAGTGGAAGCCTAAGGAAGAGTTCTGAATACTTCTCACCACTTCGCAAACTGTCATCATGTGTCTTGCATGGTCCCACTCGAGACAAGCTGCCACGGGCGGTCGATTGAAGAAGACAGGATGATCATATTGAAGCTGCTGGCAGAGTAAGTTGTAAAAGAGAAAGATGGGCGCCCGGAAAGACAAAAGAAGAAATGAAGCTTTTACCCTCTTGGAGCAGTGGGTCCCACTATCTCACAAATAGTGTGGGGTCTACTTGTACAGTGGTATGTACACCTCTCTCTCTCTCTAGTACCGAAGTTTCCCGACTTCATATCTCCTACCCTCACCTCATCTATTTCTCCTTCACCTTTCTCCTTCTTTTGCTATGCTTTCCTTCCAACTCGCTTGAACAATCGCTCTGATAATCTCCAGTGCTGCTCTTCCTGTGAACAAATCGTCCTCAAATCTCCTTGAAGTCCAGTTTTCACCGCACTGTCCTCGTTCAGTCCCGTATCCATTGCATGTCAGGTCATAGAATCGTAATACTTTCAACAGCTAGCTAGCGATCTCGACTACAGGACGCTCGTTCCAAGGAATAAAAGCGTATAGAGTTAGAGTTGAAGAGATTTCTTGTAGGTGTGGCGGCGTGGCCTTGCCTTCAAGGGAAAGAGATCAGAGACGGAGCTTGATCAAGATCAAGAGATTCAAGGAATGACGTGACTAGGTGCTCAAGACCGGACGAAGAAGGCACTGTGGGACTAGATCAGGGTTTCATGGTTCTCTGGAGTAACACTCTTGCTCACGTTGAAGCTCCAGATTGCTCGAGATAAAGATCCGGCCGAGATCAGAGACTATAAAAGGTGATCAGAAAGGTTAGAACTTAGAATCATAGAGAGCGTGTAGATAGATCAGATCAACTAGAGCGCTCAGGGTTTCAGTATCGGACACAGCTTCACGAGTTGAGCGAAAGAGATTCAAGCTAGGAGGAGTTTCGAGGCTGTGGATGTGAGAGCAAGGGAGAGCTGAAGACCACGCAGTTGCTGCTTTCATTTGTAGGTGGGTCTCAGCAGATGTCAGTCACAGTCGAAAGAGACACAATCATGAAAAAGAGTTGTGGGACAAAAGCTTGAAGCCGTTGGAGCACTCTTAGCTAGTGCTGCACTGCGTGTTGTCAAACGTTGCATCGCGCAACGTCTAGTTCATTGTCTACGCCTAAGTAGCACAAGTTTACGCGTACTGTCACAGTGCTCATATAAGTAGTATATAGTTCATGATCTTCGTGCAGTTCTTAAGTGAGTATCGTCAAGAGCGTGTTCCTTACAGATCTAATAGGAGTGTGCGGCGTAGTGTGGTGTGAGAGAGACGAAGAGTGCACTGTGCGCCGACATCTTCTCCATGAGACTTGTCCCTAGAGAGACAATGTTGATTAGGCTTCCACCACCATAATTAAGAGGACCGAGTACTCGACGCGGCTGGTCGACAAGCTTAGCTTGTTCAGAACCTAGCTAGACGCAGTTTTTGTTCTTCCACTTCGGTTGATCGCAACCTCCTGGCTAGCGGCTCCTGGTAAGAAGTTCGAGCCATGGCTCTGCAGTACATAACTGAGAATCAGGGTTTTACAAGCGATCACAATATGATGATGAGTGGAGATCCTGCAATGCTTGGCCTAAGCAAAACCTCGCGGACTCTTGGAAAAGCGACAATCGGGTCATCGCCTGTTGCTGCTGCCGGAGTTCGTCGAGACGCGTTCAAAGGACATCTGCATCCTGCTCATGATCCGAGTACTACTATGTTGGCGCCCACTATTCGAGTCATCCACATCTTTGCGCCCAAGATTATCAAGACGGATGTCGCGAACTTCCGCTCAACTGTGCAAAGACTGACCGGCCGACCCCGCAAAGAGGGTAGTAGTACAGGGGGCCGACCACAACGAAGAGCTCGAACCAAGACAGTAGCTGTGGCGGCTCCTTACGGCGCAACAGCAGCTGCAGTGAGTTCGCCGGATTCTTCTTCAGGTTTTCAGGAAACTGTCGACCACCACCAGCTCTTGACCAGCTGCCAGTACAATATGTCCGCACCTGCTGCATGTGATTCAAGGATTCCGACGAGGATCGCTGCTGGAATGTCCGCGGCGGATCAGCAGCAAGACTCCTCACCAGTTCGATGCTGCAACGGTTTGGAAACTGATAGTTATAGCCCGACATCGAACAGCATGGACTCCACCAGCTTCAGTTTCTACAGCAGCGTCGACTCGCGCACTTCCGTGACCTGCAATCAGCAAGATCAGTTGCAGTTGCAGCAGCAGCACAACAACAACCAAGGCAGCAGCTCAATGCATTCTCCAGACTCAGATGGTAGCAGCTTCTTCTCTCACCGACAGGCGCCCTACTCGCTGAACGAGATTCCTGCCCCGTTCTTTTCTGGATCTGGAGACTTTCTTCAATGCACAGAACTCAATATGCCGATGAGTTGTTGCAACAACAGCCATGAAGAAAATTATACAACGTCTGATCAAACTACTACGACTATGGCCTCTGTTGCATATGCTGCTGCGGCAGAATTCACGTCGTCGTCTAAGGACATGAATTTCATGCCTAGTCTTGCAAGCGTGCTTCCACCTCTTGATTTCAATGGGGTAGCTGCTCCTACTGGTTTCAGCGATCTGGATAGTATTTTCACAGGCCTTGGATCCACGTTGCCGGATTTACCCATGAATTTTCCACCATTGACATCCAGCTCTAATGGCCTGTTGTATGACAGTGTCTTCATGCAGCCGCCGTTGTGTAGATAAAGCGTTGAAAATCTTTTCACGAAGACGAGCACCACTCAAGTCCAAAGAATCTCATGGTAAGCATGCAAGAAACCCTCAAGCTCTTGAGGAGTATACATGCATCTATAGTCGTAGACCTTGACTCGAGACGACTCTAGACTCCCCAGTCATAGTTCATGACCCAGCAATGAAACAACAAAGAATCCAACGTTGCAGCAGTAGCTAGGTCTCAGCAAGTTTTCCAATGTGAACCTTGGAACCTTTGCAGGTTCACTTTCGACATTGCAAAGGTCTAGGTGGGCATTTTCCTTTGAGGAATCTATGAGAGGTTCACTAGCTAAAACCTAAAACATTAATGATCAATCCAAGTACGTTGCTGATCAACGTCTGTGTCCATGTGATCATGCTGTGCAGGTGTTGTCGCAGCTCACAATGGATGTTCAAAGCTGGTTTCGGTATTGAATTCCAGCTCGAGTGGACGACCCAAAAGTACTAGTTCGCGGCGGCCGGCATAGAGATCGCGTCTGCCTCTGCGGCATTCGATTGATCACCTCACCGTCAACAGCAGCAGTAGCTTCTAATATTGACATATGGCGCGGGGAGGATGCTGATCATGGTGTAAATAAGCAATCATCAATTCAGCGTCCTGATGGAACCAGGATCAAAGTCTAGATACCGAAGAGGAGAACGGCCGCCTCATGTAGCTGATCTGCGACCGCGTCTAGGGCGGTTGCAAGTTCTATAACATTTCTTTGAAAGTTTGTAGAAACAGCTTAAAAGAGAGAGTGACATTTCAGCTCTTTTGAGATCAAAGAGCTCAAATGACCTGAAATGGGTGACTAAATCACTCTTTCGTTTCTTTTGGTCGAGAGACCTCGACTTGTTTTGGCTGAGCTGAGCTTGAATCTTGCAGTACTTTCGTGTTGGGTTTACTCGTAGATTCTGCATTGAGTGTAAGCCTTACACTGTAAGGTACTCGGCCGGCTGGCCAACTTTTTTATATATACAAATGTAGACTACACAGGTTAGGCTTGGGTAGTCGATGATCAACCGCGTTGACCACATGCATTGGCGACGTACTCCAGTGACTAGCTGTAAGATCCCATGTGAGCTAGCTAGCTACCTGCAAGCATAGGTAGCTGGTTCCCTTTGGGCTTGATAAACCAGTTTCTCTTCATAGAAGAAACTGCACAATAAATAAAGAGTATACATATTGTTAGGTTACCTACCGTGGTTGAATGCTTTGCTCGCTGGACTAATATGAATGTGATCTTCTTAACATCTAGGGTGTAGTGTAGTGGAGAGTGTCGACAGATGGGGCAGTATGCGTCCTTCAGGCAGTCTATGTGCTCTCTAGGTCGTTCTCATGCAGATTGAAATCGCCTGGCATCTATGGATAGATCATGGACCAGCTTTGCTCCTAGTAATTAGTCCAGTCATGAGCTGGGTGATGGAGCTTTGCTCTCAGTAAGTAGTCCAGTCAGGAGCTGGTTCCGCCTCGTCAAGCGGGTTTGTAGCAGGCGATGTCAGTGCTTCATCCACTTCCCTCCGCTTGTCTTCTTCTTTGCTGGTATAACTGGTGCCGTTCTGACGTTGTTCAAATCCTCAACATGCATGATGTCCTTGTGCCTTGATCAGTTTCTTGCAGACGGTTCTGTTTTCTATAAGGTGTCACCAAGACTCTTGGCTTAAGTTGGTGGAAAGTAATGCTTCTAAGACATGAATGACGATGATCCAGCAATGCGATATTATGGAATTGGGACTATGAGTTTCAAGTATTAGTTGGTCCAGAATCGAGAGTTTCGGTAAGAATTCTGCAGTCATGGCTGAGGATCAGAAGAATGCTCATTATCCATTTGATCAATTCTAATTAACAAGAGGAATAAATTCTGCATTGGCTCAAGAAGGAGGTCGACGCCCATTCTAGTTCCACAAATATTTCTCAAACCCTCCCTCAAGTGAGCTGCACTCGTATAGCAGATGCTCTAAGAAAGACTCTGGTATCTTTCATAAACGCCTGTCGTTAAGCTTGGATTCCCAACTGCAGTCGCTAGAGTACCCCACTGGTTATGTGCACTGTGCAGCTAAACCCTCAATCCTGGTGTGTTTTACAGGTCTGTGCTCGAAGGACTCCAGGGCCGGAAGCAGACTATATATATGTGTGTATGTAGCAGCAGCATGTGCAGCCTGCATTCTTATAAGTCACTGGGGTTTCACTTTTGTTATCACATGTACGTACATGGCTAGCTCATCATGAGCTCTTGATTAACCTCGACCTAAGATATTAATGCAGGTCGAAGCTGCATGTAGTATTCATCACTTTAAGAATATACCATATTACTCGATCCATATGTACACAAAAATGTTTTGTCCACTTGCAAGCTAGTACTACAAGGCCCGCATATATATAAATTGCCATGCAGAATCGATCTAGAGCTGCAATTTATCACGCAAATGTATATAAATATGTTTAGAGTTTGTCAACCATTTTCTAGCTCTGTCGTGATCAGGTCCACCAGCCGTCCACCAGCTGCCCATTCAGTAAATTGGGTAAGTTGGTGGGGTGGGGGAGACTTAGGGGAGATCCATCTCAGTAAACCAAAAAAAAAGCTTCCTCAGGAGAACAACATAATTTCGAGCATACACACACTTTACTCACACATGTGGGTTTGATCTGTTGAAGGACCCACCAACAAATTTTTTTCCAGAAACTCAGCAACTCCAGAGCTTTATTATATATCAATAGCTCTTTAGACAATTTACTGATTTCCAGCTTCAATTTGCTGCAGCTAGTAGTGCTCCTGGCATGTTTTGAAACTCTTTTCCTCTTTCAGTAACACCGTTCCAGCAGTACAATAGTACTGCTTACTGTATGAGCAGCAGCTCATGTGATCATTTATGTCATGTGCTCAGGCTGTGAATTTAGGAACCACCAGCTGGGATCATGTCATTCATCCTGATTCTTACTTAGCCAAATGCTTGTTACAAGTTCTTGGATTCCAACAGTCATGAACAAAGAAAAAATTCCTTGGGATTTATAACTTGTTGAACTGTACCAAAGTGGAAGATCAACCAGTGTTGGGCGTTTATCAATTCAACGGGAACAGAACGCCCAGCGGTTACCAGGGTGATTCTACCGGTTCATAACAGTGCAGTCTTTTGTTTTGGGAGCGAATATTCACCATTTTGCAAAAAAAGAAAAAATTCAAAAAAGAATATTCTGTTTACATTCCCTGTTCTAAAAAAAAGTTCGCCAAAAAACAAGAACTAAATTGTTTTGAAATCCTAAAAAATCTTCACAATTCCCTACAATATGAAAGGGTGCTTAAGATTTTTTAATTTCATATTTTGAATATTGCCAAATTTGGTTAAATATACTTATCAACTATCACCACTTGAGCAACATCACAAAAAAGCAAAGAACTATTTTAGGGATATAGCCTGGATGCAATTCAGAAAAAAATGTGACTACAGTGTAATAAATAGCTGCTGGTTGATTGAGGGTTTTGAAATAATCAGAACCAGTGGTTCTTTGATTTTGAATTTTTCCTTCCAAAAACCAAATTTGATAGTTATATAGTTCTAATTTTATAAATAAAAAAACTGGAACCAGCAGTCATCAACAAAATCAAATACCCGCCCAACACTGGAATTAACAGTCGTGTTGTAAATCATACTAGACTGGGGATGTGTGGCCTAGTCTACAAACCGCAACAGTAACTTTTAACTAGGTATTAATTCTTAACCCTAGGTTTTTTGAGTGATAGACTAGTAAAAGTACAAAGAAGCGGAGCCCCCAAGTTCGAACCCTCATCAAACCTGATCATTGCTGTCAGGTTAATGAGGCCTCTAGACCACCTAGCAGCACAGAAAATGTAAGAAAGGTGCTGTTGCTGGTGCAGGGACTTCGGTGCAAATCATTAACTTGGACTAGAGGAATATGACTCCTGAATGAGATCTAAGGTCAAACCAGGGTGGGATCTAGCCAGTGTGATAAACTGGTCATGAAACTGGAGATTGCTTGGACGGTTGCCAGAGGTATGGACTACGGACATGGTACAACAGCCCCTCTACAGTGCCTTTCTCAACCCCCCCCCCCCCCCCCCCCCCCCCCCCCCCCCCCCCCCCCCCCCCCCCCCCCC